>OGYI01002857.1_pt1 | contig 11900 bp, 14 predicted proteins | sample 1576521 | NCBI WGS metagenome assembly OGYI01 (sample SAMEA3541484, study PRJEB24748) | human gut metagenome | biome: human gut; feature: human-associated habitat; material: faeces | place: China | collected 2012
ATCTAAGTTACATAAATAAAAAAAATATATATATATATAATAAAAAATATTTATATGTATATAAATAAAAGATGTGCATGTAGTTTTTCAAAAAGTGTAACCTTGTAACTTTTCTATCTAAAACGTTGATATTACTAGGTTTGAGTGGTTACATAAAGTTGTAACCAATGTGTAACCTTGTATATAAATAACGTTATTTTCTTTGAAAACGCCAATTTGGCAGTATCCTATACTGGAAATTAATCTATAATCCTATTTTACCGTGTTACAAAATCAAACAAAATTATTCCTCTCAAATTGTTTTCTAATGACATTTAAGCCTATATAAAATAAAAAAAAGGGGATAACTCCCCTTACTAATCAAATAATAAACTAGCTTCGTTTTCTTCTTCTGCATTGCTTTGAATAAAAGTATTATCAACCTCTTCAAATAAATTAAATTTAGGGTGATATAGGTATTCATGAGAACCAGTTGAGGACCCATATCTATTTTTTAATATTACAACCTCTATTTTTCGAGGTGTTTCAGCCTTTGCCTTGTTATACTCAATTCTTTTTTTGCTTATATTTTTATCTCCCTCGCCATGATCTGCAAGTATAGAATGAATTGCTGATAATTGAAGTCCTAAAACTACATCAGCCCCGTATTCAATAGAACCACTTTCCTTAAATGATGAAAAATCAATATGACTTAGATAATTTTGTCTATTAACAGAACTAATTGCAATTACTGGCGTTTCTAAATCCCTTGAAAGCCTTTTAAGTTCTGCAATGCTCTTATCGACATTTTGCTTATCTCCCATTCTTACATCTACTGGTGAAATAACTTGTAGGTAATCAACAATAATTACTGGTGATACTCCATAAATATTTTTAAATTCTCTTGATACATTAACTATCTCTTCTATGCTTGTTCCAAAGTTACCCTCTAAATAAAAAATATTTTCTAAGGTTTTTGTTATAGAATCGCTTTGAATTGCGAGATTGTACCAGTCCATCTCTTGTAAATTCCCATTTAAAAACTCCCTTGCTCCAATATTACTGTTTCCTTTTTTGAATAATTCCCTTACTATTGTCTTTGAGATCATTTCCTTTTTCCCCATTTCTAAAGAAAAGAATAAGACCTTTTTCCCATTATTAGCAATATTGTCTGCTATTTGTTGAACCATTGTAGTTTTTCCGATACTTGACCCAGCTCCAATAACATAAAGACCATTGTAAAGACCTCCACCGATTTTCCTATCTAACTCATCAAAGCCCGTACTTATATGAGTTACACCGTTGATAAAATTATATTCTACTTCATCTAGCAAACTCGAAAATAGGCTTGCCCCACTAGAAAATTTGTATGAGCTACTTATTACCTCTTCTTCTATATTAACAATTGCTTTTTCTAGCTCTTTTTTATCAGCAACTAAAAAATCGTTAATATCTTTGTACTTATTATCAATATTTAAGACTTTTGTAGTTAATTTTAAATCTTCTAAAGCATTTTTCAGTTGTTCTGTTGCTTTTGCTCCAGCTTCGTCTGTATCTAACGCAATTATAAATATTTTATTTTTTAATTTACTGATATTATTCTGCACTACTTCTATAAATTTTTTAACCATACTTGTACTATTTAGTGCAATTGCTTTTCTTCCTATTTCCTCAAAACTTAAAGCGTCAGCCCATCCCTCACAAATAAAGATAAATTTATCTTGTTGTGGGACTTCTAAATATCTTTGGTTAAATAATACTTGTGTTAGCCCTACCATATTTAAAATTTTATTTCCACTGGTAATATTTTTATCACATCTAGCTAATACCCTAACCACTTTATTATTCTTATCAAAAATCGGGATAAAGTATTTATATGATTTTTCGTTATATGATTTACTATGTAACTCATTAAAGCCCTCTAACGCCTTATTGTAGCCATTTTCTTCATAACCTAGCTTATACATATCTATTGTCTTATCAAGCCCTCTAGCCTTAAAATAATTAATTCCTTCGCTATTTATACATTGTTCATATAACTTATCTACTACTCCAGTAAAATCATACTTTTTTTCTTTTACTTCTTTCGGATCATTGACAATAGGTTTTATTTCAATATCTTTTTTTATTTGAGAAGAGGCGTCGCTATCAGTTAGCTCATTTATAGCTTGTGTTCTAGTAAGGCCCTTGAACTCCATTAAATAATCAATAACCGAGCCACCGTTACAACAACCATTAAAACTCGAATAAGTCCACCAGTTATTTTTATTATTTGAACTGTTAGGCTCATATAGAGTAAAATGCTCATTCCTTCCACACTTAGGACAAGGGCTAACTCTATATGCTCCATGGCTTAACCTTTTTGCGTTCGGAAATTCCCCTAGTAAGTTATAATTTTCTTTTGCTATTTGTAATTTATCCATTTAGTTTTTCCTCCTAATAAGTAAAAAATATTTGATTTAGGAATAACCGAATACTATAATTATTATTGAATGTTTGGTGATAGTTTCGGCTATTGCCTTTTTTTGATTTTTATTTTATATATGCTTTTTTCTGCTTAATAGCCATTGTAAGAGCTTTTTTGTATTCAAACTATAAATCATATAGTCTAAACATAAAAACTCTTATATAGGCTATTAACACAATTTAATTAAATCGTCTTGTTTTTGAAAAAAATTTTCTGCAACTATAATTTAGTATAATATTTATTTATAGAATGTACCCCTATTATGTTACACCTCCCTTTTTATTTAACTCTAGCAACTCTTAGAAGTGTTTTAATTGCATTAAACGATAATTCTATTGTCTAAACATGAAAAGCTATCCTAAAGGCTTATAAGTGCATTTAAAAGATATATCTTGTATCATCTGCAAAACATAAGATTTTTTCACTTATATATTACAAATAAAAGAATAATTTATATTTGCTTATACATTAAAGTTAAGCAATAAAATAGTATTCTCTTATTTGATAAAGAGTGTAGCTTTGTTGGGGGCTGAAAGCAACCCCAATAAATGCGTAACTATATAGTATATATAGTCTATATAGTATACAGACATTTATAGATATCGTTTAACTTTAGTAATGCCAATGGTTAGATGGCATTTTAAGGCGTAACACTTTTTCACTTCAACCGTAACACTTTTTCACTTCAACCGTAACACTTTTTCACTTCTAAATATTTTAACAAAATGCGCAGTTTTTATCTTTTTGCATATAAATAACTCTGTTTTAATGTACTAGGAGAACATTTATTATAGCTTATTGCCCCTTTAGATAAGTAGCTAATAGCTATATCAATATCTTTGTTAAGTCTTTGCAAATATATTCTCTTATTTGAATAGCTTTTATAACGCTCCCATTCTCCTATATTTTTTAATAGTGTTTCTATTTTTAGAGTTTGTAAATTCTTATTTCTTATTAATGCTGACAACTCTCGAGTTATCCAGTAAATACGAGGATTTTGTAACCAGTGTCTTAATACTTCATTACTAATGATCCTATCAAATTGTTTATGAGCACAAAATACTTTCATCAATGGAATATCAAATTCTATAGCCAATTCACCTTCAATCTCTATATATTTAAAGTTTAAAAGATTTGCGCCTACTGATTTTAAATTATGTCTACCTTTTTCGGAAATATTTTTTCTTATTTGTTTTGTTACTTTATCAGAATTTTTTTCATCATCAATAAAAATAACTTGTGTTGCTATTGCTCCGAGAGATTTTTTTATAAAATCAAATCTATCACCTTTCCCGTCAAAGTTTAAGGCTTCTAGCATATCGCTCCTTAACACTATTTTTGTTTTTTCCCCACCATTTTCTACAAATTGCCCCAATAAAAAGTCAAATAAAATTTTATCTTGGTCATCACAAGCAACGCCAATTTTACTTATAGTAATATTTCTATTACTTATTGTTACTGGATTTTTTTTATCACCATATTGGCCCATAACTTCAAGAAGCAAGTCTTGTCTCACAGAAAAATCATTATTTATAATATCTTTATTAAATACCATTACATCATCTTTACTATATTTTTTATCTGATAAGTTAAACATTCTTTTAAATGCTAATAGCTTGTATCTTCTACCTTGGGGCGTATCTGTATACTCTCCCTTGTCTAATACTCTATCAATATATTTAATTGCTTCATCAGTATTAAACGTTGTATTTTCGTCTATTATGTAACCCTCTTCCTTTAATGATTGAGTTACTGGAAAGATTAGGGCTGGATATAGATTAGAAAATTTTAACCTTATATTATTTTGAATATCAATAACTTTTGTGTTATTTGGTATTCTTTTTACAAGTTGCTTTACTGATAGCAGGGTAAACATTAATGCTGCTTTTTCCATTCCTTCACTGTCATTTTCTTCTTGTGCCTTAATAAGAATATCCTCAAATTCAAAATATCGTGTTGGATCACTATCCATAATACCAAACGTTTCAGTCTCTTCTGTAAGTTTATAATCTTGATTTTTCCAATCAGTAAATTTACCGTAATTAGTTTCTTTAAATCCCATGCAATTCACCTTTTAATTGATATTTTTCTTTGCTTTTTTTAAATCTTCTTTTACTAATTGCTCTATATAATCAGCAATACTTATTCCAAGTTCTGTTGCTCTTATCTTTATTTGCTTGTGTACCTCTTCCTCTGTTCTAATTGTCATCATTTTATCTTTTGCCATTGTAATAGCTCCTTTCAAATTAAATTATACATTTATTGTACAACAATAAAACAAAAAATACAAACATTATTAAATTTCAGTGATTTATATTCACCCACTTTAAGCCTTAAAACTATAAATCTCGGTCAATTTCATTGACTGACTTTAAATCAATAATATCTACTCCTAATCCCTTTAAAGGATTAGCCTAAATTTATAATTCTGTTTATAAAATAAATAAAAAAATATTGACATTGGTAACCAATAGAGTTAAAATGTATTTAACAGTAACCAATAGGAGGTGATACCATGAAGGAACAGAGAGAATTAAAAGTTATGTTTAACAAATCTGGTGGAACTGCAAGTAAGAATTCGTATAGCCCTAAAATAAGTATTCCTAAAGCTTGGTTAGATGATATGAATATTACTCTTGATGAAAGAGAAGTAAATGCAGTTTACGAAGATAAAAAAATAATAATTCAAAAAAAAGATAAGTAAAAAATAAAAAGCCCACTCCAAAGAGCAGACCGTCGCAAGTCAATTATATCATCTTTGGAAAGGGTTATTCAAGGAGGATTAATTACCAATGAATAAATCAATAGATCCAATAATAATAGAATTACTAGAAATTCAAAATAAACTGAAAAATAATATAATAAGCAACTTAGAAACTTTAGAAAATGTTGAAATTTTAAGGTTAGTAAATGCGATAATTGAAGAAGCTAATAGAATAAATGAAAAAAATCACAGAAGAGAATAACTCTTCTGTTTTTATTTTAGGCTCTGTTTTAACAGAGTGTTGATATGTGATACTTTTATGAAAGTAGGTTACATTATTACAGAAAAAGAAATTGTAAGAACTAAAAATTTGATAATTCATAGTGATATCCTTAATAATTATAATGTGGTAAATGATTTTAAAACAAGACAACCGATATTTATATAAATTTAATTTTGCTCACATAATTACTGAAATTATAATACATAATTTATTTATTATAAGAATATAAAGTATTGAAAAATCTATTATATTTTGCGTATAGGAGGAGACTATGATAGGGTTATTAACATCTTTCTTACCAATTACAATAGTAATATTAATTGGATTATGTATATTTGCACTTATAAAATTTGTTAAGAATATTAATAAAAAGTAATGAATAACCTTAATATATTACTATTAAGAAGTAATGTGGACAAGTTAATTTGTCCACTTTTATACGTTCTGTTATCAACACTGGTTTAAAACAGAGCCTTATTTTAAATTAATAAAATTTTTCAATCCACCTTTATTTTTAATATTTATCATTCATTATTTTATTTATTGTGCCAACTGATACTCCATATCTTTGAGCTTTTTCCCTTTGAGTACCAGTATCATTTTTTATTATTTCCACATCTTTAGGCGAAATAATTTTTTCCCTAGTAAATACTAAATAACCATTTTCTCCATTAGCCACTTTCTTATTGCATGGAATTAGCTTATTTTTCTCTAAAAATTCTTTTTCAGCTTCTCCCCATTCTTTCCCTTCCTTTGGTAAAACATAAAATCTTTCAAAGAATGTTTTTAATGTATTATCTCCCTTTACAGTTAAAGAATATATTTTCCCTTTTTTCACGAAATCCCCTCCGTTCATTCATATATGAATATGTTTTTATTATATATTTAAATGACTTTTAATTCATTTATTTATAATCATTTTTATTTTAAAAATTTCCCTATCAATCCTATAACTTAAAGTATGTTCACCTATATATGAACTTATAGGTATGTGTATATATTTATTTGTCCTGGATCATACTATTTTTTTATATTATAAAATTAAATCAAAAAAAGAGATACTTTTCAGTATCCCTATGTTTCTATTTTACTGCTTTTAATTTTGCGATATCTTTATAATTATTAGCCGTAACTAATTCAACAGTCGATAGATCTTCTCTTATTCCATCAATTTTATTTAATATTTCATTTCTAAACTCTACTAAATCAGCCGTTTGCTCTGTTACTCCATCTAGCTTTTTATTAATTTCATTCAGGTCCTTTTTTATTGGGTTTAATTTTTCATCTAGCTTATTATCTAACTTTTCATCAAGCATTTGGCTTAATGCTTCTAATAATTCCTTATCCATGTTCCAAACACTCCTTTACCACACTTAATAATACTAAGTATAGCATGAATTAATAAATATTGCGTCCTTTATTCAAAAAAAATAGAACAGGTACTACGTACCCTATAATACAAGGGCTGAAAATTTGACCCCCTTTTTTAAATTAAACTTGCAGAATTGAAATATTGATTTAATTTATAAAATCCTTTATAATACAAAAAGAACAAGGACTATATTAATCCTTGCTCTTTTAAAAAGCTAATATCACGCTTGTATGTTTTTATAGATATATCTAGTTGTAAACATATATCTTTTCTTTTAAGACCTTCGGCTAAAAGGTCTTTTATTTTTGCCCTTCTTTCTGCAATTTTATCTTTTTCACTTACTTTCCCATCAGCTCTCAACTTTTCTCCATATGCTTTTTTATTTCTTATATTCTTTCTTCTCTTATATTCCTTATCAGAAATAATTGTAGTCATATGAGTTTCTTCAAGCTCTGTAATTGCTAAAAGCTCTATAAGAGTTTCATTCTTGTACTTATAATCCTTATCTTTGCTTAAATAAACCTTCTCTGCACTCCTAGTAGCTCTTATAACCTCATTTTCACTTAATGGATATATAAACTCTCTGTTAAGCTCTAAAACGTCCTCTAAAGCCTTCTTGGTGTCCTCTAAGAAATAACATAGGTAATATCTATACAAGAACAATATAAGCTCTCTATAACCTTTTAAATCATATTCTCGAAGTTCACATAATTTTGTTATGTCTTGTATTCTTGCAAAGTATAAACTTCTTTCCCTATGGATAAATACTGTCTTACTTGGTCGACCTTTTTTCTTTTCTTTTGGTTTTAGCTCTGGTAAATATTCATTTTGAATTTCTCTTAAATCATAAATATAATCATACTCATCTATTATACTTACAGTTGTCTTAGATTTTGAATTAATACTTCCTGGCACTCTTAATACTCTTGTAGGGTCTAATGCTTGTCTATCAGCTCCAAACGGCTTTAAAACACTATATAAATATTCTTCTACTGCTTTCCATAGTGGTAATGCTTTGCTTGGTACTGAATTTAAAAGCCATATTAAATAAAGTCCTCTGCCACTATCTATGATTAAATTAGGTCTTGGAATACTTTTATTAAAATAATCTGTTTCAAGGTGCATTATTATTTGCGCCTTAGTAAATCCAGTTTTATAAATATCTAAATCTATAAATTGAGCTTTAAGCTCTTTTAAGTATTCTAATCTTCTAAAGGTACTATAAAAAGTATTTATGCTAATATATACATTCTCTTGGTTGAAATCTTGCTCCAATAGCTCCTTATATCTATAATGCCATTGTTTGTACCCACAATTAATTTCAGCTCTAGTAATCCACCCTTTGCTATCACTATGTAGAATATCTAAGTAATTTAATTGCTCTAAATATTCCTCTTGTCTTATCGCTTGTCCCACGCTTTCACCTCCTTTTATTGTCAAGATTATTATACTATCCTATTAATTTTTCTACAAATACGTAAAACTTTTTTTGTAATTCTATATCAAAAAATCACATCTAGCCTTTTTATTTGGCACAAAATAAATTTCAACTGTAAAAACTGAAAGTGTTTCATTTTAGAATGTACCTACCCTATCTAGTTCTAATAAAAAATAGTAATAGTTTTATTATTTATATAAGCTCATTGTGTATCACTTCGATTTATACAAAAAATAAAATTAAAGTTATTTACTATAGTCCTTTTGTACTCTAGCATATTTCTGCAACTTTATTTTTCAACAGAAACGAAACATTTTATAAAAACTGCGTTTTTTATCTACTTCAACTGAAAAAGACTTTTTACGCATTTTTCATCAATAACCGATAAGGCTAGTATTTTCAACGTTATTCGTGTTTCAAATCTAAAAACTGCGCTCTTTCATACAAAGACGCAATTTTTTATTAGCGAAAAATTTATAAGATTGATAAGAATTAGAATTTGATGTAAGAGCAGTTGAAATTAATGGAGAAGGTTGGTTAGTTGGTAAAGATATTGCAGAAGTTTTAGGATATTCAAATTCAAGTGATGCATTAAGAACTCATGTAGATGAAGAAGATAAAAAGCAAATAGCATATTACGATTTGCAAAAATTAGGATTAAATGATTTTGGAACTAAAGGTGGAGTTTTAATAAATGAAAGTGGTCTTTATTCATTGGTATTAAGTAGTAAGCTACCAGGAGCAAAGAAGTTTAAAAGATGGGTTACATCAGAGGTAATTTAGGAAGAGAAGGAAAGTTAGGAATAATTCCAACTTTGGAAAGTGCAAATTTTGCATTATCAAATTATTTCATACCATCAACTTAACTTATAGAACAGGAACTAGAGAATAAAAGACATAGTGAAGTTTTAGAATATATTAATTGTTCTAATAAAGTAGTTGGAGTTATACCAACTTTACTGAACGGAGGTATCTGCTTAGCTAATTATTTTATAGAAAGTAGTTATAAAGATGGTAGTGGCAAAACAAAAGCTATTAATAAAATCGTCCGATGTGTCGACAGAAAAGTCGTCCGACGTCGTTGCCCTAGAAGAAGAAAAAGAAGAAGATAAGAATAAGAATAATAAAAAAAGAAAAAAGTGAATTTGATATTTTGTTAGAAAATTATACAGATAGAGGGAAGAGGTATCCCCCTTATATAGCTAAGGGCTGGGAAAATAGGTCCAGCGAAAAGTAAAGGGGACCCTTCGTCGCAACTTTTTCGGAAATGGGCTTTTTTCGCTAAGGATTAGTATTGTTTTTAGTGTTTCTAAAACCTATATTCAAATAAAAAATGTGTAACCAAAAGTGTAACCGAGCAAAGCATTGATATTACTGAGTTGAGAGAGTATAAGCAAAAAAATGTGTAACCACATGTAACCAATTTTGTAACCGCATCAAACCCGCATGGTTGAGCCATTCTCTTTATATATATATATATCTAAGTTACATAAATAAAAAAAATATATATGTAGATTATGAAATGATAACTACTGTAAAAGATATAATTAATTCACTTATTTTATTAATAATTTTACTTACATTTATATTAATAAATATTTTATTAAAACAATCTATAAATGACAAATTTTTTGATATAGCAATTTATAAAAGTATTGGATATAAAGATAAATATATATTTCAATTACTTTTTTATGAATTATTTCTAATAACTACGCTTAGTTATTTATTTTCAATTGTTCCCTCATTTATAGGTATAAATTCTATTAATTTAATATTTTCAAAATTTAATATTCATAATAATTTTATTAATATAATGTGTGTATATCTAGCACCATTAATAAATATATATTTCATAATATATATTTCTTCATTTAATGCCTTTAGAAAATTAAAAAAAATACAGATTAGTACACTTTTTAGAGAAAAATAAAATTAATAATCTAAAATATAAAAAAGACTTTAAAAAATCCAAAAATATATCTAAAAGTTTTTAACTATATTGTAAAAGTAATTACAAATTTTATGTAACAACAATAAATAAAAAATTTACTTTGATTAATCGACACGCAATTGAAATATATCATGTTACCAAAAACTTCGTCAGTTGATAAGAAAAGAACTCTAAATATTTAGAGTTCTTTTCTTAATTATAAGTGGATTAGAGTGATTTTAACTCTGTGACAAAATTATAAAAAAATATTATAAAATAATAAGGTCATAATTGTTATATTTTTTTAAATAAAGTAAAAGGGGTTGGTATAAAATAAAGGAATCAAGGAAAAATAAAGATTAATATTAAAATGATAATTATAGGTGTATTTTCTGTAATTATTAATTTTATATTATCAAGATTATTTGTTGGGTATATTGATGAATTATTAAGGTCTAATTGGCAATATCACTTATTTGAAAATGAAAATTCATATATAGTATTTGCCAATTGTATTATGTTCTTAAATATATTATTAGAAATATTCTCAATGTATATTTATATTAAAATTAGAAAAATCTAATTTTAATATAAGGACAGTTTTAAGAAAATACGTTTTAAATAAGTTAAAAAATTTTAAATATATTAGAACATAAAATACTAATGCTTATATGGAAGCGATTAAATGGAGTTCAATCCATTGATAGGTATATCACTTAATAATACAATAATTTTTGTTTTAATTTTAATTGCAATATGTTATGAAGCAATAAAATTTATAAAAAATATATTAAAATAATAATTAAGCATCTATAATTGAGATGCTTTTTTTGCGTACAAGGAAATTATGATATGGAATTTTTTTAAGGATAATCTATAAATATAAATTAAAAAGCACTTACTTTCCGATAGTAAGTGCTTTAGGGGGAATAAGGAATATTTTAATTTGGGGGAGTAAATATCCCTTGTATCTTAAGTATGGTCACATAAATAAAATTATATACATAATTTAATAAAAATTTTTAAAAGTATATAATTAACAGCAGAAAGTATATATTATTGAATAAATAGTAGTCAATTGATATCAAAAAGTCAACAATAGCATGAACATAAACTAGAAGTACGTTATAATAATAAAATGTTATACTATAATAATATCTAGTTGATAATTATATTAAAGAAGACTCGTAATTTAATGGAGATGAAAATAATGGTTAAAATATATTTAGAAGATGAAAATAAAACTAAAGAAATTGGATATAAATTAGGAAATTTACTTACGCCAGGAAGTGTAATATGCTTAATCGGAGATTTAGGTGCAGGAAAAACTACAAGGACTCAAAGTCTTGCTAAAGCACTAGAAGTAGATGATTACATAACAAGCCCGACATTTACAATAGTGAATGAATATGAAGGAAAAATGCCTTTATATCATTTTGATGTATATAGAATTGGTAGTAGTGATGAAATGTATGATATAGGGTATGAAGAGTATATAAATGGTGAAGGTGTATGCATCATAGAATGGGCAAACTTAATAGAAGATATACTTCCAGATGAATATTTACACATAGAGTTAAAATATAAAGATATGTCAAGAGAAATGATATTAAATCCAGTTGGAGAAAAATACGAAAAAATAGTTGAGGAGTTGACAAAATAATGAAGGTTTTAGGTATAGATACATCTTCACTGGCTACAAGTGTAGCAGTTATAGAAGATAA
>OGYI01002859.1_pt1 | contig 11892 bp, 9 predicted proteins | sample 1576521 | NCBI WGS metagenome assembly OGYI01 (sample SAMEA3541484, study PRJEB24748) | human gut metagenome | biome: human gut; feature: human-associated habitat; material: faeces | place: China | collected 2012
AGGAAATGTAAACATTACTCCAGCTCATACCAGAGAAGCTTCCCTGTGACCATCCGTGAAGATTTACAATATCGGAATCATCTGCAAAAGTTACCACAAAATCAGTTACTGCAGAACAGATATAGCCAATCATGATTCCGGCAACCAGAAGGGTGGCCATGTGCTTGATCCTTTTTGAAATCAGAAGAATAAAACCTATGGAAATCAGGGAACCAATAAAAGCTGCAATGATCAGAGTGTAAGAAGTTACGTTTACGGCTCTGCCAAGATAATAAATCATGGTAAGAGCTACTACCATTTTCGCACCGGAAGAAATTCCCAGAACAAAAGGTCCTGCAATGGGATTTTCAAAAAAGGTCTGGAGAAGAAAACCAGATAGGGATAAGGCACCTCCAAGAATGGCAGCCATCAGGATCCTGGGAAGACGGATTTTCCAGATGATGCTGTATTCTTTTGTATCTGTGGCTTTTTTCAGCAGGATATCTATGATCTCAGACAGAGAAATATGAACATTTCCTGTGTTGATATTCAAAACTGTGATCAGGCCAAAGGCCAGGATCAGCAGAATGAAAACCATAGCGTAACGAGATCGTCTCTTAAAATTTTCCATGTGGAAGCTGGTTCCAGCGGATTGATTGCTCATTTTATTTTTCTCCATTTTTGTTTCATTTACAACAGAACCTGCTGTCAGCTCAGCTTATGAAGAAAAGTCATATCCTCTTCACTTCCGCCGGTAAGCATCAGGTTCAGATCTGTGATCAGTTCACCAATTGTATCTGTATGCTGGTACATGGAATCATCAGTTACCCAGACATTTCCCTCTTTTACGGCTTTAAAATCAGCCATCAGACTTTCTTTTGCAAGAAGATCGTCTATGCTTTTTACAGACGCATCAATACTGGAGTTGTAGATCAGATAATCTGCATCTGCCGCAGTATTATAGAATTCCTCCATGGTAATGGCAACGGAAGTTTTTCCACTGTCATCCTGAAGATCTGCGAATGCATTTCTTCCACCGGCAATCTCGATCATGCTGGAAATATAATCTTTAGGATTACGTACTACAGGAGAACCGCTGGTATTGATGTAGAAAAATGCAACTGTTTTTTCCGTATTTGTAAAGTCCTTTAGCTTCTCAATAACCTGTGCCTGCTGGTCAAAAAAGGTCTTTGCCTCCTCTTCTTTGTTCATCATTGCGCCATAAAGCTTGATCCACTCTGTACGTCCAAGGGGCTGGCTCTCATAGCTGGAGCGATCGGTGAAAACAGGAATTCCAAGAGTTTCGATCATCTCCTGTACCTTCGGTGCATGAAGGATCATGGTAGACTCTATTGCAAGATCACAGTCGTCACCTACCAGAAGCTCGTAATCCGGTTCATCGTATTTTCCCGCAAAGGTCATTTCGCCGTTATTGATAGCATCAGCTGCTGACTGGATATACCAACCGGAAGCATCAAGACCTGACAGCTTGATGGAGTCTACACTTCCGATTGCATCGAACAATGCCATCGGGGAAGTGGCTGCCATGTAGATGGTGTCAAGTGGCTGCTGAAGAATCTGGATTTCAGGATCCAGATCATCAGGTGCCTCTTTGCCCTCTGGGACGATCAGATATCTGGCATCATCATGGATGTCCAGAAGTTTGTAACCGTCATTGTAATAATACACGTCAAAGCATTCTGCAAAAGACAGATCCATGGCGGATTCATAGGTCAGACCTGCAATTTCAGGTGCAGCATTTTTTTCTGATGTGTCAGAAGAAGTCTCCCCGGAAGCATCTGCTTCCAGGTTCTCCTCTTCTGCCCATACCGGAGTAATGGCAGTAAATGTCATAACTGTTGCTGCAAAAATACTTAAAATTTTATATTTCAGCTTTTTGTCATACATTTTTATTTTCTCCTGCTGATTATTCTTGCTACTGTGCATATGGTGAAGAATAGTAATTTATTCTTCCTCATCAGTTACAAAAATTGCTTCGTAAGCTTTTTCCCACTCAGCTTTTGCATTGTCATCCTTTTCATCTGCAGAACGGTCCACGATAAACGGGATTTTCAGAGTGGAATATTTCTCTGCGGAATCTTTCAGAAGGTTTTCTTTTGCTTCTGTGTCTGCTTCCTCTGTCGGGAGAATATCAGAAGAAAGGATAGAAATACCGCACTGACTCTTTACAAGAGCTTTGTAATCTGTATCTTCATCTTTTCCTGCAAAAGTTACGGAACCATCTTCCAGAGCAGCTGTAAGGCTGTCTACCGTACAGTCCTCTTTTTCCATTCCAAGAGCAGTAACTTTGTCTGTAAGATCAAGCTTATCCAAAATGTTAAGAGCATCTGTGGAAGCCACATAAGCAGATTCTACCGGCTGGTTGATTACGATTACATCTTTATCAAGTCCTGCAGGGATAACAGCACCCTCAGGTACGATCAGGTATTTTACAACATTGCCCATGTAGAGCTTTTCTGTACCTGTAAGTTCCTGGGAATCAGCAGCTTCTGTTTTTGCATTTTCTTTTCCGGAATCAACAGTTTCCGGTTTTCTTGCAGTATCTGTTGTCATATCTACTTCAAGAAGGGTAATACCCTTTGCGTAGTGATAAAGCTTAAAGTATTTTGCATGCTCAAGAGTAGTTTCGTCTTTATACTCAAGACCTGTGATCTCTGGTGCAGAATCATCCAGCTTCTTGTTTCCTGTGGAAAGCATGCTGTTGTCATCTGCCGGGTTATCCTTGTCTGTTTTCTTCGGATCGTTTGCACCCTTTAAAGCGATATAAATGGTGTAAGTGATTTCATGAGCCTGGGACATTCTGGTTGTCATACCAATGATCGTATTATTCTGGTTCAGTGCTACCGGAATTGTGAAAGTAGAAGTTCCGCCGCCGCATGCACCGTAGTATTTATTTCCATTGGCTTTTACATAACCGTAATATTCACTGCTGAATACAATAGTCGCATATGCCTGACCATTTGTTACCGTAACTTTGTTACAGGAAATGCTGACCTTTCCAGAACCACCAGACCAGGAGAAACTGTCAGGAGTATAGGTTCCATCTGCTAATGTAGTAGAACTGTTTACAGATGCTGTTCCGCCGCTTAAGTCAGATTCGTATTTGGATTCCTCTTCCGGTTTCTTGTCTGGCTTTGGAGTTGCTGTTGGTGTAGGAGTTGCTGTCGGTTTTTTATTTGGTTTTGCAGTGGGTGCAGGAGTTGCTGTGATTGTTGTGTCAGGAGCAGTATCTGGCTGCGGATCATCCTGTACGTCACCTATCTTATTTAAAGTGCTGGACTGGAAAGTCAGGATCCTGTCATACCAGATCTGGTTTTTGTGGGAAAAAGCAGCAACTGCAATTCCATTGTCCAGGGCTTCAACAGGAATCTCATATGTATATTTGCCATTTGCGTCTGTCCCATATGGAATCCAGGTGGAGGAATCGGCTGCGGCAGCTTCTTCTTTTGTTCCAAGACATAGATAGTCGTAACCAGTTCCGCTTAAAGTAAGAACAGCTGTCATCTTTCCGTTTTTGGAAGTAAGGACACAGTCAATTACACGGAACATAGAGGAACTGGAGTTTACTGTAATATTATAAATTCCGCTTGCACAGCTGCCTGGAGCAGGGGTTGCTGTTGGCTCTGGGGTGGTGGTTGCTTCCGGAGTTGTGCTTGGCACTGGAGTTTCAGTTGGTGCAGGAGTTTCAACCGGTGCTTCGGTAGGCTCTGGGGAAACAGTTGGTTCCGGTGTTGGAGCAGCCTCTCCATATCCTGGAACCGCCGGTACGGTAATCGTCAATATACCCTTTGCGTACCAGTTCTGGCTCTTCTTGGAATGAGGAACGACTGCTATTGTCTGAGCTTCCTTGCTTGCAGTAACTTCAAAGGTGTAGGTATAGCCTCCTGCACTGTTCTCTACTCCTTTGATGGAATTTGCTTCTTTATCAGAGTCACTGGCACTGCCAAGATAGATCATGTCATAATTCTGTTTTGCGGTAGAAAGTGTGACAATATATTTATCCTCCGAAACCTTTACAGTGGAACCGGTGATTACGAACATTGCAAATTCATCACCGTTTTCTTTTACAAGCTTGATTCCGGCATCTGTAATCTCATTCTGGGCTGGTGCCTGGGTTGGAGCTGCAGTTGGCAGTGGAGTGGCAGTTGGCTCAGGGGCTGCAGTTGGCTCTGGAGTAGCTGTTGGTTCCGGGGCTTTCATTCCTGGAACGTTCAGTTTCAAAGCCATATTTGTGTACCATTTCTGATTTTTTACAGAAAATGGTACGATGCTGAAAGTCTGGACCTGTTCACTGGCAGGAACCTCAAAAATGAAAGTATAACCATCTTCATTTTCTGTACCAACGATTGCTGCTGCATTTTTTGCTTCGTCAGGATCTTCTTTAGAACCAAGATAAAGCTTCTCATAGTTCTTTCCGTCAGTATTGAGGGTTATCTTAATTTTATCACCATTTAATTCAGCAGAAGAGCTTTTGATTTTAAGCATTTTATATGCACTGTTATCTTCCTTGTCAATGGTCATGTTGGAACCATCTGGGTTCAGATCCTCTGGCTTTGTTTCTGGTTTATCTGTCTCTTCGGTTTTGCCCTCTTCTGTTGTTTCTGGTGCAGCTGTAGGCTGTGGAGCTTCTGCTTCCTCATTTTTGCTTTCTTCAGCAGGTGATGCAGTAACCTCAGGAGTGGTCTCAGAGGCAGGTGTTTCTGTAGCAGCAGGTGTCTCTTTCACAGCAGAGGCATCCACTGCTGCCGGAGTTACTGTAGTGTCAGTGTTTTCTTCCTCAGCTGTTGCGTTCTCCTGCACAGGGGTCTCAGCAGCAACAGCAGTCTTCTCCGCCTCTGTTTCTGGAGTTGGTGTAACAGAAACCTGTACGTTTGCATCCTCATTTTCTGCCTGTGTAAGTACAGCAGGAGTGACCGTCATCGCGACGGAAAGGAACAGTGCAAGAAAGCGTTTTGAATTTCTTTTCATTTCTTTTTCCTCGATTCTTCCTATTATTTTATAATTTGAATAAATCCCAATTGCTTCTGGAGCCTGTTTGTACAATGGGCAATCCTGACAGGATTATTTCAAAAAAATGCCTGCTTCCTCAGAGAAAACAGGCACTAAAAATTCAATATATTGTATTATCAAATATATTAATGAGAATGAAGTACTTTCTTCGGAAGCTTTCATTAAACGAATTCAGCAGGTTTCCTGACTTACAGATCAACACAGAATCCATCCTTCTCAGCAATATACCAATGGTTTCACTGGATTCTACTCCCTGGTTACAGTGACCGGATCGTTCAGGACTTTCACCTGATTCCCTCTTAGAGCGTGTTGAAAAAATATTCTCACAATCTGCACGCTGTAGCAGACAGATATGTCTGGCACTGAAAACGGATTTATTCAATTCACCTCATTATAGCAGACCGTTATGTCGAAATCAATAGATTTATAGGGTTATTGCTTGTATTTACTGTACCCGACTTCATCTGTGCGGAGAAGTGTTCCATTCTCATCGTAGACACTGCGGTAGGTTTTACAGGTGTTTGGATCGGAATGCTCTGTAGTAATCTCTACCGTATTATTGTCAGTTTGGGTTCCGTAAATGGATACCGTTACGGCTTCCTCTTTTTCATCGTAAGAGGCTTCAATTTTAATTGGATAAGCAGTATTATTCTGAAAACGGAAATCCTGACCTCCCCACACCACTGCTGCGTCCAGACCATCCTCAACATAATCAATTCGGGCAGCGTGATTATGACGCTCAACAATGGTCAGATCAGACTGCAGGCATGCCATAAACAACGTAGTGGAAATCTGGCAGATTCCGCCTCCGATATCCTGGGCATGTTCGCCTCCTACAATTACAGTTGCTTCCCTGTACCCTCGTTCCTCAGTACGTGGACCTAAAGTATCGTTGTAGGAAAAAATCTGTCCTGGCTGAAGTTCCACTCCATCACAGGCTTCCACGGCAAGCTTCAAATTGGCAACACGGTTTTCGGTACCTCCGCCATATGTAGTATAAGTACCAAGAAGATTCAGATAAGGAAGGGCTTCTATCTCTTCTGTAGAAACTTCGGGTAGGGTTATTTCAAGGGGGATGGTAATCTTTGCCCCTTCTTTTGCTTTTTCCAGCTTCTTTGCAGCTGACTTCACATCAAATGAAATTCCGGTAACTGCCGGAATAATTTCATTATTTTCCCCCAGAGAAGCATCTGTGGCATCTGTATGTACTTTTTCATAATAGGCTTCCAGATCCAGTTCCTCTGGCGGTGTCTTCATAGTAGGACATTCGATAACAGCTTCATAATCTTCTATGGAAATTGCTTTTAGAATCGCTTCTTTCAATGCATCCATATCCGGACCGATTCCGGTTTTTCCCTTAGTGATAACCAGCTCTGTATCTGTAAGTTCACAGGAAGTCTGTATAGTGGTGGATCCCTTTGAAATTCCAGCATCCTCCAGAAGCTTGTCCAGTTCGTCTTTGTTTCGGGCTTCTGGCATAAGGGTGACTTCTTCCTTTGTCTTGCTGTTCATCAGTTCGATGCGGTCAGTTCCATGAGTAAACCAGGCACCATGTCCAAGAGCATAGGCACTTTCTACAATTGATTTTACATCAAGACCGAGAACAGGATAGATGGATACCTTAAAGTTCTTTCCATTCAGGGTAATGGTCATCTGTGTGTTCTCATATTTTTCCTGAAAATCTTTTGAAATTGCGTCAATGGCTTCCTCTTTGGTCATTCCCTGAATGGCTATGCCGTTTATTTTAAGCTTCTTCCAGATTACATTATCTGTAAGAAAATGACACCACAGCCCATACGCACCTGCCAGAATCAGAACCAGGATCAGAACTTTGATCACACCGTTTTTCACTTGTTTTTTCATGTAATAATTTTACCTTTTGCAGTCTTTTTTAGAGCGTGTTTGAAAAAGGCTTTCTGCAAAATATATCGCAAAGTGGGGCGTGCAGATTGCAGGAATGATTTTTCAAACAGGCTTTAGAGCAATGGGGTAAAAAAGCATGTCCGGTTTCCGGTATGGCATGCAGCCCCTACCTGCTCTACTTTTGCCAGAATTGTATCATTATCACAGTCTATAGTCAATGATTTCACATACTGAACATGACCGGAGGTTAGTCCTTTGGTCCAGAGCTCGTTGCGGCTGCGGCTCCAGTAAGTCATTTTTCCCAGCTTCAGAGTGGTAAGGTATGCTTTCTCGTTCATGTACGCAAGCATAAGAACTTCGTCTGTTTTGTAATCCTGCACAATAACCGGAACCATGCCGTCACTGTTTAATTTGAAATCTGACCAGGACATTTTGGACTTTAATTGGTTCTGTTCCATATTTTTAATACTCCTTTATGAAAAATTCTTCTGCAATTATGCCACCTGCTTTCATGCTCAATTCGAAAAAAATGAAAACAAGTGGCATATATCATATCGTCTTAATTGTAATTCTGTTTGTTCTGCCTTTAGAGACTTCCCTTCGTAGAAAGCACATCTGTAATACGAGGATCATAAGCTACCGCCATATCCAGCGCCTTTGCAAAGCTTTTGAACATGGCTTCTGCCATATGGTGATTATTTCCCGGTGTTAGAACCTTAATGTGAAGATTCATGGCTGCCGCATAAGAAATGGCGTAAAAGAATTCCTTCACCATTTCTGTGGACATATCTCCAATTTTTTCACTGGTAAACGTACCTTCGAAGGAAAGATACGGGCGTCCCCCGAGATCAATGGCGCAAAGCACAAGACACTCATCCATTGGAAGGATGCAGCTTCCGTAACGCCTGATTCCTTTCTTGTCTCCAACCGCTTCTTTAATAGCTGTGCCAAGAACAATTCCCGTATCTTCAATGGTATGATGATCGTCAACCTGAAGATCACCCTTCACCTTTATATCCAGATCAAAAAGTCCGTGGCGGGTAAAGCCATCTAACATGTGATCGAAAAATCCCACACCTGTATCCAGACTGCTTTTTCCGGTTCCGTCCAGATTCAGCTTTATGGCAATTTTAGTTTCCTTTGTATTTCGTTCAACAGTAGCTTCTCTTGTCATGACTGCTCCTTTTTATCTTTCTCTTCAAAGCGGACTGCAATGGAGTTGGCGTGTGCAGTTAGCTGCTCTGAGGATGCAAACTGGATGATGTCCTTGTGGATTTCCTGTAATGCAGTCCTGGAATAATATACAATACTGGATTTCTTAATAAAATCGTCAACGGAAAGTGCAGAGAAGAACTTGGCTGTTCCGTTGGTAGGAAGAACGTGGTTCGGTCCCGCGAAATAATCACCAAGAGGTTCAGAACTGTACTCTCCAATGAAAATAGCGCCTGCATTTCGTACCTTCATCATTACCTCAAAAGCGTTCTTAGTGACAATTTCCATATGTTCCGAAGCAATCTCATTCGCTGCTTCAATTGCTTCATCCATATCTTCTGCAATAAGGATATATCCAAAATTCTCCAGAGATTTTTCGATGATCTCTTTTCTGGAAAGAACCTTCAGATAGCCTTCAATCTCTTTCTCTACATTCTGTGCCAGTTCTGTACTGGTAGTAATGAGGATTGCAGAAGCCATCTCATCGTGTTCTGCCTGAGAAAGAAGATCTGCTGCTACATAGTGTGCATTTGCAGTTTCATCTGCAAGGACAAGGATCTCACTTGGACCAGCGATGGAATCAATGCTCACATGTCCATAAACAGCCTTTTTTGCAAGGGCTACAAAAATGTTGCCAGGTCCTACGATCTTGTCTACCTTTGGGATGCTTGCAGTACCATAAGCAAGTGCTCCGATTGCCTGTGCACCACCAACTTTATAGATCTCATCAGCGCCTGCTTCTTTGGCAGCAACCAGAGTGGATGGATTTACTTTACCGTCTTTCCCAGGAGGTGTGGTCATAACGATGTGAGGTACTCCTGCCACTTTTGCCGGCACAATATTCATTAATACAGAAGAAGGATAAACTGCTTTTCCGCCTGGAACATAAACACCTACACGATTTAATGGTGTTACCTTCTGACCAAGCATGGTGCCATTTTCGGTACTGGTAAACCAACTGTTCTGACGCTGTTTCTCATGGTAGCTGCGGATGTTTACAAGTGCCTTGCGGATAACTTCCAATAAGGATGCATCAACTGCTTTATATGCTTCTTCAATTTCCGCTTCGGTTACACGTATGGTTTCCGGAGTTACCTCTACTTTATCAAATTCTTTTGTGTAAGAAAAAAGAGCTTCATCCCCTTTTTCTTTTACATTTGCAAGAATATCTGCTACTGCAGCTTCGAACTTGCCGTAATTATTAGGGCTCCGTTTTAAAAGATTTTCCAGGATATCTTTGGTAGATTCTTTTGTTAATCTTACTGTACGCATTGTGATCGATCCTTCCAATTTTATTTTATTCCAGAAAAAACAGTAATTTCAGATTACCTTTCGTAAATCTTCAATCAGCTTACTGATTCTTTCATTTTCCATTTTCATGCTTACCTGATTCACAACCATTCTTGCTGAAAGAGAGCAAACTTCTTCTAACACCTTCAGTCCATTTTCACGAAGTGTGCTTCCGGTCTCAACGATATCCACAATCACTTCAGAAAGACCTACAATAGGGGCAAGCTCAATAGAACCATTCAGCTTAATGATTTCCACAGTCTGATGTTTCTTATTATAGAAATAATCTTTGGCAATGTTTGGATATTTGGTTGCCACACGGATCAGCTGATTTGAATTCAGAAGGGGTTTGGCACTTTCAGGTCCGCAAACACACATGCGGCAGGCTCCAAATCCAAGATCCATTACCTCGTAAAGCTTACGGCCTTCTTCCAGGATCGTATCCTTTCCGACAATTCCGATGTCAGCTGCGCCATATTCTACATATGTAGGTACATCTGGTCCTTTGGCAAGGAAAAAACGAAGCTTTAATTCTTCATTTACAAAAATTAGTTTACGGGAATCCTTATCTTTCATCTCTTCGCAGGTGATCCCGATTTTCTCAAGCATGGCAAGGGTTTTGTCTGCAAGTCTTCCCTTGGTAAGGGCAAAAGTCAGATATCTCATAATTCCACCTCACAAACCTTAGTTACTTTCTCTGGGCGAAGGGCTACATTTCTGCCCTGGGCGCGAAGCTCTTTGGCCTTCTGGATTGCCTGGATACGGTTTTCTTTGCGGTAAGTGATAACCGTAACGCCCTCCTCTTCCTCCATTTCGATTTTTTGTCTGGAAAGAGCCATCAGAAGGTTATCTACTACAATGGCAAACCCGATGGATGCAGCAGGCTTGCCGAAATGCTTCATCAGCTGATTGTAGCGTCCGCCCTTGATCAACGCTTCTCCTGTACCATAGGTATAAGCCTGGAAAATGATTCCGGTATAGTAATGATATTTGCTTAACATTGCAAAATCAAAAGTAACGTATTTCTCATAGCCGTAAACCTTCAGAAGCTCATAGATTTCTTCCAGACGCGCAACCGCCTTTAATGCCTGTGGATTGTCCGTAAGGGATTTTGCCTTTTCCAGAACTTCTGTCGATCCGAACATCTGAGGAAGCTGGGAAAGAACTCTTGCAAGGGATTTATCCATGTTCTTATTCTTTACAAGCTCTTCCACACCAAAATAGTTTTTCTGGGAAATCAGCTCCCGAAGCTCTTCTTCCTCTTCCTGGCTCAAGCCTGTCTGGGCAAAAATCGCTTTATAATAGTCAACCTGCCCAACGCTTACCTGAAATTCGGTAAGTCCTGTCGCAAGCAGACACTCTACTGTCATAGCCAGAATCTCTGCATCTGCTTCCGGTGAATCATCGCCCATACGCTCAACGCCCATCTGGGTTGTCTCTTTCAATCTTCCGCGAAAGCTGGAATTATTGATAAAAGTGTTGCCTGTATAACACAGACTTACTACTTCTTTTTCAGGGTTAAAATAGGTAGCACAGGCTCTGGAAACGGACGGTGTAAAGTCAGGTCGAAGAACAAGGGTATTGCCTTCTCTGTCAAAAAATTTATAAAGATCCCTGGAGGGAATGGTTCCCACTTCTTTACTAAACACTTCAAAATATTCAAATGTGGGAGTTTCTATATCTTCAAAGCCATACTGATGGAATACACGGTGAAGCTTTTCCTGAAGCTTTTGTTTTCGGCTGCATTCCTGACTGTAAATATCCCGTACCCCCTCTGGCGTATGGAGTAAAATATCCTTCATTATTTAAATCTCCCTTCACTCTATATCAAAAATTCCTCTGTGGGCCTTTGCTTTATCATTGTAAATCGATAATTCGCTAATGTGTGAATATTATACACATCTATCCTTATTTTGTCAACAACAAAGAATTTTGCCGGCGTATCGCTCAAAAAACGGCTGCGCAAAGCCAATTCACTGCCTTACCCAGCCGCCGCAATTTGTATTTAAAACTTTCCGTATCAAAAGCCATATCCTCCCTGCAGCAAACAGCCATGCCGCTTTACGCCGCTTTCACCTGTCAGAGTTTATTTCCCGGCTGTCCAAATCTTTTTGCAGCGCCGGAAGGTACTGGACGGCGATAATATGCGGGACGTGATCCTTAAGATGGTTACCGACATTGTAGAGAATGCGGTGGAGATGTCCATCTCTGATGATCAGACGCCGGAAAACTGGGATTTAAAGGAATTAAATTCCCTTCTTCTTCCCATCGTTCCCTTAAAGCCCATTACGCTTACGGATGAGATGAAGAAGATGAAGAAAAAGGAGCTGATGCACAATCTCAAAGAGCAGGCTATCAAGCTTTACGAGGCAAAGGAAGCAGAATTCCCCGAGTCCGAGCAGATGCGTGAGATTGAGCGGGTGATCCTTCTTAAGGTGATTGATAATAAGTGGATGGCTCACATCGATGATATGGACCAGCTGCGCCAGGGCATCGGCCTTCAGGCATATGGACAGA
>OGYI01002875.1_pt1 | contig 11825 bp, 10 predicted proteins | sample 1576521 | NCBI WGS metagenome assembly OGYI01 (sample SAMEA3541484, study PRJEB24748) | human gut metagenome | biome: human gut; feature: human-associated habitat; material: faeces | place: China | collected 2012
ATTTTTTTACACCTCCAAATGCGGCCTGCATAATATTATTTCTTGTCACTTCTTCTGCGGTCAATTCCCCTGAAATACTTCCTTCATGCATAACAAGAATACGGTCGCTTACCTGCATTACTTCAGCCATTTCTGAAGAGATCATAATAATACTCATTCCTTGTTCTGTCATTTTACGCATCAAATTATAAATTTCACTTTTTGCTCCAATATCAATTCCTCGAGTAGGTTCATCCATGATTAAAATATTGGGTTCCATCGCAAGCCATTTTGCGATAACGACTTTCTGCTGATTTCCACCACTTAATTCTTTTACTTCTTGTTCTTCGTTACGAAGGTTGATTCCAAGATCTGAAATAAATGTTCCCGTGATATTTTTCAGTACTTTTTTATCTAAAAGAGAGTTTTTGAACTGTCCGATTTTAGAAATCAACATGTTATCTTTAATACTCATTCCAAGAACCAGGCCAAGTCCTTTTCGATCTTCCGGAACTAAACCTATACCTGCCTGAATCGCATCTTTTGGGCTTGAAATTTTGACTTTTCCACCTTCTACATAAATTTCGCCGCCTCCGATTGGATCTACGCCAAAAATAATTCTTGCAAGTTCTGTTCTTCCTGCACCTACAAGACCAAAAAATCCAAGAACTTCTTTTTCATAGAGTTTGAAATTAACTGGTTTTGCTCCAGGAAATACCTGTATGTTTTTTACTTCAAGAACAACGTTATTCTTATTTACAAATTCGCTTCCGGAATTTTTTTCAATATTTATGACCGATCATCATGGAAATAATATCTTTTTCCTGAACATCTTTTGTATTGACTGTGTCAATATATTTTCCATTTCGAAATACTGTAATTCGATCAGAAAGTTCAAAAACTTCTTCCATTCTATGAGATATGTAAACAATACACACTCCTTTGGCTTTCAAATCTTTAATTAGTTTAAATAATGTCTGAGATTCTTTTTCAGATAGGCTTGCTGTTGGTTCATCAAACACCACTACTCGTGCATGAAAAGATAATGCTTTTGCAATTTCTACACATTGTTTCTGACCACAACTTAACTTTGATACTTCAGTACTTGGGTCTATATTCAGATTTACCTTTTTCAGTTCTGTCACTGCATTTTGAAGAAGCTGTTTTTTATCTACTGTACGACCTGGTTCTAATGGTTCTCTGCCTATGAAAATATTTTCTGCAATATTCATGTGCGTGAATAATGCATATTTCTGAAATACGGTATTAAGCTGACGTTTATTAGGCGGAAGATTTGTAATGTCCTGTCCATCAAAGATCACACGTCCCTTATCCGGTGTCTCAAATCCTCCTAAAATACGAAGTGTAGTTGTTTTTCCGCATCCACTCGGCCCAAGAAGCGTCAGGAATTCGTTTTCTCTGATGTACAGATTCAACTCATCCAGAACGGTCTGCATTCCATAAGATTTGGAAATGTCTATCAAATCGATCAGCTTATTGCTCATTGGCTGTTCCTCCCTAAAAATCCCCTCTTTTGTAAAGAAAAATATATGAATGATAACTTTACTTTTGTATCATAAAAATCTTCTGATTTCAATATGTTTTACCATATTTAACATAAATTTATCATGGATACAACCAGCTACTGTGTATTTTTGCCAGAAGTCTTGCATTATGATATGCCATTTTTAATGTCAGGCATGTCCTTCCGAGATATTTTCTGCCGTCTTCTGTCTTTACACACGCAAGTGCAAGGTCGGCCTTTGCAGGATTCTGCAGGCAGACCGGCACCAGAAACTGAATACTGTGATTGTAGTATTGCGGAACAGCCGTACGGTAATCTGCTTCCAGCATGTGTTTCGTCTGGCGCAGCGCTCCGTCAAAAATCTGCACCTTCATCCCACTGCTACGGATGCATTCCGGAAGCCGCATATTATTTTCCGCCTCCTCAAAGATATGCTCGTACTGTGGAAGGATATCCAATGTTGTATCAAAGACGAGTTCCGCGGGATCTTTGACATATTCCGCCCGCTTCGGAAGACTGACAATTCCTGATTTCAGCAAATAATACTCCGTAAAAAATCCCTCCAGATACCATCTCTGCCTGTCCGGAACCAGATTGGGAATAAAATACGCATACACCGGCTGATAATATCTGTTAAACAAACCGGTGTTAAAAATCGCATATTCTCTCGTTTCCATTATTTTTCCTTCTTCATAAACTCTCTGGAAGGTGTGCTCCAGATATCCTTTCAGTATACCATTGTCATCTGAACCGTCAAAGCTCCACTTCTCAGGAACAATCCGTGAGAGATTCTGTATCTGCCGGTTATAGTTCCCGCAGTACGTATACTCAAACAAATTCAACTCATCTACCTCCTGCACTCTAACCTTAATTACTTATATTAATATTGTATTTGGGAAATCATCCGACAGAACCGCCGGTAAAGAATATATATAAAATAACACAGGCTCATCAAAAATGCAATTTCGAGTTTTGACGAATCCTGTCTTCCATTGCGCTTGCCGGCATGTTATAATAAAAAGCTGAAATAAGCACTTTCCGACAGGAATGCGGAGCTTACAGGCAAGTTGCTTATATATTTTATTTTTCATCAAGGAGGCAACTATCTAATGACAAAAGAAGAATTTCGAAAACTGGCTGAACAGACGCTTATTCTGGACGGAGCAACCGGATCCAATCTGATGGCCAGCGGTATGCCGCGAGGCATCTGCACAGAGACATGGGTCATTGATCATAAAGACATCATTCAGGATTTGCAGCGTGCTTATATAAAAGCAGGCAGTCAGGTAATTTATGCTCCGACATTCGGCGGAAATCGTCTTAACCTCGAAAAGCACGGTCTTGCTGACCGCATCAAAGAAATCAACCGAACACTCGTCAGCTATTCTAAGGAGCTTGCCGGAAACGGTGTCTATGTAGCCGGTGATATCACAACTTCCGGTTCTTTCATCACTGCTGATGGTGATTATACTTATGCAGAAGCTTTTGATATGTATCAGGAGCAGATTCGTATTCTGGCTGATGCAGGTATCGACCTGATTGCAGCAGAAACCATGATTAACATCGAAGAAACTCTTGCAGCCGTGGACGCTGCTGCTTCTGTCTGCGATCTTCCGATCATGTGCACCATGACTGTTGAAGCTGACGGAAGTATCTTCAGTGGCGGAAATGCAATTGAAGCTGCTGTTTCTCTGGAAGCTGCCGGGGCAGACGCAGTCGGTATCAACTGCTCCGTCGGACCGGATCAGCTTGTATCTGTTGTTCGAAACATTCGAGAGAATGTATCAATTCCGGTAATTGCCAAGCCAAACGCAGGTATGCCGGTGATTGATGACAGTGGCAATGCAGTCTACAGCATGCATGCCGGAGACTTCGCAAGACATATGAAAGTCCTGATTAAAAACGGTGCTTCCGTAGTCGGTGGATGCTGCGGTACTACTCCTGCATTCATCAAGGCACTGCACGATATAATAAGATAAGCAGCACATTTAAAGGACGTTGCTTCATGGGTATACGATTACCCCTGAAACAACGCCCTTTTTATTACATATTATTTTACTTTTATTGCTTTCTCCGGGCACATTTCCTGGCAACAGAAGCACCGGATGCATTTCTTGTAATCATAAACCGGAGGATTTTCCCTGCCCTTTCGGAAATCTACTGCTTTGTCCGGTACAGGACAACTCTTCACGCAGATTCCGCAGCGGATGCATCGTTCCGGATCAATGTATGGTTTCTTCTGAAAAATATTCAGTGCTTTAGCCAGACGCTCCCACATACCAGAACGCGCCACACGCCGATCCACATCAAAATACGGATTTCCATACTGTGCTACTGCGTCTTCCATGGTAATGGTTCCGTCAGGAGTCACGATCTCTATCTCTTCTTTTTTCCATGTACCAAGTCCCATCTTTTCACCATGATAGTTGGTCGGTACCATCTCTGGATTTAAATGCACCAGATTGCAGAATACACTGTCAAGTGCCACAGGATCCTGCGACATCAGCATCACATTCATAGGTGCCGGATCCCCGGAACCCGGTCCGTTCCCCTCCATTGCAACAATTCCGTCCATAATATAGAGCCGCGGTTTTACATATTGATTCAGATCAACCAGCATTCGCGCAAAACTGTCTGCACTCGGATACAGTGTATGCCCCTTTGCTTTGTGGAAGCCATAAACAAATCCATAACTGTTCTTAACTGCGCCGGTAATTCTCTCCAACGCATGCGTCTTCATCTTGCAAAGAGAAATCACACAGTCTTTTTCCAGAAGTTCTTTCGGCAGGATAAATTCTTTCGCCTGAATCCCCTCCGGATATTCTACACGTATTCCCTTCGAATAATCAATTGCCGGAATCCCATACTTTTCCAGATACCTGTCGATTCCGGTACCATGAATCACTCTGGTTGTCGTACCATTACCACAGGAATCAGCAAGCGAAAGATCCTGATATCCCTTTTCTCTCATCAATCTGGCAAACATACCGACCACAGACGGATGCGTGATGACTGCTTTGTCAACTTCTGCTTTTTTGAGCAGGTTGGGTTTCAGCAGAATAGACTCTTCTTTCTTTACAATCTTCTCAATTCCGCCCAGAAGCTCCAGACCGATTTCAAGATTCTCATAAACAATTTCTTCCCTGTATGAACTACAGGGAAGAAGAATTACTTTACTTTTTTTATTCATTATTATCCTCATTTACTGCCGGTGCAGATACTCCACTAAGATCTGTTTCCCGGATTGCCTTACGGACAGGAAGTACACACGCCGGTACAACTGAAAGAAAATCAACTCCCATTTCAAGAAATTTACCGGTAAGTGCGGTATCCGCAGCAAGCTCTCCGCATATTCCGACACGACGCTGTTCTTTATGTGCCGCATCTACGACCATGCGTACCATACGCAGGACTGCCGGATGATGGTCATTGTACTTGTCCTTCAAAAGCGGATTCTGACGATCCATTGCCAATGTATACTGTGTAAGATCATTCGTTCCGATACTCAGAAAATCTACTCTTCTTGCAAGTTCTCGGCTGATCATAACTGCTGCCGGTGTCTCAATCATAATTCCGGTCATGATATCCTTAAACGGAATATCTTTTTCACGCAGACCTGCTTTCACTTCCTCGATAATCTCTTCGATCTCATTCATTTCTTCTTCGGAGTCAATCATCGGAAACATCATCGCAAGATTGCCGTAAGCACTGGCGCGATAAATCGCACGAAGCTGCGCCTTAAACATTCTTCTTCGATCCAGACAGAGACGGATACCACGGTTACCCATGATCGGATTGGTCTCCTGCGGAATGTCCAGATAAGGTGCCTGCTTATCCGCGCCAAGATCTGCGGTACGAATCACAGCCAGTCGCTCTCCCATCGTCTCGGCAACTTTCTTATATGCACGAAACAGCTCGTTTTCTCTCGGATAATTCTCACGGCCGAGATACTGAAATTCACTTCGAAGAAGTCCGATGCCCTTCGCACCGTAATAAAGCACGCTGCTCAGGTCACTCATGTTACCGATATTTGCATAGAGCCCAATCTTTCTTCCGTCTTTTGTCTCATCCTTCTGGGCTTTCAATTCAAGGAGCGCCTCACGCTCCCTGCGGTCTGCCTCGAGACGGATCTCATATTCCCGCCGGATCTCCGCATCCGGATTCAGATAAAACGTGCCGGTATAACCATCTACGATTGCAGTCATTCCATCCCATTCGTCATCGGCAGCGATATCTACCAGTGTCGGAATCTCCATCGTCTTCGCCATGATCGATGCATGAGAAACCGTAGAGCCATGGTGCATAACCACAGCAAGAAGTTTATCTTTGTCCATCTCCATGATTTCTGTCGGAGACAGTGCCTCCGCCACAAGAATTACAGGTTCATCCCCGAGATTGATGCGGATTGCCGCGCCACCGAGGATCTGGATCAGACGATTGGAAATCTCCTGCATATCATTGATTCTTCTGCGGATAACCGGCTCTTCCAGATTACGGAATGTCTCAACAAGTTCATCTCTGTTGATCATAACTGCATAAGCAGCATTCACCTTTTCACTGGCAATGCTGCTTTCGATTGCATTCTGATAGCTTTCTGATTCCAGAAGTTTGATCTGTCTTAAGAAAACACGTGACTCCTGCTCGTTGATGAGTCGGCTGGCTTCATACAGTTCATGTAATTTCTGAACTGCCTGAAGCCTTGCTTCCTGAAAATTGCTGATTTCTTTTTTGATGTTGCTGACCAGACACAGACGTATCTGGTACTCCCCTCTGCTGTAATACAGTACTTTGCCGATGGCTATTCCTGAAAAGGTAGCAATGCCTTTATAGATTTCCATCCTGCTTCCCCCCTGTTCCTATCAGTCGCAGGCAGCCTTAAATTCTGTCCAGTTCTTATTGTAAGCTTCTTCTGCTTCTGTGCTAATGTTTTCTACTGCAGAACCTTCTGTTACAGAATCCGGTACAACGAGATTCTGATTCTCCAGAAGTGAATCTGCTGCTTTATTTGTACAGTAGTATCCGATGTAATCAAAACATTTTGCTGCATTTTCCGGCTGAAGGATGTAATCCATAAACTGATATGCTTCATCCTTATCCGGTGCTTCACTCGGGATGAACATACCCATTACACCAAATCCAAGACCTTCTTCCGGATATACGACTTTAAGATCCGGGTTTTCCTGAAGGGCTGCAGTTACCTGTGACGTATAAAGGAATGCCACACTTGCCTCTCCGTTGAGAAGAGAATCCTGTGTATTATCATCCTGGATCAGACGAACGTTCGGAGCAAGCTCGAGAAGTTTTTCGCCTGTTTTTGCAATATCATCCAGGTTCTGATCGTTAAAATCCTGACCAAGAACAAGGTTTGTGATACCATTGATAACACGATAGTTTGCTGTCAGTGCAATACTGTCCTCAAGAGATTCATCCCAGAGATCTCCATAGCCTTTGATGTCAATGTCTACCATATCCGGATCATAAACAATCAGCGGAATTCCTGCACCGTACGGAGCGGTATATTCATCATTCGGATCATAGAACTGACCCTGATACAGTGGATTGATGTTGTCCCATCCGGATAATTTGGAAGTATCAAGTTTTTCTACAAGTCCTTCCTGGATTGCTGTTTCGATAATATAGTCATCTGCAACAACGATGTCGTAATCTCCGCCTTTTGCCATGGAAAGCTTCTCCAGCATGTTTTCATCTGTATCGAAGTTGGAATATACCACTTTTATTCCAGTTTCTTCTTCGAAGCCATCCAGTACTTCCTGCGGAAACATGTTTTCCCATGTGTAAAGTACCAGTTCCTTGGAATCTGCACTTACAGATACGCTGAGTGCCGGAACTACCATTAATGCACATACTAATAATTTTTTCATATCCGTCTCTCCTCTTCTAGTCTTTCTTGTCACTATATAAACTCTTTACAAAGTCCAGACATGTTCAGTATAACTTACTTTGTCCTTATTGAAAAGAGTTTATTAGCTGTTTTTGTTGTTTTGTTTGTTGTTTCCCTTTGTCACCTTGCCTATCATTGTATAAGCGAATAAAATCAGAACCGTAAATACAAGCATGATCGTACAGAGGGCATTTACCTCCGGTGTGACTCCTGTTTTGATCTGCGTATACACTTTAATCGGCAGAGTTGCCAGACGTGGTCCGTTAATAAAAATACTGATCACGACATCATCCATGGACATGGCAAATGCCAGAAGTGAGCCGGACATAACTGCCGGCATAATAAGCGGAAGAATGATGTCCCAGAAAGCCCGGAACGGTCCGGCTCCAAGATCTCTGGCCGCCTCTTCAAGTGACGGATCCATACCCGCAAGTCTTGCCTTGACCTCCATCAGAATATACGGCACGCAAAATACCGTATGACCGATCAACAGTGTCAGCATACCAAACGGCAGATTCATCATATAGAAAAAAGCCATCAGCACCATACCGAGAATAATTTCCGGAATCATCAACGGAAGTATGGAAATATATTCCAGAATGCCTTTTGTTTTCGAGTGGATTCTGGAAAGACCAACCGCACCAAGGGTTCCGATCACTGCGGAAACAAAACAGCTTACCACACCAAGAAACAAACTGTTGCCCAGTGCTTCCAGCATCGCATCGTCATGAATCAGTTCCTGATACCATTTCATTGAAAATCCGGTAAATCTTACAGGAAGTTTTGATTCGTTAAATGAAAATACAATGACAACCGCAATCGGCAGATACATCAGTACCAAAATCAAACCCAGATAAAATCCGGAGAGTTTTGAATTTTTCTTTTTCATCCCACACCCTCCAATTCTTTTGCATTTGTTACTTTACGATACAGCATGATCATAAGCGTCGTCAGAATCATCAGGACAACCGCCAGCGCAGCTGCAAATGGCCAGTTATTCCCTTTTGTCATCTGCTCCTGAATCAGACTTCCGACAAGGACGATCTTATTTCCGCCGAGGATATCTGCAATAAAAAACAGTCCCATGGACGGAATAAATGTCAGTATGACACCTGACAAAAGTCCCGGCAGCGTCAGTTTGAAAGATATCGTCCAAAAGGCTTTCATCGGACTGGCCCCCAGATCTCTTGCCGCCTCCACAAGCGACCAGTCAAGCTTCTCTGCACTTGAATATACGGAAAGAATCATAAACGGCACAAGCACATAAGTCATACCCACTACGATTGCAGGATAACTGTACAAAATCCTCAATGGTTTTTCAATCAGTCCCAGACTTTTTAATACATGGTTTAAAAGGCCCTTCGTCTGCAAAATAATCATCCATCCATAAAGACGGATCAGCGAATTTACCCAAAACGGCAGCATCAGAAAGATCATCGCGCGCTTTTTCCATTTATCGGACAATTTTGCCATAAAATAGCCAAACGGATATCCGATCAGACAGATAATGATTGTACTGGTCACTGCCAGCTGAAACGAGCCTGTAAATGTCTTCATATATACCGGATCAAGGATCTTACGGTAATTATCAAGAGTAAAAATCCATTCAACACCATGTCCTGCCTTCGGCTGTGCAAAGCTTAAGGCGACCATATAGATCAATGGTCCCGCAACAAAAACAAGCGTAAAAATATACAGCGGCAAGATCATCCAGACAGAGCCGGATTTCTGTTTTTTCATACTTCTGCCCCTCTTTCTGCTTCATCCGGAAGATCGACCAACACTGCATTTTCTGCCGCAAATGAACAGGTTACCTTTTGTCCCGGTTCCACACCGGCATCAATGCCGTGTCTGTTTGCAACAACTTCTGTTCCGTCTGCAAGTTTCAGCACAACACGAAGAAGACCACCGGCAAAACTTTTTTCAACAACTTCTGCCTGAAGTCCTTCGCCGCAATTTTCATCAAAAATCAGATTTTCACTTCGGACAGCCAGGGTAATCGGTGTTCCTGCCTGCAATTTTGTTCCTTCAGATGCAACAAGGACACTTTCACCGCCAAGGGCAATCTTAAGATTCGTACCCTCAACGCCTTCCACCGTACCTTTCAGGATATTGGCATTTCCTACAAACGTGGCCACATAACTTGTTTTCGAGTGGTTATAAATTTCATCCGGTGTTCCGATCTGCTCAAAAGTACCCTGATTCATAACAGCAATGCGGTCAGACATATTAATAGCTTCTTCCTGATCGTGCGTGATATAAATAAAGGTGATTCCAAGTTTTTTCTGTAATTTCTTTAATTCCAGCTGCATGGCGCGGCGAAGCTGGAGATCCAGCGCACCAAGCGGTTCATCAAGAAGAAGTACCTTCGGATTGTTGACCAGTGATCTTGCAATTGCCACACGCTGTTTTTGTCCGCCGGAAAGTTCGGACGGCTTTCTTTTTTCAAAGCCCGGAAGCTGCACCAGTTCCAGCATCTCAGATACACGTTTCTTAATCTCCGCTTTCGGTATTTTTTTCAGTTTCAGTCCGTATCCGATGTTGTCTGCAACCGTCATGTGCGGAAACAGAGCGTAGTTCTGAAATACAGTATTGACATCACGTGCCTCCGGTGCCAGACCGGTCACATCTTTACCATCGAGGAATACCTGTCCGGAATCCGGAATCTCAAGGCCTGCAATGATACGCAGTGTTGTTGTCTTGCCGCAGCCGGAAGATCCGAGAAGCGTGATAAACTCTCCTTTATCGATTGAAAGACTAATCTCTTTCAATACAGTTTCTTCTTTTGAAAACGACTTTTTTATTTTTTTTAATTCCAAACATTTTTCTGCCATTTTTCTTCTGTCTTTCCTCCTGCTGTTCTTCTTATTATATTAATCAGCTTTTTTCTCTGTGATATTCTTTATGTATTGAATATAACTCTCCTTATCAAAAAACGGCATATAACTGTCTTTGATTTCATTTGCCTTTTCTCCCCCGTTTCGCAGGAGCTTATATGCCGTCAATGCCAGAAGCTTCGCTGGCAAAATATAAGCTTTTTCCGGATCGGTAATCTTAAAGTCTGCCCCGTGCAGCTTGCCTTCAAAGCCTTTAAACGTAAAATTAACGATCGGAAGAAGGTGGCTCAGATCCCCCACATCGGTACAGGCGTTGTTGAAATCGCCTTTTTGTACTGAGCGATAATCGAGTCCCAGGTCATTTGCCGCCTCGATAAGCGCTTCATCCGCCTCGCGTGGAAGGATCGGCATATATCCCTGAAGGACTTCTCTTTCTATTTTCCCACCAAAAGCATAGGCTGAACCGTCATACGCACGGTTTACCATCTCCATAACCTGTTCGATCCTCTCAAGTGATGCCGCACGTACCTTAGTCTCAATGACCGCCTCATCCGGCACGCTGTTGATCACATCGCCGGCCTTACGTATCACATTGTGAAGTCTCACATGATCTTCTTCCCGGAAAGTCTCTCTCATCAGACCCATCATCTGAACCGCACTGGTCGTGATGCTTAAGGCGTTGACCCCATTCCACGGATCTATTGCTCCATGTGCAGCCTTTCCCCGTACCGTCACACGCTCTGCAGTGTAGCCGTTACATGGAGGATTGCCGAGGTAAAAATCTTCTTCTACCGGAACCATGTGCACATGTGTCGTAAGCGCAATATCTGTATCATCAAATACACCTGTTCGGATCATCTCACTCTTACCGCAGCAAAATTCGATTCCTTTTTCTTTCAGGCGGGTACGCTTGTCTGCATCAATATATTCTTCTGCCGGAACCGCAAGAAAATTCACATTGCCATCCAGCTCATCCCGTATTTCCGGATCAGCCATTGCAATCGCGCAGCCGATCATCGCTGCCATCTGTGCATGGTGTCCGCAGGCATGAGCAACTCCTGTCCGTCTGTCAGCCATCGGATGAGAATGGCATCCGATCGCATCCAGCTCACTTATCACAGTCAGCGTCGGACCGCCATTTCGTTTCATCTCGCCTTTTACTCCGGTGATGGCAAGATGCTCTTTCACTTCGTAACCGAGTGATTTCAGGAACTCTGCTGTCTTTCCGGCTGTCCGCACTTCTTCAAACCCCGGCTCCGGATGTGCAGCGATATCCTCTGCAAATGCAATGATCTGCTCCCTGTTTGCGTCGATCCGGTCAAGAATTCTCTTTTCCGTTTCATCTATCATTAAACTCATCTCCCTCTGTAGATGATTCTCATTTCGCAACGCTTTTATGAGTTAATACGTCATATAAATAATATATTCATATTCTCCTATCATAACATAAATTTTACTCATTGCAAGCACTGAAAAAAAATGCATGCCCATTGAAAAACTTTTTCTTGCAATTTTACTGAAATACGGTATAATATATTTTGTGTCTGAACACAAGCTGAAATAGCTCAGTTGGTAGAGCACT
>OGYI01002876.1_pt1 | contig 11820 bp, 10 predicted proteins | sample 1576521 | NCBI WGS metagenome assembly OGYI01 (sample SAMEA3541484, study PRJEB24748) | human gut metagenome | biome: human gut; feature: human-associated habitat; material: faeces | place: China | collected 2012
GAGAAGGGCGACGTCATGCTGGGCGGCGAGGAGTCCGGCGGCATCGGCATCCCCAGCCACGTCATGGAGCGCGACGGCCTGCTGATGGCGCTGCTGCTGTGCGAGACGATGGCGCAGCGCGGCATGAGCCTGGGCCAGCTGGTGGACGACATGTTCCAGAAGGTGGGCAAGCTGGAGTTCGAGCGCCAGGGCTTGAAGATCACCGACGAGCAGATGGCGAACTTCCGCGCCGAGATCATGCCGAACTACGCGCCCGCCGAGATCTGCGGCAAGCAGGTGGTGGACGTGGATCGTCGCGACGGCGTGAAGTTCTACCTGGAAGGCGACGCATGGGTGATGATGCGCCCCTCCGGCACCGAGCCGCTCGTGCGCATCTACGCTGAAGCCGAGACGGTGGACGAGGTCCACGACCTCCTGAAGGCCGCCGAAAGCGTGGTCGTGTCCTAAACGAAGAGCGAAGCGAATGTTTCACGTGAAACATTTGTACGTAGAACGCCTCGGAGGCATCGAGCTTTCGGGGCGTTTCCTATTCTCCGAAGCGGGGCAGCTTCTTGAGCAGCGCCCAGGCGATCTGCTTGTCTTGCCCGTCGTCGAGCATCGCGTCGAAGTCGCGGAATGCCACCACGCTGCGCCCGAACGCGCGGCCGGGCTTCCCCAAGGGAACCTCGCAGCGGTACGCGCGTCCCAGCGCGGCGGCCGCTGTCGAATCGGTCGCGATCAGACAGAGCGGGTCGAGCCCCTCCACCAGCAGGAACAGCGCCTGGTCGTCCAGCCCTTCCACGGCGGCGAACGTGCACGCGCCGCTTCCGTATCCCAACGAAGCCATCGCGCTGTTCAGCGCCGCGCGGCTGCGTTCGCTCGATCCGTTCCCGCTCGCTACGCACACGAGCGCCGAGCGCGCCCCATCAAGGTGCTCGTCGAACAGCTCCCACGCTTCGTCGAGAGCCACTTCGTACATGTTACCATTCGCAGATTTTTTCACACGATCCCTTGCGGTCGAGATAGGTTCGCCGTATAACCGTAATGATAGCAAAAAACGCCCGCCGCGGCATGGGCGCTGCGGCGGCATCACGATAGGAGAGCGCGTATGTGCACGAACGGAATCAACACAGGGCAATTCGAGCAGATGATCGAGCAGATCGACGATCATATCAAGTTGGAGCGTCGCTGGGCGCACAACCTGGGGCATATGGCGGGAGACGCCGGCTTCGCCACCGTTTCCGAGAAGATGCATGCCGCCCAGGCCATGCTGGACGACGTGCGCGCGCTGCTCGACGAGGCCAAGGATGCCCTCGAGGACGATGCCGAAGCTTCGGCGAACGTCACCGTCAACCTCGTGTAGGCGCCGCACGTATGAGCAACGATCTCATGCGCTTCTCGGTGGCTATGCCCGAGGAGCTGCTCGTTCGCTTCGACCAGCTGGTCGCGCGCCGCGGGCTGGCGAAAAACCGCAGCGAAGTGGTGCGCGACCTCGTGCGCGACGCGTTGGTGGAGGACGAGTGCTCCACGCCGGGCATGGAGGTGGTGGGCACGTTGACCATCGTCTTCGACCATCACGCCAGCGACTTGCAGGAGAAGCTGCACGCCATCCAGCACGATTACTTCGAATCCATCATCTCGTCCATGCACGTGCATCTCGACGCGCACCATTGCCTTGAGGTCATCGTGCTGCGCGGCGAAACGGGTCTCGTGCAGGACATCGCGAACCTCATCCTGGGCACGAAGGGCGTGAAGAACGGTCGTCTCGTGGTCACCACGACGGGGCAGCATATATAGGTATACGGTTCCGGCGGCCTACCGGCTATCGGAACGGGTCGACGCTGCGGCTTCCGTGGCGCCCGGTCTCGCCATTTGTTCGCTTTCCCTTGCGCGCGAAGCACGCGCGGCCGCGAAGCGGAGCGATCTCGGGCGCTGCGGAAACCCTCGTCGGCTTTGCAGGACGGGCGGTGTTTCACGTGAAACATTCGTTCGCATCGACTCATGAGAAGGGCAAGGAGCTTTATGGATACCACGGTCATGCTGGGGCACGGCAGCGGCGGGACGATGATGAAGCGCATCATCGACGATGTGTTCTTCGCCGCGTACGCCGGCGACGAGCTGCTGCGCGGCGACGACGCGGCGGTGCTGCCCGCGCCCGCTCCGGGCGAGCGGCTGGCGTTCTCCACCGACAGCTTCGTGGTGACGCCGCATTTCTTCCCGGGCGGCGACATCGGACGCCTCGCCGTGTGCGGCACGGTGAACGACGTGGCCACGAGCGGCGCCGTGCCGCGCTACCTCAGCTGCGGCTTCGTGCTGGAGGAGGGCTTCCCCATTGAGGATCTCAAGCGCATCTGCGCCTCCATGGCGGAATGCGCGCAGGAGGCCGGCGTGCATCTGGTCACCGGCGACACGAAAGTGGTGAACCGCGGCCACGGCGACGGCGTGTACATCAACACGAGCGGCGTGGGCACCATTCCCGAAGGCGTGAACCTGGGTGGCGCGCAGTGCAAGCCGGGCGACAAAGTGCTGGTCACCGGCACGCTGGGTGATCACGGCATCACCATCATGAGCTGCCGCGAGAGCTTGAGCTTCTCGGCCGATCTGGAAAGCGACGCGGCCCCGCTCAACCACCTCATCGCCGAGGTGTTGGCGGCGGCGCCGAACACGCGCTGCTTCCGCGACCCGACGCGCGGCGGCCTGGCCTCCACGCTGAACGAGCTGGCTGCCCAGTCGAACACGGACATCACGGTGGAGGAAGACGCCATCCCCGTGAAGCCGGCCGTGCAGGGCGCGTGCGAGATGCTGGGCTACGACGTGCTGCAGGTGGCGAACGAGGGCAAGATGGTGTGCGTTGTGGCGGCCGAGGAGGCCGACGCAGCGCTCGCGGCCATGCGCGCGAACCGGTACGGCGCCGATGCGGCCATCATCGGCGAGGTGTCGGCCGCCCGTCCCGAGCGCGGCTCCAAGGTGTTCCTGCGCACGGCGTTCGGCGGTACGCGCATCCTCGACATGCTGGTGGGCGAGCAATTGCCGCGCATTTGCTAGAAGCTCTCCATGCAGCACCCTCATGCGTATGGAAGAGAGCGCTGACATGCGCAAAGGCCTTCGATAGCGCCTTTCGGGGCATGAAAGCGGCGGCGCTTTCGATAGAGAATTTGCCGCCGCACCCTGAGAAATTCGCCATTTCTTCTTGCATTTGCGGACAACAATGGTATCTTGCGGGCATAAAGTTTTTGGGGAAGTGACCCGACGCATCCCGTCGGAATGCTTTAGACGAGAAGGAGTTAACTATGTCTCACCCGGTTATCGAAGCCGATGAGTGCATCGGTTGCGGCATCTGCGTCGATGCCTGCCCGCAGGAAGTGCTCGAAGTGGTCGGCGGCGTCGCTGAGGTCGTGAACGAGGACGCCTGCATCGCGTGCGGCGACTGCGTCGAGGAGTGCCCCATGGGTGCGATCCCCGAGGTCATCGAGGACTAACCTCCCGCTCAATTCGCTTTCGACAAGCGCAACGAGAACCCCTGTCTCTTTCATGAGGCGGGGGTTCTTTGCGTTCGGGAAACAAGTGCGTGGAAGCGGCGTAACGGTGCGGCGCGAGAGGAGCGCAATAGGCATTCGATAGCTATAGTTTGGGACGTTAACAAAACTTATATGACAAATTGGTAACTAACTTGACAGCATGAGACTTAGATTATATAGTCCAATTTGTCGAAGCGAGGTTGAGCTTGCGGATCGCATCTCCAAGCCGCCGCCCTTCGTCCACCGAGTGCGCCCTCAGGGCGTGCTTTGGCGCATAAACAGAAACCGACTGCTAACGACTTACTTAGGTAACAACTCCAACAGAGAGGAAGCAGGATAATGAGCAAGATTCTTGGTATCGACTTGGGCACGACGAACTCCGCCATGGCCGTCATGGAGGGCTCCGAGCCCGAAATCCTCGTGAACGCCGAGGGCGACCGCACCACTCCGTCTGTCGAGGGCTTCCGCAAGGACGGCGAGCGCGTCGTGGGCAAGGCCGCGAAGAACCAGGCCGTCACGAACCCCGAGAACACCGTGTCGTCCGTGAAGCGCTTCATCGGCCGCTCCTACGACGAGACGCCGGAAGAGCGCAAGACCGTCAGCTACAAGCTGCAGAAGGGCAAGGACGGCCGCGCGGTCGTCGACATCGACGGCAAGGACTACACGCCGGAGGAAATCTCCGCCATGGTGCTGCAGAAGCTGAAGAACGACGCCGAGAAGCAGCTGGGCTCCCCGGTGACGCAGGCCGTCATCACGGTGCCCGCGTACTTCAACGACGCGCAGCGCCAGGCCACGAAGGACGCCGGCAAGATCGCGGGTCTCGAAGTGCTCCGCATTATCAACGAGCCCACGGCCGCCGCGCTGGCCTACGGCCTCGACAAGACCAACAAGGATGAGAAGATCCTCGTCTTCGACCTGGGCGGCGGTACGTTCGACGTGTCCATCCTGGAGCTGGGCGATGGCGTGTTCGAGGTTGCGTCCACCGCGGGCGACAACCACCTGGGCGGCGACGACTGGGACCAGCGCATCATCGACTGGATGGCTGACAAGTTCCAGGCCGAGAACGGCATCGACCTGCGCCAGGACAAGATGGCTCTGCAGCGTTTGAAGGAAGCCGCCGAGAAGGCGAAGATGGAGCTGTCCTCCACCACCCAGGCCAACATCAACCTGCCCTTCATCACGGCCGACGCCTCCGGTCCGAAGCACCTCGACTACACGCTGACGCGCGCCGAGTTCGAGCGCATCACGAAGGACCTGCTGGATCGCGTGAAGAAGCCGGTCGAGCAGGCGCTCAAGGACGCCGGCCTCAAGACGGGCGACATCGACGAGGTCATCCTCGTGGGCGGCTCTACCCGTATGCCCGCCGTGCAGGACCTCGTGAAGAAGCTCACCGGCAAGGAGCCGAACATGTCCGTGAACCCGGACGAGGTCGTGGCCATGGGTGCGGCGGTCCAGGGCGGCGTGCTGGCCGGCGACGTCGAGGGCATCCTGCTGCTCGACGTGACCCCGCTGTCGCTGGGCGTGGAGACGATGGGCGGCGTCATGACGAAGATGATCGACCGCAACACCACCATCCCCACCCGCAAGACGGAGATCTACTCCACGGCGGCCGACAACCAGACGTCCGTCGAGGTGCACGTGCTGCAGGGCGAGCGTCAGATGGCCCACGACAACAAGACGCTCGGCAAGTTCCAGCTGTCCGGCATCCCGGCCGCGCGGCGCGGCGTGCCGCAGATCGAGGTCACGTTCGATATCGACGCCAACGGCATCGTGAACGTGTCGGCGAAGGACCTGGGCACCGGCAAGCAGCAGCAGATCACCATCTCCGGCTCCACCGCGTTGAACGACGACGAGGTCGAGCGCATGGTGAAGGACGCCGAGCTGCACGCCGAGGAGGACAAGAAGCGCAAGGAAGAGGTCGAGGTCCGCAACAACTGCGACGCGCTGGTGAACGCCACCGAGCAGACGCTCGCCGAGGTGGGCGACAAGGCACCGGCCGACGTGAAGTCCGCTGCCGAGGAGGCCATCAACGAGGCCAAGAGCGCGCTCGAGGGCTCCGACCTCGACGCCATCAAGGCCGCGACCGAGAAGATGCAGCAGGCGGGCTACAAGCTGGCCGAGGTCGTGTACTCCACGCAGGGCCCGGACGCCGCTTCGCAGGCCGCTGCCGCCGAGTCCACCCCGGCCGATGACACCATCGAAGCCGACTACGAGGTCGTCGAGGACGACGACAAGAAGGAGGGGAAGTAATCGCTATGGCCCAGCCCAACCAGCCCACGCCCGAGCGCGCGGCTCAAGGCGCAGGCAAGAGCATTCCCATCGAAGACGACCGTCCTGCGGATGCGAAAGCCCAGCCGCAGGCCCAGCCCGCCGACGCGAGCGGCAGCAAGGAAACCCCCTCTTCCGACGCTGCCGCCGCGGAAGCGGCGCCGCAAGGCGAGGCGATCGAGGCCGAGGTCATCGAAGACGCCGGCCCTTCGGCTGACGAGCAGGTGGCTCAGGCCAAGGCGGAGGCCCAGGATTGGCAGGACAAGTACCTGCGCCTGCACGCCGAGTGGGACACGTATCGCCGCCGCACCACCGAGCAGCGCGAGGTCGAGAAGGCGCGCGCGACGGAGAAGCTGGTCACCAGCCTGCTGCCCGTCATCGACGACTTCGAGCGCACCATCGACTACGCGACGAAGAACGGCGAAGGCGGCCTGTTCGACGGCGTAAAGGCCGTGCATGCGAAGCTCGTCGACGTGCTGAAGAAGGACGGCGTCGAGGTCATCGACCCGGCCGGCGAAGCGTTCGACGCGCTGGAGGCGCAAGCGGTGGCCACGGTGGACGATGCCAGCGTGCCCGACGAGACGGTGTCCGAGGTATACCAACGAGGTTACAAGATGGGAACGAAAGTTCTCAGGCCTGCAATGGTAACCGTCACCTCCGGCGGTCCCAAACGGGAGAAACCGCAGGAAGACGCGGAAAAGTAAAAGCAAACGACCATGAGCGGGCAAGGCCAAGAGGCTGCCCGCTTTTGGTTTGACAACGAAAAAGTCAGGCTTTCGGTGGTGAGTCGGATTGGCGTGAAGGTTCTGCGTTCGTGAGCTAAGCGGCCTGGTGGGCCGTGTGCGAACGGGCGCAGATTCTGAGCGCCAAGCCGGCCGCCACCGGAAGCCGTCAGGTTGATAAAGGAGGTGGAGCGCAGTATGGCGGCGACTCCTGATTACTACAAGACGCTGGGCGTTCCACGCACGGCGACGGCCGACGAGATCAAGAAGGCCTTTCGCAAGCTCGCACGCACCCATCACCCCGACGCCGGCGGCGACGAGGCGAAGTTCAAAGAGCTGAACGAAGCGTACGAGGTGCTGTCGGACGACAAGAAACGCAAGCTCTACGACCAGTACGGCACGGCGAACGAGAACCAGATCCCCCAGGGCTGGGGCGGCGGCTCGGTCAACGTCGAGGACATCTTCGGCGGCGCGGGCGGCGGCTTCGGCAGCTGGGCCGACATCCTGGAAAGCATCCGCCACGGCGAAGGCGCGTTCGGAACGGACTGGGACTTCAACGATATGTCCGGTTTCGGGGGCGGCCGCCAGCCGCGTCCGCGCAAGGGCCAGGACATGAACGTCACCCTCAACGTGACGTTCGACGAGGCCTTCAAAGGCGCCGAGAAGCGCGTGACCGTGCGTGTCCCCGGTCGCGGCGAGTCCGAGACGCTCACCGTGAAGATCCCGGCGGGCGCCGTGGACGGCGGGCGCCTGCGCTTCAAGGGCAAGGGCGGCCCGGGCGAGAACGGCGGTGCTGCAGGCGACCTGCTGATCACCACCAAGATCGATCCGCATCCGTACTACACTCGTAAAGGCGCCGACGTGCTGATGGACGTGCCCGTGAGCGTGGCGGAAGCTGCACTGGGCGCCAGCGTGGTGGTTCCCGCGCCCGACGGCACGAAGGTGCGCGTGCGCGTGCCGAAGGGCACGCAGGACGACACCGTGCTGTCGGTGAGGGGCAAAGGCGCCCCCAAGGTGAAGGGCGACGGCTCGGGCGACCTTAAGATCACCGTGAAGGTGGTCGTGCCCAAGGAGATGAACGAAGGCCAGAAGAAGGCCATGGAAGATTATTTAGCGGCTACGACCGATGATGTGAGGAGCTGGTGATGAGCGACCGAACCGACCGCAACCGCCCGCTGTACATGATCAGCGTGGCCGCGCAGCTGGCGGGCGTTCACCCGCAAACGCTGCGAGCATATGAACAGAAGGGGCTCGTATCGCCCCAGCGCACGAGCGGCAACACCCGCATGTACTCGCCGGCCGACATCGAGCGGCTCGAGCTGATCAACGAGCTGACGAGCGAGGGCATCAACCTGGCGGGCGTCATCCGCATTCTCGACCTCCAGGGCCGCCTGGAGGAGCGCGACACCGAGCTGGACGACCTGCACAAGCGCGTGCGCCGTCTGGCCGATCGCGTGCACGAGCTTGAAACGCGCGAAAGCGTGAACGCCCTCGTGCGCGTATCCGACTTACCGACTGCTTTGCGGCAGCTGCCCTAAGCGAAGGAGGAACGTTGTATGAACATGGGTAACCTGAACAAGCTAGCCCTGACCGCTCAGGAAGCGCTGCAACAGACGATTGTCATCGCTTCCGAGAACGAGTCATCGCAGGCAGAGCCCATTCACATGTTGAAGGCTCTGCTGGAATCGAAAGAGAACAACCTGTCCGCTATCATCAAGCGCATCGGTGCCGAGCCGTTCCAGCTGCAGGCCAACGTGGATGCCGAGATCCAGCGCATGCCGAAGGTCAGCGGGAACCCCGGCATGATGAGCGGCGTGCCTGGCCCGGCCCTGATGAACCTCATCGACAACGCCGTCAAGATCGCCGAGAAGCTGGGCGACAGCTACGCCACCAGCGAGCATCTGCTGATCGCGCTGTCCGAGGAGAAGGGCGCCGCGGGCAAGATCCTCACTACGGCCGGCGTCACGCGCAAGAGCATTGAGGCTGCCTACGAGGAGCTGCGCGGCGACACGCGCGTCACCGACCAGCAGAACAAAGTGCAGTTCGAGGCGCTGGAGCAGTACGGCCAGAACCTCACGCAGAAGGCGCGCGAAGGCAAGCTCGACCCGGTCATCGGCCGCGCCGAGGAGATCCGCCGCACCATCCAGGTGCTGTCGCGCCGCACGAAGAACAACCCCGTGCTCATCGGCGAGCCGGGCACCGGCAAGACGGCCATCGTCGAGGGCCTGGCTCAGCGCATCGTGGCCGGCGACGTGCCCTCTTCGCTGAAGGACCGCGACCTCGTGGCGCTCGACCTGGGCGCGATGGTGGCCGGCGCGAAGTATCGCGGCGAGTTCGAGGACCGCTTGAAGGCCGTGCTGCGCGAGGTGAAGCAGAGCGAAGGACGCATCATCCTGTTCATCGACGAGCTGCACACCATCGTGGGCGCCGGCTCCACGGGCGACAGCTCCATGGACGCGGGCAACATGCTGAAGCCCGCGCTGGCCCGCGGCGAGCTGCATGCCATCGGCGCCACCACGCTGGACGAGTACCGCAAGTACATCGAGAAGGACGCCGCGCTGGAGCGCCGCTTCGGCGCAGCGCTGCGGGACGGCGCACAGCCGGGCGAAGCCAGCGCACAGGCCATGCGGGACTATCTGTGCGGCCCGCTGAGCGGCGCTGTTTACAGCCTTGTGATGACGCTGGACGTGGAGCTGTGCGTGCTGGCGGGCATCGTGCCCGGCGCGCTGGGCATGCAGCTTTGTACTCAAGTGTCCGAAGCGCTGCGCGCCGCCCTGCCCGAGAGCACGCCCGTGCGCGTGGAGCCTTCGGTGAGCGCGGACGCGGGCGTCATCGGCGCGGCGGCCACGGTGTTCGAGCGTTCTCTGGACGCCCTGCTCGGCAGCGGCTGACGGCGGAGCGGCACGGCGCGGGCTTGCGCAGGGGTGCGCCGCAAAGCAACGAATGCAAGCTTGCCGCCGCAAGCAAAGCAAAAAACGGATAGCCAGGCGCTCCGGCGCGTGCTATAATGGGTGCGCCTAAAACACGGCGGATGCGCCGTGGCCGCCGCGCGGCGGCGGGATGGAACGGAACAGCCGGGGCGCGCACCGCACGCCCCGTGAGAAAGAGAGGGAAACACATGACGACTGAACAACTGCGCCACCGCATGCCTCCCATTTTGAAGGCGCTGAAGGAACGCTCCCTGCGCGGGCGCACACCGGTGGAGGGCCTGCGCCGCACCGAATGCGCCTACCACGGCTGGGACACCGTACACGCCGATGCCGCAAGCTGGGAGCCCTTTGCCCCCGGCGACGCTTTCGGAGGGCTGGAGGCGCACCACTGCTTCAAAGGCACAGTAACGCTGCCCGAGGCCAGCGCCGGAAAACGCGTGGTCTGTCTGGTATCCACCGGCGCCTCCGATATCTGGAACAACAACAATCCCCAGTTTCTGGCCTATGTGGACGGCCGGCTGGTATGCGGGCTGGACGTAAACCACAACGAGTTCGACCTTGCAGCCTGCGCGGTTCCCGGCGAAAGCCACGAGCTGGCGCTGTACGTCTACTGCAACACACCCGCGCGGGATGTGTTCCTGCGCGTGGAGACCGCCGAGCGCGACGACGACGTAACGGGGCTTTACTATGACCTGCGCGCCCCGTACGAGGTGTGCGCGCTTCTTGCGGACGACGACACACGCGCCATCGGCATCATGAAGCACCTGAACCGCGCCCTCAACCTGCTGGACCTGCGGGACCTGGACAGCGGAGCCTTCGCTCAAAGCGTGCGGGACGCGCGCGAGTATCTGCGCACGGAATTTTACGACGGCTTCTGCGGCCGGACAGACGCCACCGAAGCCTGCGTGGGCCACACGCACATCGACGTGGCGTGGCTGTGGAGCCTTGCCCAAACGCGGGAAAAGGCCATCCGCAGCTTTGCCAGCGTGGATTACCTGATGGAACGCTATCCCGAATACACCTTTATGTCCAGCCAGCCCCAGCTTTACGATTTCGTCAAGCGCGACTGCCCGGCCCTGTATGAGCGCATCCGGGCGCGCGTGGCCCAGGGCCGGTGGGAGCCGGAGGGCGGCATGTGGCTGGAGGCCGACTGCAACATGTCCTCGGGCGAAAGCCTGGTGCGCCAGTTTTTGCACGGCAAGCGGTTCTTCCGCGATGCGTTCGGCCGTGAGAACCGCATTCTGTGGCTGCCGGACGCCTTCGGCTTCAGCGGCGCGCTGCCGCAGATCATGAAGCAGTGCGGGGCGGATTACTTCATGACAACGAAGCTGGCCTGGAACGACACCGACATGATGCCCCACGATGTGACGCACTGGCGCGGCATCGACGGCAGCGAGGTGCTGGCTTATTTCATCTCCACAAAAGATTACGTCAAAAAGCCGGACAAGGACCCCAACCCCTCGTTTAACACCACCTACAACGGCATTCTCGCGCCCAGGCAGGTGATGGGCTGCTGGCAGCGCTTCCAGGACAAGACGCTGACGGACGACGTGCTGCAATGCTACGGCTACGGCGACGGCGGCGGCGGCCCGACCAGAGATATGATGGAAATGTCCGGTCGTATGGACAAAGGCATCAAGGGCATTCCGAAAGTCCGTCAGGCCTTTGCCGGTCAGTATTTCGACGAGCTCTGGGAGCGCGTGAAGGACAACAAGAGACTGCCTGAATGGATAGGCGAGCTCTACTTTGAGTACCATCGCGGAACCTACACCTCCATGGCAAGAAACAAACGCTCCAACCGTAAGAGCGAGTATGCGATGATGGAGCTGGAACTCCTCTCCGTTCTGGCAGAGCTGGCCGGAAAAGAGGCTCCCGCTTACCCGAAGAGCGAACTGGACCGCATGTGGGAGATGATCCTCACGAACCAGTTCCACGATATTCTGCCGGGTTCTTCTATTAAAGAAGTATACGACCAGACGAAAAAAGAGTACGCTGATATCGAGAAGACCTCCAAAGAGCTGATCGACGAGCGCCTGTCCTACCTCACCGATGAGAAGGAAGAGGCTGTTACGATCTGGAACACCCTGGGTTATGAGAGAAACGACCTGGTGGAGCTTCCCGCTTTCGATGGCAGCGCTCTCACCGACGGCGTGGCTGTTTACCCGGTTCAGAAGACGGCAGAGGGCGCCGTTACCTATGTAAAAGGCATTCCTTCCAAGGGCTATGTGGTTCTTCGAAGCGCAGAGGCAGCTCCGAAAAAAGAGACTTTTGAGATTTCAAAGCGTCCGGAGGGCGGCTTCTCCCTGGAGACTCCCTTCTACAGCATCGTCATCAACGATCAGGGCGAGTTTACCTCCCTTTTCGATAAGGAAAACGACCGCCAGGTGCTTCAGGAGGGTAAGG
>OGYI01002886.1_pt1 | contig 11758 bp, 8 predicted proteins | sample 1576521 | NCBI WGS metagenome assembly OGYI01 (sample SAMEA3541484, study PRJEB24748) | human gut metagenome | biome: human gut; feature: human-associated habitat; material: faeces | place: China | collected 2012
GAGTGCTTCGGACGAGTCGGATGACGAGAGCGGGGATGAGACCAAGAAGGGCGAGAGCGAGAGCTCGATCGGATTGGACGAGATCTTTGATCCGGATGAAGACTGGATTGACTGGGAGGAAGAAGAGTCGAAGAGCAACAGCAGTAAGGGACCAGGAACAACGACGACTCCCGGCAAGAAAAATCATACGGATAAGACAACCGAGGCGGATGATTCTTTATCCGGACCAGGCAGCACATCGGAGACGAAGTCTTCCATTGCAAAACCGGGATCTACAACCACGACAGCGGCAGAGACATCGGCATCCAGTGAAAAGACTTCTCCGGGTGCGTCGGATAATTCCGGTGTGAAAAGTCCGGTCACAGAGATTCAGGAACCGGGGGATTCCGGAAACAGCGATGCAGCAGGCCCCGGCGGTCCGGCAGGTCCGGGAGCTTAATCTGAATTCAGGTGATATACTATGATAAAAGATAACCAGAAACGGCTGAACCATTTCCACGTAGTGCTGGACGCATGTGTCATTGCATGCGCCTACGCACTTGCGTGGTTTATCGTCAATGGAACGTCGTGGTTTAATGTAACAGGGCATAATAAGAGCGCAATGGCAGTCGTCTATCTGGCGGCTGGCGTTCTTATTGTACCGTTTTATTTGATTTTATACGCATTTTTTCATCTTTACACGCCCAAACGGGTTCAGGGAAGACGGGTGGAGTTAGCCAATATTTTTAAGGCGAACATCATCGGTCTTTTGGTGATCTCACTGATGCTTTACCTGGGCGGTAAAAATGAGTATTTCCACAACTTCTCCCGTCCGATGGTATTTTTGTTTTTTGGCATCAATCTCTTTGCTGAGATTCTGATGCGGAATATCCTGCGGATAGCGCTTCGGTCGATGCGGTCGAAGGGATATAACCAGAAGCATCTGCTTCTGGTCGGTTACAGCCGGGCAGCGGAAGGATTTATTGACCGTGTGAATGTCAACCCGGAGTGGGGCTATAAAATCCGCGGTATTCTGGATGACCATGAGGAGTGGGGCAAAGAATATAAGGGAGTGCGCGTGATCGGCAAAATTGACGATCTGGATACGATTCTGGCGCTCAATACGCTGGATGAGATCGCGATCACCCTGAGCATCCAGGAGTATGGAAAACTGGAAAAAATCGTGGCAGGCTGTGAAAAATCGGGTGTGCATACGAAATTTATTCCGGATTATTATAACTTTATCCCGACCCGTCCGTTTATGGAGGATCTGCAGGGACTTCCGGTGATCCACATCCGCCATGTGCCGCTCACGAATCTGCTCAACGCAACGATGAAGCGGACGATGGATCTGGTCGGCGGCATGATGGCGCTCATCCTGTTTTCACCGGTGATGCTGGTGACGGCGATTCTTATAAAGGCGACTTCGCCGGGACCGGTCATTTTCTGTCAGGAGCGGGTGGGACTTCACAATAAGCCGTTTAAGATGTATAAGTTCCGCTCGATGGCGGTACAGTCGGCGGCAAAGGAGAAAAGCCAGTGGACGACGCCGGGAGACCCGCGTGTGACTCCGATTGGAAGATTTATCCGGAAGACGAGCATTGACGAGCTTCCGCAGCTGTTTAATGTTCTGAAGGGCGATATGAGCCTGGTTGGACCGCGCCCGGAACGCCCGTTTTTCGTTGAAAAATTCAAGGAAGAGATTCCGCGTTATATGATCAAACACCAGGTGCGTCCGGGAATGACCGGATGGGCACAGGTCAATGGTTACCGGGGCGATACCTCGATCACGAAGCGGATTGAGCATGATCTGTATTACATCGAGAACTGGACGCTGGGATTTGATTTTAAAATCATGTTTTTGACGGTTTTTAAGGGCTTTATAAATAAAAACGCGTATTGATGAGGAAAACCACATGGGATATGAAGAAGAAAGAGATAGGTCAGGACACCGCCGGAGCCGACGGGCAAAACCGTCGGAGATGGAAGACGATGGTCTGACACTGATCACGGATTCATTTACGGAACGCCGGGAGGACGGATCCCACCGGAGCGGAGATAGAAGCCGAAGTGGTCAGAAAGCGACAAAGAGGGGACAGACGCAGCCTGGCAGCAGCCGGGAGAGCTGGAATCAGGAGAAAACCCGGACCATGAACCGGTCGGATATTTACGCCGACCCGGTTAAATTGAAAGCGCGCCGGAAAAAGAAGCGGAAGATATGGTTTATTCTTCTGGAGATTGCAGTGCTGATCGGGATTCTCTGCTTTGCGGGATATTCGTATATCAGCAGCCGTCTGGATCTGATGCAGCGGCTTCCGTGGAACCCGGATGAGATCAAAAACGTCGAGATTTCGGAGGAGAAGCAGGAGCAGATGAGCGGTTACTGGACGATCGCGGTTTTCGGTGTGGATAGCCGTAACTCATCGGTCGGAAAGGGCAACAACTCGGATGTCAATATTCTCTGCAACATCGATCAGGGAACCGGTGAGATACGTCTGGTTTCGGTGTACCGGGATTCATATTTAAATATCAGCGACAAGAATACCTACAACAAAATCAACGCCGCTTATATGCAGGGCGGACCGGAGCAGGTTGTCAAGGCGCTCAATAGGAACCTGGATATCGATATTGACGATTATGCGACCTTTAACTGGAAAGCCGGTGCAGATGCGATCAACATTCTGGGCGGCATTGACGTGGAGATCACGAAATCAGAGTTTTATTATATCAATGCGTTCATTTCTGAGACGGTCAAGGCGACCGGCGTCGCTTCGACCCAGCTTAAATCAGCGGGCATGAACCATCTGGACGGTGTGCAGGCGGTTGCATATGGGCGTCTCCGTCTGATGGATACGGACTATGCCCGTACCGAACGGCAGAGAAAGGTTATTTCCCTCGCGTTTGAGAAGATGAAAAAAGCAGATTGGGCGACGATCAACAATATTGTGCAGACGGTATTTCCACAGGTGGCGACCAGCATCGAGATCAATGATCTGTTGAAGATAGGACGAAATATTACGCGTTATCATCTGACCGAGACGACCGGTTTCCCGTCGGAGCTGAGGGAAAAGAAGATGGGACGCAAGGGCGCCTGCGTCATCCCGCAGACGCTGGAGAGCAATGTCATCGAGCTGCATCATTTCCTGTTTGGTGATGAGGAATACACGCCGACTGAGACGGTCCGGACGATCAGTCAGAAAATTGTATCAGATACAGGCGTTCATGGCACGAAACAGGCAGAAACGAAGGCATTGCCGAAGACGACCGAGGCGACGACAATTTCCATCCTGGATCCGACGCAGGAGAGCGGCGCGGACGAAAGCCAGGAAGCCGGGAGCGGCATCGACGAGTCGGAGAAAGAGAACGGTAATGCTTCGGAAACACAGGAGAATGGCGTTTCTGAGCAGGAAAGCCGTCCGGACGGTACGCATGCATCAAAGGAAAATGCGCGGGAGAGCAGTGAGGCAGAGTCTGGCGGTTCTTCGTCGGCATTTCCGGGCGGAAATTCTGGCACCGGCGAGACGGAGAATGGCAGAGAAAAACCTTCCGGCAGCGGTTCCCCGAATGGAAGCAGTGCACCGGGAAGTAAGACGGATGTGGGAATCATCATTGAGTGATGAGAGAGTGTGAAACGGAGGAAATGCTTTGAATTTAGATGGTTTGTACCGGATGCAGGGAATGTTATTTTCCCTGATGATTCTGGGTGCATTCTTAAAGAAGAAGGGAATTATCACGGATGAGGGAAAAAGGGTCATTGCGGATCTGGTCATCTTTGTGACGCTTCCCTGCAGTATCATCGAGTCATTTGAAGTAGAACTGAGCATGGATATCTTAAAGAGCAGCGCACAGGCGCTGCTCGTCTCGTGTATGGTTCAGGTGGCTTGTTATATCTTAAATATGGTACTGTATCCGGGTGTGGGAGAGGAAAAGAAGAAGGTCCTCAAATACGCGACGATGGCGTCCAATGCCGGGATTCTGGGAAATCCGGTGGCGGAGGGCATCTTCGGCTCGATGGGGCTTTTCTACGCCTCTTTTTACCTGATTCCGCAGAGAACTGCGATGTGGTCGTTGGGAATGACGTATTTTACGAAGGCGCCGGATCGGAGGACGCTGATTAAAAAGATATGCACGCATCCGTGTATTGTCTCCGTATTCATCGGATTTGTGCTGATGCTTTTACAGATGCAGATTCCGGGATTCCTGGGAGATACGGTACATAGCTTAAACAAGGCAAACACGGCAGTCTCCATGATTTTCGTCGGAACCGTTCTGGCGGAGGCAGATATGAAGACGATGATCACGCCACTCAGCTGCTACTATGCCGCCGTGCGCCTGATCCTGATCCCGGCGCTTGTGTGGATCGGCTGCCTCCTGTTCCATATCGACACGCTGGTGATGGGGATTTCTGTGGTGCTGGCAGCGATGCCGGCAGCAAGCACGACGGCGATTCTTGCCGCGAAATATGGCGGGGATGAAGTCTTTGCGACGAAGTGCGTGGTATTTACGACGCTGCTTTCGATGGTGTCGGCACCGGTTTGGTGTATGGTGCTGCAGCGGTAATCCCTTATGAGTTCGTATTTCTATAAAGGGGGTTTCGCTTGCATTGGATGAAAGGATATGTTATATTAGGGATAGAAAAAAGAAAAGCCAGAGGAGCGGCTTACCTGAATAAATTAAATAACTGTTTTATTAACAGCCGTCATTATTGCAGTAATGGCGGCTATTTTCGTTTTCCCTTGAAAATTGTATAACACAAATCCCCTCAGATTGCTCTGAGAGGATTTGCAGATTCATGATTTATAATAGCAGTTCATATTGCTTGGTTATAGTCCTACAAACATTCTGTAATTTTACTTTTCATCCACCACCTGGAAAATGTAGAACTTCAGATAATAGGACGTCTCATCCCCCGCCCACAGAATCGGATGGTCGGCTGCCTGGGTGCAGTATTCGATCTGGCGCAGGCGGCGGTGGGCGCTGCGGGCTGCCTCCTGAATCGCCTTTGTGAAGAGCTCCGGCGTCATGAAATGGGAGCAGGAGCAGGTAGCGAAGTAGCCGCCGTCCTTTACCAGACGCAGACCGCGAATATTGATCTCGCGGTAGCCCTTGATGGCATTTTTGACCGAGCTGCGGGATTTTGTGAAGGCAGGCGGATCGAGGATCACGACGTCAAATTGCTCACCTTTTGCCTCTAATTCCGGAAGCAGGTCAAAGACATCCGCGCACTGAAAGGTGGTAGTGCCGGAAACACCGTTTAACTCTGCATTTTCACGCGCCTGTGCGACGGCAAGTTCGGACGCATCCACGCCGATGACCTCTTTGGCGCCGGAGACGGCTGCATTTAAGGCAAAGGAGCCGGTGTGGGTAAAACAGTCCAGAACGCGTTTGCCCGGGCAGAGACACTGGATTGCCAGACGGTTGTATTTTTGGTCGAGGAAAAAGCCAGTTTTCTGCCCGTCCTTGACATCTACCAGATAGCGGACACCATTTTCAACGATCTCTACTTTTGTATCAAATGGTTCCCCGATAAAGCCCTTATAGCGCTCCATGCCCTCCTGTAAGCGGACCTTAGCGTCGCTGCGCTCGTAAATACCGCGGATATGAATGCCGTCTTCCTCAAGCACCTTGACGAGTTTTTCCAGAATCAGCGGTTTCAGACGGTCGATACCGAGCGCCAGGGATTCAACGACCAGCACATCGGAAAATTTGTCGATCACGATGCCCGGAAGGAAATCTGCTTCGCCGAAAATCAGGCGGCAGCTGCTGGTATCAACTGTCTGACGGCGGTATTCCCAGGCATTGCGGACGCGCATTTCGATAAAAGCATCGTCGATGACAGTATCCTTTTTGCGGGAAAGCATTCGCACGGTAAGCTTGGAGCGGGTGTTGATAAAACCACATCCGAGCGGATAACCGTCAAAATCTTCGACACGAAGGATATCGCCATTTTCAAATTCGCCCTCAATTCGTTCAATTTCATTATCATAGATCCACATACCGCCGGCTTTCAGGGAACGAGCCTCGCCTTTGCGGATATGGACAACTGCCTGTGTATTCATCATGGATGTAACAGTCCTTTCATATAAAATGTAAAATTCGTTTCTTTCATTAAGTATACAAGAGGAGAGAAGGACTGACAAGTGAAAACCGAGAGATGTTTTTGACTTCACAGATTTATGATTTTATTTTCACAATTACATCACAAATAACTGATAGACTATCTCATGTAAACAGAGAGAGGGCAGAAAGCCTGAGACAGAATATAAGAGTATGAACAATCCGCTGCGGGAAGGTTCGCAAAATGGACAGTACGCAGCTGTGATTCCTGAGAACAGGAGGTATGAATATATGTATGACGAGAATGAAAGAAATGAGAGACACGATCAGGATGTAGATTATACGGAGGGCGCTTATTCGGACAGCGCTTATGAGGAAAAGAATAACGATACTGCTAAAAAAGAAGAAACTTCCGATTATGGCGGTTATCATGATTCCCGTTACCGGGGCAGTCTCGATGGAGAACCGGAGGCAGCAGCCGGAGCAGATCCGAAAGAGAATGCAGAGAAGCAGCCGGAACGCAGCTATATTCCGGAAGAACGGAGTGGCCGGGGACATGGCTCTAAGAATACTGGTAAGAAAATTGCGGCACTTGTAATGTCGGGCATTCTGTTTGGCTGTGTGGCAGGCGGAACCATGGTTGGCGTGAATGCACTTTCAAACCGGCTTCTTCCGGGTGAGGCTACACAGGAAACGATCGGTCAGGTTTCCCAGGAGACACAGGCAGATGCGGGCACTAAAACGCAGGCCTCCATTGGCAACGATGTTTCTTCGATTGTAGAGAAAGCGATGCCGTCCGTTGTAGCGATCAACAACAAGATGATTTATACACAGGACAACTGGCTGTTTGGTCAGCAGCAGTACGAGGTGCCGAGCAGCGGTTCAGGAATCATTGCCGGACAGAATGACACGGAACTTCTGATTATTACCAATAACCATGTCGTTGAAGATTCCGAGGAACTTTCGGTTACCTTTATTGATAACCAGAGCGTTAAGGCAGCGGTCAAAGGTACTGATTCCGATTCGGATCTGGCAGTCATTGCCGTACAGCTTTCGGATATACCGGAAGAAACGAGAAAACAGATTAAGGCAGCCGATCTGGGCGATTCTGATTCCCTGAAGCTGGGACAGGGTGTTGTGGCAATCGGTAACGCACTGGGACAGGGGCAGTCGGTTACCGTCGGTTATGTCAGCGCTTTAAATAAAAAGCTAACCATCAACGACGTAGAGCGGACACTTCTGCAGGTCGATGCGGCGATCAACCCAGGCAACAGCGGCGGCGCACTTTTAAATATGCAGGGCGAAGTCATCGGCATCAATGCGGCGAAGTATTCGGACACCAGTGTTGAGGGCATCGGCTATGCGATCCCGATTTCACAGGCAAAGGATATTATCAGCGACCTGATGACGAAGACGACGAAGGTAGCTGTCGATGAGAATGAGCAGGGATATCTGGGAATCCAGCTTCAGAATATCGACAGCCAGATGGCGCAGGCGTATGGCATGCCGGAAGGTATCTATGTATACAAGATTGTTGCGGGCGGCGCGGCATCCAAGTCGGATCTGCGGGAGCGTGATATTATCACCAAGTTTGACGGTGAAAAGGTAAAGAATGGTGATGATCTCAAGAAACTGCTGACTTACTATAAGGCAGGTTCCACCGTTACCATGACGGTACAGAGTCTGGAAAATGGCAAATATGTCGAGAGAAACGTACAGATTACACTGGGCTCCAAGAGCGATATGCCGCAGAGCCAGGATAGCCAGAACGAGAGTCGGAGTGAATCACAGGCAAGTCCGCAGAGAAAACTGGGAAGATAGAAAATATCCCATCAGCGAAGTGGGCTGGAATGGATATTTGCCCGTAACGGTGAAGATACGGAACTGTTGCGAAGCGGAAATGAATAAAATCAGGAAGATATAGAAAAGAAGGCAGGTGAACCGCCGGTAGATCCTCTTGTAATCAGAGAGGGCGGTGATTCATCTGTCTTTTTGTTTCATAGGAAATTTTTTATTTTTAAAACGAAATGACGGCTGCTGTTATGATTTACGTTTTTCACAAGCTATGATAAAATGAAAAGGTGCTTTCAGATTGGAGGAAATATAAAAATATGAGTGATAACCAGAATATAGATACGACAACCAATATAAACGAAACAGATACAAATAAAACCAGTACAGATCATTCGGATGATTACGAGAAAATCTGCTACGTCTGCCGCCGCCCGGAGAGCAAGGCGGGAGAGATGATCACGATGCCGGGTGGGATGAATTTCTGCCATGAGTGTATGCAGAAAGCATTTGACTCGATTTCCAAGTCGGGCATGGACTTTTCCAAGCTTCAAAATATGCCGTTTATGAACATGAATCTCAATGATTTTGCGGGCATGCAGATGCCGAATACAGAGATTCCAGAGAAAAATAAGATCAAGAAAAAGAGCAAGGCAAAAGACGCGGAGAAATTTCTGACGATGAAGGATGTTCCGGCACCGCACCAGATCAAGGCGCAGCTGGATGCGTATGTGATTGGGCAGGAGCGGGCGAAACGGGCAGTTTCAGTGGCAGTCTACAACCATTATAAGCGCGTGATTCTCCGGCAGCAGGACGAGCTCCGGGCAAATGAAAATACGGAAGAAAAGGCGGAAAACGCGGCGGCACAGGGAATGCAGATGCAGGGCGGCGAGCCGGAGATTGAGAAATCCAACATCCTGATGCTGGGACCGACCGGAAGCGGAAAAACGTACCTGGTCAAGACGCTGGCGAAGCTTTTGGATGTGCCGCTGGCGATCGCGGATGCGACGGCGCTCACGGAAGCTGGATATATCGGAGATGATATAGAAAGCGTAGTCTCCAAGCTTCTGGCAGCGGCTGGAAATGATGTGGAGAAAGCTGAGCACGGCATCATTTTCATCGATGAGATCGATAAAATTGCGAAAAAGAAAAATACGATGAGCCGCGATGTCAGCGGTGAGTCGGTACAGCAGGAGCTTTTAAAACTTCTGGAAGGCAGCCAGGTAGAGGTGCCGGTCGGCTCAAACCAGAAGAATGCACTCACGCCGATGGCGACTGTGGATACGAACAACATCCTGTTTATCTGTGGCGGCGCGTTTCCGGGATTGGATGATATCATCAAGGAGCGCCTGAAAAAGCGTTCCACGATGGGCTTCAACTCCCATTTGAAGGATGAATTTGACAATGATCCGGATATTTTGAGCCAGGTGACAACGGAAGATCTGCGGAATTTTGGCATGATTCCAGAGTTTCTTGGACGTCTGCCGGTGCTTGTGAGCCTGCAGGGGCTGACAAAGGAATTGCTGATGCGGATTCTGAAAGAACCAAAAAATGCGATCCTCAAGCAGTATGAGCGCCTGCTGGCGCTGGATGAGGTCAAACTGGTGTTTGAGGACGATGCACTGGAGTGGATCGCCGAGCGGGCGCTGGAAAAAGATACAGGTGCCCGTGCGCTGCGTGCAATTTTAGAGGATTTTATGATGGATATCATGTATGAGATCCCGAAAGATCCGAATATCGGATCCGTTGTGATCACGCGCCCGTATCTGGAGAAGAAGGGCGGTCCGCGGATAGAGATGCGGGGGTAATAGCTTTTCAGGAACATGATCGGTGAACGGTGTCATGGATGTGGTGAAAGTTAGCGATGTAAGGATCCGGAAAAGCAATTTGTGTGTGAAGAGAAAACAGCAGAAGTTAATTAACTTCTCATGGATAAAAAAGAGTTATATAGGTTTAACGTCCCATACCCCCACTCCCGGCTGGGATATTCGATGGAATTTCGGCGGTCAGCCCCGCGGATCAGAAACGCCTTGGCAATCGAGGTGTTGATCCGCGGGGCTGATGGCGTATAGGCAGACCAGGAGAGCAGGATCGCGGCGGCTCCGGCGGTCATGGCGGCGGCAAATGAGGTTCCGGTTACCTCCTGATAATCGGGAAGCGGGAGCCGGACGCCGGGGGCGGCAAGGTCGGGCTTGATAGTTCTGGTGCGGGTAAAACCGCGGCTGGAATGCAGATAGATCCCGCCCGTCTGGTGGCTGTAGGCGGCGGTGGTGATGATGGCTGCTGTATTGCCCGGATCGGTGATGGTTGTGTCCGGATCCGGGCGCAGAAAGAAGGTTTCATCCGAGATAAAGCCGTGCACCGGCAGCCACATATGGTATTCACCCTGAATCGAGAGCGTGTGGTAGACGCGGATTTTCCAGATTCCGGCGGCGGGGGCATCAAAGCGCATCAGGATCAGTTCGCTTCCGGTCGCCAGCTCGGAGCTGGTATAGTTGAGGTGAATGGTCGTTCCTTCCAGAAGAAAGGGAATCCGGCGTTCTTCGTCGCCGGAGAGCCGGATGCGTCCCGTTTCGTCGCCCGAGGGGGATAAAAATCCGACACTGTAAAGCTCCGATTCACGCGCCCACAGTTCCAGCGTAAATCCCCGTTCGCCGGGACCGACCCGCAGTTCCACATCCTCATAGGAGGTGGAAGCAGGAAATACACTGCGAAAATGGTGCCCGCGCCCGGTTTCATTGCCTCCGGCGGCGACCAGAATCTGCCCGCTGGCGCGCGACAGGCTGTTCAGATATAGACCAAGCGGCGAAGTGCCGCTGTGGCTTCCGGTATTGGTGCCAAGACCCAGCAGGATCACAAGGGGCTTTTTCTCCTGCCTGGCAATATAAAGAAGAAACTTGATTCCGAGCATGATGTCGTCCTCCTGAAAGGCGATGGCATCCTCGCGGATCAGAAAAAAATCGCGAAGATAGGTTCTGGCTGGTTTCAAGCGGACAACGACCAGTTCCGATTCCGGCGCCGCCCCGGAGAAAAAAGCATCGGCATCTTCGGAACCGGCGGTGACCAGCGCCATCTGCGTGCCGTGGCGGAGAGGATCCGAGGTGGGGACGATGGAATGCGGATCTTCCGAGCGCAGCGCCTCGTTGATGTGGGAACGCTGGTAGACACTTCCGTAGTGCAGCGCATCGATCGGATCCGGCGTGCTAAGCCCCTCGCCCGGAATCGTCTGATCCCAGATGGCGGCGATGCGCGTGCTTCCATCCGGATCGCGTAACAAGGGATTTGTATAATCGATCCCCGTATCCACAATCCCAATCAGCGTCCCGCGCCCCTTGTTTCCCAGGAATGGCTGTTCTGCGGTCCGGGAAATTCCTGCGCTGTCCAGGCTGGATGTATCTAATATAGTATAAAGATTCGGGATCGAGTCATAGCCATACTGCTGGACTGAGAGCGGCAGCGCCTCCGCCAGAGACCGGTGCCAGATCACATACTCATGATTGACAAAATCATAGCAGCCGGAATCATTTTCCAAAATCTGGTTATAGGTAAAAGGAAAAAAACGTTCGATAAAATCGGCGGTTTGGTTGTCTGGAAGAGAAGAACAATTCATAGCGTTTTCCATAGAGATTTTTTAGAATTTAAGATAAGATATGCGGTAAAATACGAAAGCTTCCCTATACTCTGTCGGAAAAACTTGTTATAATAAATATAAGTTAGATAATGACATTTATATGAGGAGGTGCCCTTATGAAAAAATACCTGTATATGATAGCTGCCCTGTTCGGCATCGATTATTTCTGCAAGGAAAACATAGAAGCCCAGAAACCGGAAGATTTTCCGCGCGACATGGAAAAAAGCCATGGAAAGAACCGCTGCTAAACTTCCGCTGCCAGATACAGCTTCTGGTCAAAACCATTTTCTTCCATCACAG
>OGYI01002888.1_pt1 | contig 11747 bp, 8 predicted proteins | sample 1576521 | NCBI WGS metagenome assembly OGYI01 (sample SAMEA3541484, study PRJEB24748) | human gut metagenome | biome: human gut; feature: human-associated habitat; material: faeces | place: China | collected 2012
CAAGGACCGGCGAGTTTATGACGCCCCTTACAGGTTCCCCATAGGGGCCGGACCTCAGCGCCGGGAAACACCGGGCGGGCAGAAGGGATGCAGCCGCAGCGGGCCTGGGGGGATGGAAGGCTGTAGTTAGGGCAAAAAAGTGATGGTGGTATAGTGTGATTATAGGCTAGCAGGGAGGGGTTTGTAAAGGAATGGGGAGGGGCGGTCACTTTTTGGGGGCTATATTCTGGGGGTAAAACTTTTGGGGGGTTAGGGGGTGTATCTGCATGTATAGGTGCCTGGAAGGAGGGGCTTTTGGGGGAAGCCGTCTTCGAATTGCCAGGATTGGGGGAGGCGGATGGTGCCTTTTAGTTGTGGGGGGGACTGGATGTTTAGTTGGATTGTGTCGGGTGGGGCGGAGGGGGGGGGATTTTGGGGATGTGTTGGGGGTGTTCGGTTCCATTTTATTGTTAGTTTGCCGGAGGGGGCCTGGTAGGCGGCCTGGGCTTGGGTGAGGGGTTGGATGAAGTTGGGGGCCAGGAGGATGTAGTCGGGGTCATCCAGGTGGGGGTTGGGGTTGATTCCTGTTATTGCGCGGATGAACCAGCTGCTGATGTCTCCGAAGAAGTGGTGGTTTTGGGAATGGGACTGGGCTTCGGGGGGGAGGAAATCTTCCCATAGGGAGGTGGCTCCTCTGGTTATCCAGTTGGCGTAGGACGGGTAGTCTTTTGTGGTAATCATTTGGTAGGCAAGGTCGGCGTGGCCGTGGTCCGAGAGTACGTGAAAGAGGACACGGAGGCCAAGGGCTCCTGCGTTTATGTGGTTGCCGGCCTGGTGGATCAGCTGGAGGAGGCGGGTGAAGGCGGCGGGGCGTTCGGCCTTTTTGAACAGGCCGTAGTGGATCGCCATGGCCTGGGATGTCTGGCAGGCGCCTGCGGCTGTCATGGTGGAGAAGTCAATGAGGTATTTCCGGAAGGACTTTTTGAGTTGGGTCATGAGGGTGTCTGCGTAGTGGTATTCGGGTTTTCTGTTCAGTCGTTTGAACAGGTATTTGACTTCTTCCAGGAGGTGAACTGCTGTGGCGGTGGAGGTGACTTCAACGGGGGCTTTGTGGCCTCCTCCGCTTTTTCCGGTTTCGCACCAGTCGCCGAGGCCTGTGTCGATGAGTCCTTTTTCATTTCTGATTCCGGAGAGGTAAAAGAGGTAGCGGAAGATAAAGGGGGCGGCTTCTTCGGCTGTTTGCAGGTCTCCGCGGAGTTTCAGCAGGTAAAATGGGACTTCTGTGATGACCTGATCCCAGGCGGGGCCGCAGCCGAAGCCCCAGCCTGCGGTGGGGACGATTCCGGGGAGGCTGCCGTCGGGGGCCTGGGAGAGTTCCACGTTATGAAGCCATTCCCGGAGGGAGTCTTCTGCGGCGAGGTTCATCAGCATGTGTTCGGCCGACAGGGCGGCGTCTCCTGTCCATCCGTTTTTTTCGCGGTGGGGACAGTCTGTGGGGAACCAGAAAAAGTTGGAGATTGTGGCGTTTCTTGTCATTGCCTGCAGTTCATTGGCTGTGGGATCGGAGCAGGAAAAGGTTCCGATTTCCTGAAAGTCTCCGCCCATGACATGGTATGTCAGGAGATCGGGGACGGCCTGGTCCTTTTCAATTCCTTTTATATAGGCATATCGGAAGCCGTAGTAGGTAAAGGAGGGGATGTAGCTCTCTTCCTTGTTTCCGCGGCATATGTAGGTGCTGTTTTGTACCCGGTCGGTGTAAGGGAAGTCATATTCGGGGAACATGAGGTTCTTTTTTTCCAGAATGCCGTCATGGTACCATTCGGCATAGGATATCTGTATTTTCTGGCCTGGCTTTCCCTTTATTCTGAGTTCGCATACTCCTGCGGTGTCTGTGCCGAAATCATAGAGGTAACCGTCTTCATAGGGTATGATGGAAACGGCTTTTCTGCGTTCGTAGGTTTTAATGGGTGATGCCTGGCATAAACGCATTTCTCCGCGGGGAGGGGTCACTTTGAGGACCGGGTTCCATGCCGCATCCGAAAAGGAAGGGGAACACCAGTCGTCGATGGTAAGTCTCGCGTCATAGCAGTCGCCGCTTCTGAGTTCATTTTCCAAAAGCGGGGAGGTGTGTGTGCGGAAGGTGGTGTCGCTTTCTACGGTAAGGCATTCGCCGTTGTCCAGCATCATGTCCATGCGCAGGGCCGTCATGGGGGCGCTTCGCCATCTGGCTTTGTCAAAATCCCAGACAAAACCGCCATAGGCGTTCTGCATGCCGTTTCCGAGGATGATGCCTATTACATTGTCTCCCCTGGTTAAATAGGGGAGTGTGTCATAGCGATCATAATAGATAACGTCGTCCGGGTTACTGATGTACGGCGCAAGTATGGATTTGGTGATTTCGGTTCCGTTGATAAATACCTGGTAAAAGCCCAGCCCGGTAATGAGCAGCTCCGCCGTCCGGGGTGCTGCGTCCAGGGTGAATTTCTTTCGTATATAGGGTGCGGGTACCTGATGGTCAAAATCCGCGTAATCCGTTGATGCACTGATAAACTGCTGTGGAAAATTCATACTTATACTCCCTTCATATCGCAGGCCTGTCTGCGATACTTCTTTGATAGATCGTTTGGAAGTGTCTTTCTTCCACACTTCTCACTTTTCTCTTCCTTCTTATTTATTTACTATGATACATCCTTCCGTATCTCTTTTCCAGGAAACGGAAACCGTACCGGCGCTGGTCCGCAGAGAGCCTTCCGCCCATGTCAGAGCCTTGATATCCGCCGGGTCTGCAAAAAGGTCCGTATATCCGCAGCTGCCTTCCTTCTGCCTGATGCCGAGGATTTCGGTAAACAGCAGCTTCACCACGCTGCCGAACATGGGATGATCATGGGAATCGCTTCCCTCCCATTTTTCCCATAAGGTGGTTGCGCCGTTTTTCATCATCTCTGCAAAGGAAATCCTGCTGCGGTTGGCGAGCATAGTAAACGCCAGATCCGCTTCTCCCTCCCGGAAAAGACGTTCTACTAAAACCGGGGTTCCGAAGATACCGGTATCCAGTCTTCCCAGTTCTTTATATTTTGCGATCAGATTCTCCTTTGTCCGGGCCGTTCCAAGTCCCAGATTTAAGGCGAATGCATTGGCGGCCCCGATTCCGCCGCAGAAATCTTCCGTCTGTCTGTCAAAATAAGTATTTACCACCGCATCCCTGGCCTGACGGAGACGTTCCTCCAGCCATTCCGGTTCCTTCTGATGCAGAATCCGCGCGGCTTCTTTCGTTTCCTGCAGTCCCTGTATATAATAATACGTATTTACAAATGCCGCCGGTATCATCTCCGGCTCCGATTCCGGGGCACACCATTCGCCCAGGCACCAGCCGCCTTCCTCTTCCCGGACAACCAGGCCGTTTTCACAGCGGGTATTCATGTATTCCAGCCAGCGGACGATTGCCGGATAGCCTTTCTCCAATAAGCTGCTGTCCCCGTATACCCGGTAATAATTCATGGGGATGACATAGACCGCGCAGCCCCAGCCTCCCGGCCCGCCTCCTCCGCCAAGAAACGGCGCCGTATGCGGGATGTGTCCCGTATCGGCTCCCTGGCTGTCCAGGATGTCCTGATACCATTTTTCATAAAGCTTTCCGCTATCAAGCAGCAGCATGGCGGTTTCCGATGTCAGCTGACCGTCTCCCGTATACCCTAGCCGCTCCCGGTGCGGACAGTCGGAAGGGATACCGTTATGAAAATTATTGATCTGGGTTCTTATGTAAGCATCATAAAGCCAGTTTAAAACAGGATCCGAGCATCGGAAGGAAGACAGCACCGAAACATCCGAGCACACCACCGACGCGCTTACCGCCTCCCCCGGCCCCTCCACTTCAAAATACCGGAAGCCGTGCCAGCAGAATTTGGGATGTACAGTCATAGAAGAGCCGTTACAGATATAGCAGTCCTCCTGGATCTGCCTGTCCCCTCCTGCCGACAGGAAATCCAGCCCATGCCCGCTCCCGTCAAGCTCCTCGCTGTACCTTACCCGTACTTTTTCTCCTTCCTTCCCCATACAGCGGATTGTAACCCATCCGGCAATATTTTCCCCGCAATCATACAGCTTCCTGTCACCGTTCTTTTCCAGCAGCACCGGTTCCATACTCCGCAATACCCTGTCCCCGGGACACGTCTGCTCCGTGAGCACCGCCTCCGGTGCATGAGCAGGCCGCGCCGGTTTCCACTCCGACAAATCGGCACCTTCCCTGCACCAGTCCACCTGCACCAGCCTGAGATCCAGCGTCTCCCCGCAGAACAAATTATTTTCCGTCACTTCCCCCGGCTTCCAAAGAGTTTCCGAATCGCTCTCCAGGAAAATTTCTTCTCCATTCTCCTGAAGCATCGTCAATTCATACCGCAGCTTAGGAAACCCAAAAATAAATTTCCCCTCATCCACCCGTTTCGTCTGATGATACCAGCCATTCCCAAGCTGAACCCCAATAACATTCTCCCCCTTTTTCAAATAAGGAAGCAAATCAAACGTCACATACAGACAACGATATCCTGTACGTTCCTCCCACACCGGATAAGTCGTATCACAGCCAAGCACCGAAGAATAATTCGTCACAGCAGGAATAAACTCCTGAGCCCCCACCCGTTCCCCATTCACATAAAGCAGAAAATACCCCAGCCCGCAGATCTCAATCTTCGCCTCCCCCGGAAGCTCCTCCAAAAAGAAACTCCTCCTGAAAAGCGGAGCCTCACACAAATTATCCCCCTGTATCCAATGCTCATTTTTCATCTTTTCTTTCCCTCCTTCTCCAGTACCCCTGCCGCGCCGCCCGGCTCCTGCCTGCTTGCCTTCGGTTCCGTCCTCCGCCGTGCCATCCTGCTCTTTGCGTTCCGCACGCGCCGGCTCCGGCCAGGCAGTATCCCCTGAAGGGGCCGTATAAAAACGCCGGTCCTTGTACCGTGTTGTATGAATATTACAGTAATGAGTGCTTGATATTCCTGTCAGCGCAAGGCGGAGAAGGGAGGCGATGCGGTGGCATCGTTGACCGACGACAACGCGGTGCTGGCAGGAATAGCGAGTACTCATTACTGTGATATTCATACAACACGATACAAGATTGCGTCCTCTACAATCTTAGTACCGCTGCGTTTTTATCCGAGCGAAAGCGTGCTCCTGAAGGGGATACTGCCTGACCGGAGCCGGCGCGTGCGGAACGCAAAAAAGCAGGATGGCACGGCGGAGGACGGAACCTGAGGCAAGCAGGCAGAGGCCGGGCGGCGCGGCAGGGGTACGATCATCCCTTCACCGAGCCAATCATGATTCCTTTGACAAAATGCTTCTGCACCAGCGGATAGAGGCATAAAACCGGAACCGTGGATACAATAATGGAGCTGTACTTCAGCGTCTGCGCCAGCTGCGTCTTCCTCATGATTTCATCCGGACTCATGGAGCTGGTTATCTGCAGAGTCATCTGTGTGGAAAGCAGCAGCTTTCTTAAAATGGACTGCAGCGGCAGAAGCTGCTGGGAATTAATATAAATCAGCGCGGAATAGAAATCATTCCAGTGTCCCACGGCATAAAAAAGCGTGATGACCGCCAGTATGGGCTTTGACAGCGGAAGAACCACCTTCATCAGATACTGCGCCGTATTGGCCCCGTCCAACTGCGCCGCCTCCAGAAGTTCATCCGGTATACTGTTTATGAAATAGGTCCTGGTGATAATAATATTGAAAACGGAAACCGCATTGGGAATCACCATCGCCCATATCGTATCTATCAAATGCAGTTTATTCACTACCAGGTAAGTGGGAATCAGCCCTCCGCTGAAATACATGGTCACCATAAAAAGAAGCATGAAAAACTTCTTCGGCACAAAATCCTTCCGTGAAAGCGGATACGCTCCGCACACGGTCAGAACCATATTAATGGCGGTGCCCAGCACCGTATAAAGAATGGTATTCGCATACCCCGTCCAGATCGTTTTATACTTTATGACTTCCTCATAGGCAGCCAGCGTAATTCCCCTGGGAAAAAGAACCACATGCCCCTGCCATACCTCCGAAGGGTCACTGATCGAAGCGATCAGCACAAACCAGAGCGGCCACACAAAAATCACCAGCAGCACCAGCATGATAAGCAGGTTGACAATATCAAATACCTTATCCGGATCTATCTTTCTTTTTTTAATTGATCTTATTTTATCCATACCTGCTCCTTTACCACAAGCTTTCATTGGCAAGTTTTTTTGATAATTGATTCGCCGCGATGACCAGCGCCATATTAATCACAGAATTAAACAGCCCCACCGCCGTGGAATAGCTGTAATTATTCTGAACCAACCCGACCCGGTACACATAGGTATTGATAACATCGGAGGCGCTCATATTCAAATCGTTCTGCAGCAGGAAGACCTTTTCAAATCCCACGTTCATCAAAGATCCCATCTGCAGAATAAGCAGCATGATGATGGTGGACTTGATACCCGGAAGATCAATGTGCAGAATCCTCTGTACCTTTGTGGCGCCGTCCATAATCGCCGCTTCATGCAAAGCCGGATCCACACCGGATAAAGCCGAAATATATATGATAGAGCTGTAGCCCATGCCCTGCCACACACCGCTCCACACATAGATACTCTTAAAATACTGAGGCTTGCTCAGAAAATCCTGGGCTTCCCCTCCCAGCGCAACAATGATCTGATTGAAAATCCCCGTATTTTTATCCATAAAAATAGCAATCATACCGCAGATAACTACCGTGGAAATAAAATAAGGGGCGTAAGAAACCATCTGCAGCGTTTTTTTCAGATGCTTGAGCCTTAAATAATTTAAAAGAAGTGCGAATATAATGGGAATCGGAAAACCAATCAGCAGCGTATACAGACTGATTCCAATTGTATTTTTCAATAACAGGGAAAAATTGAAGCTTCCGAAAAACCTTTCGAAATATTTAAGCCCTACCCAGGGGCTTCCAAAAATACCAAGCTTTACTTTAAAGTCTTTAAATGCCAATATCACGCCGCTCATGGGGGCATATGCAAAAACAATAAAGTACAGGAGAACCGGCAGAATCATCAAATACAGAATCCAGTTCTTTTTAAAATCATCTATGAGCCTGAGCCGCAAGGGCCTCACCAGCTCCGGGCGGAGATTTTTCTCCTTCCCTTTCGTGCCTGAGACAGGTAATTTATTCACGTCCGTGCATCCCCTTCCATGTGTTCCGGTTTTTTCAAGCTAAGAGGAAGCCGCAGTGAAACGGCTTTCCTCTTAGCTTAAGCATTTTTATTTACAGCCTGCCTATTTCGCATTGCTGAAAGCATTCTGATAAATTTCGAACAGCTCAGATGCTCCCATTGTATTCATTGTGGATACGTAATCATCCCAGCTGTCATCCAGATCGATAGCCCCGGTAATTACCTGTGCGCCGTACTGGTTGATGTAGCTGTCAAGATCCGCTTTTAAAGATGCTATGGTTTCTGTTTCTTCTGTAGTATAGGTCATGGCAGGAAGTGTGAGCTCGCCATAATCCAGCATTTTCGCACGCTGTGTAATCAGATAGGATTCATCAGGATCCGTGATTCCGGTAAACCAGAAATCAGGCTGGATACCAGGGAAGGCTGTCTGGTATTTCAAGGTTCCTTTTTCACGTACCGTTGCAATATCGTCACCGATAGGTCCGCCGATATTCCAGGACCAGGTTCCGTCCCCATTATCCACATAGGAATTTCCTTCCACACCAAGCCAATATAATTCTCCGCCTTCCTGAGTAAAAAGCTGATCCGCCCAGGCAACCAGCGTTGCCGGATCGTCACAGGCATCCGTAATCATCATGCTGCCGTGCATAATACCTGTGGACTGCGGATAAACCTGACCTGCAAAAGGAGTAAGCGTCTGGTATTCTTCGTCCTGATCACGGCCTGCAAACTGGAAGGATGCAAGAGCGCTGAAGCATCCCAGCACATCCCCGGAGCTTCCCATTGCCGCAATCTGATCATAATTCTGGGTAAAGCTGGCAGGGTCAAGAAGCCCTTCCTTATAAAGGTCAGTAAAATATCTTAAAAATTCTTTGTAGCCTTCCTCTGTAGGGATATATACAAGCTTCCCGTCCTGAATGGCAAGCCAGGTATCCGAATCCAGGTTATATCCAAAATAAGGAAGGTAATTCCTCAGATAAGACATGCCATCCGGTACTGAAAGAGGAATTTCATCATTAGGATCCCCGTTTCCATTGGCATCCTGCTCTTTAAATGCAGTTAACACCTCATGAAATTCATCCAGGTTCTTAGGCTCCGACAATCCCAGATTATCCAGCCACTGATAGTTCAGCCAAATATGGAAACCGGCTTCCAGCTCCGCTCCGGTATTCAGCGCGGGCATTTCATATACATGGCCATCCGGTGCGGTTATGTAAGGCCACAGCTCTCTTTCATCCAGCAGGCTTGTAAGATTGGGCGCATAGGTTCTGATATAATCCTCCAGTGGGACAAACACACCCTCGGCTCCGTACTTATCAATATCATTTTTCTTAAGACTTGAGAAAATAAATACATCCGGGTAATCTCCTGCCGAAAGGATAAGCCCTTCTTTTTCCGACGCATCCTCCTGAGGAATACTGTTTACATCAAAGGTAATATTGCTCTGTTCATTCAGATGCTTGAATGCATCCACCTCATCCATGGGTGTATCACCATTAATAATACATAACATGGAAAAATTCTTTGTCTCCGCAAGCGGGAAGGTTATCCCTTCTGACTCCCCTGCCGCTTCCTCGGACACCGCCGCTGCAGAAGCCGTTTCCGTCGTCCCGGCTGATTCCGTAGTGGTGGTTCCCGTAGTTTCCGATGCCTTATTCCCGCAGCCGGACACCAGTGACGCCACCATTGCAGAAGCAAGCAGTACTGCCAACACTTTTTTCTTCATAGACCCTTTTCCTCCTATACATTGGAATATCTGGCAAATTTTCTTTGCAAGGTTCATTATAGGAATCCTTTCTATATATAACAAGGACATAACTCTTTTCTTTTATTGGAAATATGTGCCTTCTGAAACCCTTGAAAACAGGGCATTTCTGCGATTCAGGAAAATCGGACAGTACAATATTTCCATCTCTTTATGGAAATATTGCACCCTGCGGGATGTTTTGGGGCAATTATAGAATTGACCGTTGTCCTGGCATCCCATGAAAAAAGCCCAGCCGGTTTAAAGGCTGGACTTAAAGTTATATGTTTTATTTTTTCTCTACTGCAATCCATATCTCACAGGTATAGCCGGGATCGTCCACATCAGGAGAGGGATACACTTCAAAATCCGTACCGCCGCAGGGCTGGTATTCGCTCGCCGGAAAAAACTCACTGCTTACCTGATGGTACAGCCTGGTAAACGCCTCCGGCATTTTCCCCTCACACCGGAACACGGCATAGGTATGCGCCGGTATTTCCTCTACGGTCAAATCCGGGTCCGCAACCGGTTCTCCATTATAGTAACCGCCAATGGCATAGGGATAATTACTGTCAGCCGCATCCTTTCCAAAACTGGCGCCGACTATACACTTCCCGAAAATATTATCCTCCGGGATATATCTGGCCAGCGTCTCAATCGTCCCGTCCGCCCCGCACTGCTGCCAGAACTGAGCGAGCTCCGCGCCGGGCATCTCCTTTTGGGCGGAACAATTTATCTTTTTGCATACGATTGGGAATGCATCCTGTATTTCAATCCGGTAGTCCGTCATATGACCTCCGTCCATGGTTAATTTCACAAAAAGTCGGGAAAAGGATTTCAGATTGGCCCCGTTTCTTACCTGGGAAGGAGAGACACCATGAAAACGAGTGAATGCACGGCTGAAGCTTTCCTGTGTATCATAGCCATATTTCACTGCAATATCCAATACCTTCGCATTCGTGGAAGCAAGCTCATTTCCCGCAAGAGTGAGCCGACGCATGCGGATATAATCTCCCAGAGTATAGCCGCACAGGATACTGAAAATACGCTGAAAATGGAAAGGGGAGGAATAGGCCTGCTTCGCAATCTCATTATAATCCAGGTCTTCGGTGATATGAGCTTCCACATAATCCACAGCTTTTTGTATTCCGCTGATCCAATCCATTTTCTCTGACTCCTTTTCTGCAGCAGCATTGCATGAATATTACAGTAATGAGTGCCTGCTATTCCTGTAACACTGTGCTGACTATGCAAATATAGGGACTATTTGTTCTGTGAGCAATTCCATTGTCGGGACCTGTCTCCGTATAAAACAGGAAGTGATTGCCACGGTCAACGCCTTCCGGGGATTTACCAAAATGATATTTCCGGCATCGCCGATGGCTGCATAGCAATGGTTTCCGCCGATTTCAAGAAGCCACCACAGGTAACCGTAAGGCATTTCTCCCCAGCGGCTTTTTTCACTTGTACTCTCTTCGATCCAGGCGGATGATAACAGCCTTTTGCCATCATATACACCGCCGTTCCTGTATAATTCACCGATTTTAACCATATCCCGCGGGCTCAGACATAGGCCCCATCCTGCGGTATTCACACCTTTAGGATCTATTACCCAGCCGGTAGGATGGTATTCCTTCAGGAAGGCAAAATGTTCCTCTTTATTATGCAGGACGATATTGCGGGGCTTTTTTATTCCCAGAGGGGTAAAAAGCCGTTCTGCGGCAAAATCTGCTATCGGCATTCCTGTGGCATTTACGAGAATTCCTGACAAAATCTGCACGCCAACTGTGGAATACTTGAATTCGCCGGTGATACCGGCCCGTCCTCCTAATAAGTTTAAAGCTGCCTGTACCCAGTCGGGGCTGGAATACACTTTGGTGTAGGGCTCCGATTTGTATTTGTATGGCGCGGTCATTGTCAGAAGGTTTTTTATGGTGACATCCTGAATGGTTTTTTCTCCGCGTTTAGGCTTATAGTCGGGGAAAAAGTCGAGGACTTTTTGATCGGGGGTTTGGATATAGTTGTTATCTATTGCTATGCCGATTAGGGCTGATAAGATGCTTTTGGTTACTGACATGATGTGGGTAGTGTCGTCAGGAGTGTAACCGTTGAAATAGGCTTCGTATATATTTTGGCCGTTTTTATTGACTGCAATGCCTGTAATGTTACTATATTGGGTTGTAATTAGATCGTCAAGCGCCTTGATTTGTTTATCCATTATTTCCTCCGATGGGATTCGTTCTGTATAGGGTTATAGTTAGTGCCGAATTCATTATAGGAGGAAATGAGGAGAAGGGCTTGACTTTTTGTGCTCAGAGGTGTTATGAGGGGGGAATTGGAGAGTCTTTATTCTCTATATTTGGGGGTACATTTTTCTCATGCAAAATTATTATAGTTAAAATCATACTACTTTTAACACTATTTTCAACAAATATAATTTACTAATTTAAAAAAATATGCCCACATTGAAATTCATTATAAGACTGTGATGATATCAGTGTTCCATTTCCATCTATTAGCCTAACAATCAAGCTACTCTACATAAAAACACTCCTTTTTCACAAACAAATTCCGATTTGCCGTTTGTTACAATAAGTAAAGTTTACCATACCCTCTTCGCTTTATTATCATTTTATATTGAAAATACGGAGCAGTTTCCCACTCCGCATCTACGTTACTGATATACAATCTTCCTGAGTACCTAATACTATTCGAACTCCCTGAGATATTAACTTATTTGTTAATTACATAGTGTGTTTTCATGACCTTTCGTGCTTGTTTTATTCATTTTATGCCACTTATATATGGTATCGGGAGAAATAGGTATCATACGAGTATCAT
>OGYI01002889.1_pt1 | contig 11744 bp, 8 predicted proteins | sample 1576521 | NCBI WGS metagenome assembly OGYI01 (sample SAMEA3541484, study PRJEB24748) | human gut metagenome | biome: human gut; feature: human-associated habitat; material: faeces | place: China | collected 2012
AATAACCGCAGGCTATTTTTCAGGCCATGCGGGCCGTCCCCGGCCCGCGGCCATCAAGATGAACCTTTTTATTGCGGAATTTTTTAAATATAACAAAAAGGAGACTTCTATGGGTTTTACTCTTGAAACAGGCGTTTCCGCCGCAGCGGTATTTTTGCAGGGCATCCTCAGCTTCTTTTCCCCGTGCGTGCTGCCTCTGGTACCACTGTACATCGGGTATCTGGCGGGCGGCGCGAAAAGTGTGGACGCCGACGGCACAGTGCGCTACAAACGCGGCCGTGTAATGCGCAATACGGTGTTTTTTGTGCTGGGCGTCAGCTTTACCTTTTTTGCGCTGGGGCTGGGGTTTACGGCGCTGGGCCGCTTTTTCTCCGATAACCGCGCGCTGTTTGCGCGCATCGGCGGCGTGCTGATCATTCTGTTCGGCCTGTACCAGCTGGGCGTGTTCCGTTCCCGCGCGCTCAGCACCGAACGTCGCCTGCCCATCCGTCTTGACCGTCTCTCAATGAATCCCGCGGTGGCGTTTCTTTTCGGCTTCACGTTCAGTTTTGCGTGGACGCCGTGCGTCGGCCCGGCGCTGGGCAGCGTGCTCATCATGGCAACGTCGGCTGGCTCTTCCGCACAGGGCTTTTTGCTCATCGGCGTATATACGCTGGGGTTCGTGCTGCCGTTCCTGGCGGTAGGGCTTTTCACGGGCTCGCTGCTGGATTTTTTCAAAAAACACCAGAAAGCGGTGCGTTATACCGTCAAGGCGGGCGGTGTGCTGATGATCCTGATGGGCGTAATGATGCTGACAGGCTGGATGAACGGCTTTACCAGCTATCTCTCCGGCTTGGGCGGCGCTGGGACGTCGGCGTCTTCCGCCGCCCCTTCGTCTTCCGTGCCGTCAGACAGCGCGGCGGGACAGGGAGGCGATGCATCGTCCGGGCCGGATAATGCGTCGGCGTCTTCCGGCTCTGCAGCCAGCTCGGAGCAGCCGGAGATCCCCGCACCGGATTTCACGCTGACGGACCAGTTCGGCAAGACGCACACGCTTTCGGATTATCAGGGCCAGGTCGTATTCCTGAACTTCTGGGCGACCTGGTGCGGCCCCTGCCAGCGGGAGATGCCGGACATCCAGGCGATGTATGAGGATCTGGGGCTGAACGAGGAAGACGTGGTCGTTCTGGCCGTGGCGAACCCAAAGTCCGATCAATATCCGTATAATCAGGATGTAAGCGAAGACGAGGTGAAGCGGTTTCTGGAGGAAAACGGCTATACCTATCCCGTGGCGATGGATACCACGGGCGAGGTGTTCGCGGCATACGGTGTGCGGGCCTTTCCCACAACGTTTATGATCGACCGGGAGGGCAATGTGTTTGGCTACGTGGAAAGCACATTGACGCGGGACATCATGGACAGCATCGTTCAGCAGACGCTGGACGGCAGACGCGCGGGCTGACGGAGCCGGCGGGAAATAAGCAGGCGCCCCGGCGGGAAAATGCCCGGGGCGCCTTGCTTGATTTCATCTGGTTGGTGGGCCGGGAACGGATGTCCCGCAGGAAAGGCTTACAGAGCGGCCATCTGTGCCGCAATATCATCCTCGCAGGCCCGCATGGCCTGCAGCGTGCTGTCCAGAAGCCTGTCCAGCTCCCAGCCAAGGCGTTCCGCGCCCTGGCGGATGACGTCGCGGGAGCAGCCCGCGGCGAATTTTTTGTCTTTGAATTTTTTCTTCAGGCTGGAAAGCTCCATATCCTGCACGCTCTTCGAGGGGCGCATCAGCGCGGCCGCGCCGACAAGGCCCGTCAGCTCGTCCGCGGCAAATAACACTTTTTCCATTTCCAGCACGGGCTCCACATCGCTGCACAGGCCGTAGCCGTGGCTGCAAACCGCGTGTACGAACGCATCGTCCGCGCCAATCTCAGCCAACAGCTCGGGCGCTTTTTTGCAGTGCTGTTCCGGCCACTGCTCAAAATCCACGTCGTGCAGCAGGCCGACCAGCGCCCAGAAATCCGCTTCGCCGCCGTGCCCCAGCTCGTTCGCATACCAGCGCATGACGCCCTCCACCGTGAAAGCATGCTGCAAGTGGAACGGTTCTTTGTTGTATTTTTTTAAAAGTGCAAGCGCTTCTTCACGCGTCATGGAAAAGACCCCTTTTCAAAAAATTTGGAAATTGGCTTTATTGTAGCAGATACTGCGCAAAAACAAAAGAGGGGAGCTGAACAAAACGCGCCGCAGAGAGGACGGCCTTGCGTCCTACACCGCAGCGCGCAGGGGAGAGATCACGGCATTTTGTGCTCGCAGTACACACAGCGCGGCACACCGTGAGCGTCGGGGACGTACAGGGGCACAAGCTCTTCTTCGGCAACCGTGATACAGCGGGGGTTCCGGCACGGCGCACCCGTTGCCTCGGCGGCGCGCTGTGCGGAAAGAGCCTGCTCGGCCAGCGGGCCGGAGGGCGCCAGGCCCAGCAGCGTCAGGATCAGTGCCATACGCACATACACGCCGTTCTGCGCCTGCTCAAAATAGGCGGCGCGAGGGTCGTCGTCAACCGCCAGCGCGATCTCATTTACGCGGGGCAGCGGGTGCAGCACCGCCATGTCTGCTTTGCCCAGCACCATTTTGGGCATATCCAGCACATAACTGCCTTTCAGGCGTTCATATTCGCCGGCGTCGGTAAAACGCTCCTTTTGGATGCGCGTCATATACAGGATGTCCAAGTCCGCCATGGCTTCCTCCAGTCCCGTCACCTCGGCATAGGGGATGTGCGCGGGCTTGACAACGTTTTCGATAAGGTGGCCGGGCACGCGCAGCTCCTCGGGACTGATGAACACGAATTCATTGCCCTCGTAACGGGCCAGCGCATTCACCAGCGAGTGCACGGTGCGCCCGTATTTCAAATCGCCGCAGAAGCCGATCTTCAGGTGGGACAGGCGGCCCCGGCGCGTCAGGATGGTGAGCAGGTCCGTCAGTGTCTGGGTGGGATGCTGGTGGCCGCCGTCGCCCGCGTTGATGACGGGGATGCGCGAAAAGCGTGCCGCGCGCATGGGCGCGCCCTCCAGGGGATGGCGCATGGCGGCAATGTCCGCGTAGCAGGAGACGATACGAATGGTATCGGCCACGCTTTCGCCCTTGGAAACGCTGGATACGTTGGCACTGGGGAAGCCCAGCACGCTGCCGCCCAGATTGAGCATCGCGGCTTCAAACGAAAGACGGGTGCGGGTGCTTGGCTCGTAAAACAGAGTGGCAAGCTTTTTGCCTTTGCAGCTTTCCGAGTAGGCTCCCGGCTCACGGCGGATATCTTCGCCCAGCCGCAGAAGCCTGTCCAGCTCTTCCACGGTAAAGTCCAGCGGGTCGATCAAATGGCGCATATACATTCCCTCCAAGAATCCCTCGCGGGCACGGCAGCCGCGCCCGGCTTGCTGCAGGCCGCGCGGTGACACGCCATGCTTCCCGGCCTGCACCTCGCATTCACCGGGCAGACATGTTTGCCGTGCAGCGGCAATTTCTTGGACATTATACCGCGCCGGGCGGCGGTTGTAAAGGGCGTTTCTTATTTTAAAACACGCCGCAGCATGCGCTCCTTTTCCTTTGTATAGGGCTGGTAACGCACGGGAAGATCGAGCCGGTTTGATTTTTTGACAATGCTTTTGTAATGTGTGAACGTATCGAAGCTGAGCTTGCCGTGGTAACTGCCCATGCCGCTTTCACCCACGCCTCCAAAGCCCATGTCGCTGGTGGCAAGGTGGATGATGGTGTCGTTGATGCATCCGCCGCCGAAGCTGCAGTCCCGCAGCACGCGGCGCTCTGCGGCTTTGTCGGTGGTAAACAGGTACAGTGCCAGGGGCTTCGGCCGCGCGTTCACGAACGCCACGGCCTCATCCAGGCTTTCATAGGCCAGCACGGGAAGGACGGGCCCGAAAATTTCCTCGCTCATCACCGGGCTGTCGGGTGAAACGTCCGCCAGCACCGTGGGCGCAATCTGCAGCGTTTCGGCGCTGCCCGTGCCGCCGCATACCACGCGTCCGCTGTCCATCAGGCCCATCAGGCGGTGGAAATGCTTTTCGTTCACGATACGTCCGTAATCCGGGCAGGCCAGCGGGTCGCTGCCGTAAAAGGCGGCAATCTCCCCGGCCAGAAGCGCCAGCAGCCCGTCATGAACGTCCCTGTGCACGAGCACATAATCCGGCGCGACGCAGGTCTGCCCGGCGTTCAGGTATTTGCCGAAGGCGAGGCGCTTTGCCGCCAGGGGGAGGTCTGCGGTTTGGTCAATGATGCACGGGCTTTTGCCGCCCAGCTCCAGCGTCACGGGCGTGAGCCAGCGCGCGGCCTTTTCCATCACCAGCCTGCCAACGGCCACACTGCCCGTGAAAAAGATATAGTCGAATTTCTGTTCCAGCAGGGCTTCGTTTTCCGCGCGTCCGCCCTCCACGACGGCGATATGGTCCGGCGCGAAGCAGCTTTCCACAAGCTCCCTCAAAACGCGGCTGGTGGCCGGCGCGTACGCGCTGGGCTTGAGCACCGCGCAGTTGCCCGCCGCGATCGCGCCGACCAACGGGTCCAGCGAGAGCATGAACGGATAATTCCACGGGCTCATCACCAGCGCCACGCCCAGCGGCTCGGGCACGACGAAGCTGCGGGCGGGGAACTGCGCCAGCGGGGTTTTGGCGCGCCTGGCACGCATCAGGCGGTTCAGATGCTTTTCCATATAGGTCAGCTCGCTCAGTACAAGGCCTGTCTCGCACATATAGCTCTCAAAGGGAGATTTGTGCAGGTCCTCCTTCAGGGCGGCGCAGATATCGGCCTCCCGGGCCGTTACCGCCTGCCTCAGCGCGGCCAGCGCGCGGCGGCGGAAAGCGGCGTCTTTTGTCGCGCCTGTATTGAAAAAAGCCCTCTGGGCGGATACCAGCTCTTCAATCTGCATGCCTTGGCCCTCCTGTGGTTTATAGTGGTATGGGTTGTTGCTGTCAGTATAGCATGTTATAATGCACTCGTAAACATTGTGTTTGCAGGAGCGGCGCCGCGGCTTTCCGAAAACGAACGCGCACTGCCGTGCGGCCGGCGCCTGCGGAATACTTGTAAAACAGAGGAAAGGCGGGAATGATATGTTTACATTGCCCGAATACTGCGCGCCGGATTTTTCCGCGCCGCTTTTACAAAATGCGCCCAGCGTGCGCACGGCACCGGCCCCTGCGGACGGCGCCGCGCCTGCGGGCTATCATGCCACAGGCATGTATCCGGAATATTATAAAGTGGACGGCGTGTGGCGTCTTGCTGAAAAAAGCCGTATGGACTGCGTGCCTGTTCTGGCCCCGGACGGGGAACTGCGCATTGTGGAGTTCCGCAATCTTGTGCAGGGCGACAGCGTGGTGCTGGGCCGCACGGACGATGGCAGCGAGGGCATTCTGATGCATACGGAGGGCTTTTCCGCGGGCGGCAAAAGCGCCGAAGCGTTCGCGTTCCGCACCGGGCGCAGCCGGGAAACGGCTTTCACGCGGGATTATGACGCACTGGCCGGGCTGCTGCGCCATGAAAAAGAGCACGGCAATGTGGTATGGGTGCTCGGTCCGGCGTGCAGCTTCGACGCGTCGGCCAAGGCGGCCATGCAGGCGCTCATCGAAAATGGCTATGCCCACGGCCTGCTGGCGGGCAACGCTCTTGCCACGCACGACCTGGAGGGTTCGCTGCTGCACACGGCGCTGGGGCAGGATATCTACACGCAGGAGAGCCGCCCCAACGGCCATTACCACCACATCGACGTCATCAACGCCGCGCGGGCTGCAGGCTCCATTCCGGCGTTCATCGAACAGAACGGCATCCGGGACGGCATTATGCATGCCTGCGTGGCGCACGGCGTGCCCTATGTGCTGGCCGGTTCCATCCGCGACGACGGCCCGCTGCCCGGCGTATACGGCGACGTGTACGCGGCGCAGAACGCCATGCGGGAGCTGGTGCAGCAGGCCACCACCGTCATCTGTGTGGCCACCCAGCTGCATACCATTGCCACGGGCAATATGACGCCTTCCTACTGTGTGCGCGGCGGCCGGGTACGGCCGGTATACCTGTACTGTGTGGATGTCTCCGAGTTCGTCACCAACAAACTGCGGGACAGGGGCAGCCTTTCCAGCGTGCCCATCGTGGCCAATGCACAGGACTTTTTGTGCCGCGTGGCCGCAGGGCTCGGCTTGCCGGTTGCGGAAAAATATGATAAAATAAACCGTTAAGGGTGGTGTTGCTCCAATGAGTCAGAAATTTACGCCGCTTGCGCAGTCCCGCGCGAGCTATTATTGTAAAGGCAGCCCGGTGCATTTTGTTATGGTGGAGCTGTTCCGCATGGAAGGCACGGGCGCCACGGTCGTGACGCTTACGTTCAAAAACCTGTTCTCCCGCCCGCTGGTCTCATTCACAGCGTATTTCCGCTGCAAGAACAAATACGGCGAAGTGGTGGTGGAGGACTCCTTTACCTATGATAACGTGTATGCCGGGGAAGGCGAGTGCTTCGGCTTCGACGATGCGGTGTTTGTCAGCGACGAGCCTTTGGGCAGCGTGGAGGTACGCCTGGGCTCCGTCACCTATGACGACGGAGCGCCTCATGACCTGCGCCGCTGCCCGGCTGTGGCGCTGCCTGCGCTGCGGCCCCTGCCCCAGCGCGAACGCGCGGCCGTGTGCCGCGCGTTGGGCACGCAGGATGCGGATTATTACCCTGAGGAGGCTGCCGACGGCTGGCGCTGCACCTGCGGCGCGTTCAATTACAACGCGGGCCGCGGCATCCGTTATTGCAGCGAGTGCGGCGTGGAAAAGGTGCTGATGCAGGCGGCCGTGCGCGATGCGCAGAGCGGCGCGGCGCCGGCACGCCCCCAGTTTGGTGCGGATATGCAGTTTTTGCCCGTGCAGGACGAAGCGCCCGCCGGCGGCTCCGGCGGGCAGCGGGGCGGCGGCGTGCAGTATGCTGTGCAAAAGCCCCGGATGCCGCGCGCGCTGCGCGGCGTACCGGAGCAGGAAATGGAACGGCCCGCCGTTCCGGCCATGGGCGGCGCACCGCAGGCCTGCGTTTCCATCATGAAGGATTCCACGGCGGATTTTATCCTGCGGTATATGCCCTTTGTCACCATGGCCGCGGCCGCGGTGTTCACGATGGGGGCGGTGCTGGTGTCGCAGTATCTGCTGTGATGCGGGAACGCCCAAAACAAAAGCAGCGTTGCGCCGGGCGGCCCAGACGGGCCGCCCTGTGCGCGGTTACAGCATATGGCTATAGGGCTGTTTTATAGCTCTGTACGGCAAAGCGATCACAAATATGAAGCTCCAAGGAGGCACAAACCGAATGGCAAGAAAACCTGCCGCCTATACCAATGAAAGCATCACATCCCTGAAGGGCGCCGACCGGGTGCGCAAGCGTCCCGGCGTTATTTTTGGCTCCGACGGCGTGGACGGCTGCGCCCATTCCATTTTCGAGATATTGTCCAACGCCATCGATGAGGCGCGTGAGGGCTACGGCAACCGCATTCTCATCACCAAGTTTAAGGACGGCTCGGTAGAGGTGGAGGACTTCGGCCGCGGCATGCCCGTGGATTACAATAAAAACGAGCAGCGCTACAACTGGGAGCTGCTGTTCTGCGAGATGTACGCGGGCGGCAAATACTCCGCCGGCGCGGACAATTACGAATACTCCCTGGGCCTAAACGGTCTGGGCCTGTGCGCCACGCAGTATGCGTCCGAATGGATGACGGCGGATATTTACCGGGACGGTTTCCATTATCACCTGGATTTCCGCAAGGGGGAAAACACGGGAGGGCTGAAAAAAGAGCCTGCCACCCGCAAAAAAACGGGCTCCGCCATCCGTTGGAAGCCGGATGCCGAAGTGTTCACCGACATCAACGTGCCCAGTGAATATTATAAGGACGTCATCAAGCGCCAGGCCGTTGTCAACGCGGGCGTCACCTTTGTGTTCACCGACGAGAGCGGCGAGAAAAAGGAAGTAACGGAATACTGCTACGAAAACGGCATCAAGGACTATGTGGAGGAAGTGGCCGACCTTCAAAGCCTGACCCCCGTGGTGTTCTGCCAGTCCACCGCCGAAGGGCGCGACAGGGAGGACAGGCCCGACTATAAGGTCAAAATGAGCGCCGCGTTCTGTTTTTCCAATAAAAATCAGCTTTTGGAATATTACCACAACTCCAGCTGGCTGGAGCACGGCGGCAGCCCGGACCGCGCCGTGAAGCTGGCTTTCGTCAACCAGATCGACGCATTTTTAAAGGCGAAAAACCTGTACAAAAAAGGCGAGAGCAAGATCACCTTCACCGACGTGCAGGACTGCCTGATTTTCGTCTCCAGTTCGTTCTCCACGCAGACGAGCTACGAGAACCAGACGAAAAAAGCCATCACCAACAAGTTCATTCAGCAGGCCATGACGGAGTTCCTCAAGCACAACCTGGAAGTGTACTTCATCGAAAAGCCCGACGAGGCGATGAAGCTGGCCCAGCAGGTGCTGGTGAACAAGCAGAGCCGCGAGCATGCGGACAAGGTGCGCCAGGGCGCGAAAAAGACGCTCTCCGCTCAGATAGACATCGCCAACCGCGTGCAGAAATTTGTGGACTGCCGCTCCAAGGACCTTGCCCGCCGTGAGATATATATTGTGGAGGGCGATTCGGCCATGGGCGCCGTCAAAACCAGCCGGGATTCGGAATTCCAGGCCATCATGCCCGTGCGCGGAAAGATCCTCAACTGCCTGAAGGCGGATTACGACCGGATTTTTAAAAGCGATATCATCACGGACCTCATCAAGGTGCTGGGCTGCGGTGTGGAACTGGGCGGCAAGGGCAAAAAGGATCTCTCCAGCTTTGACATCGCCAACCTGCGCTGGAGCAAGGTCATCATCTGTACCGACGCCGATGTGGACGGCTACCAGATCCGCACGCTGATCCTGACGATGATCTACCGTCTTGTTCCTTCACTCATCGAGGAAGGCTATGTGTATATCGCGGAATCGCCCCTGTATGAGATCGAGAGCAAGGGCAAGACGTACTTTGCTTATACCGAACCGGAAAAGGCTGAATTTTTGAAACGCATCGGCGGTGCAAAGTATACCATCCAGCGTTCCAAGGGCCTTGGCGAAAACGACGCAGAGATGATGTGGCTGACGACGATGAACCCCGAGACGCGCCGCCTCATCAAGGTAACGCCGGAGGATGCAAAGCGCACGGGAGAAGTGTTTGACCTGCTGTTGGGCGACAACCTGGCGGGCCGCAAGGAGCATATCGCCAACCATGGCTACGAATATCTGGACGAGCTGGACGTGTCCTGACGGATGCGTCCTTCCCGGACGGACGCTGAACAAGCCGCGTCCGCGGCCTGCCCCAAGGGCCATACGTTGGACCCGTTCGGCGGCCGCACAATTCTTGAGATGTGAGGAAAACAGATGGCAAAGAAAAAACAGCCGAAAAAAACAGCCGCGCGCCCGCAGTTGGGCGACAGCGTAGAGATACTGGACGCGGGCAGCGTACTGGAAGAACCCATCACCCAGACGCTGGAAACCAACTATATGCCCTACGCCATGAGCGTCATCGTCTCCCGCGCGCTGCCGGAGATCGACGGCTTTAAGCCGGCCCACCGCAAGGTGCTGTACACGATGTATGACATGGGCCTTTTGAAGGGCAACCGCACAAAGTCCGCCAACATCGTGGGCAGCACCATGCACCTGAACCCCCACGGCGACGCCGCCATCTATGACACCATGGTGCGGATGGGCCGGGGCAACGAGAGCCTGCTGGTGCCGTTCGTGGACAGCAAGGGCAACTTCGGCAAGGCCTACAGCCGCGATATGTCCTGCGCCGCTGCCCGCTACACCGAAGCAAAACTGGAAGGTGTCTGCGAAGAGCTGTTCCGGGACATCGACAAGGAGACGGTGGACTTCGTCCCCAACTACGACGGCACCACCACCGAACCGACCCTTCTGCCCGTGACCTTCCCGATCATTCTGGCCAACAACACGCTGGGCATCGCCGTCGGTATGGCCTGCAACATCTGCTCCTTCAATCTGGCCGAGCTGTGCAGCACCACCATCGCCCTGATGAAGGATGCAAAGCACGACATCTCCACCACCATGCCCGCCCCGGACTTCGTGGGCGGCGGCCAGATCCTCTACGACGAAGCCCAGATGCGGGACATCTTCGAGAATGGCCGCGGCAGCGTGAAGGTGCGCGCCCGCTACGCCGCCGTGCCGGGCGAGAACATGATCGAGATCACCCAGATACCGCCCACCACCACGGTGGAGGCCATCATGGACAAGATCGCCGAGCTGGTCAAGGCGGGCAAGATCAAAGAGATCAGCGATATGCGGGACGAGACCGATCTGAACGGTCTCAAGCTGACCCTCGACCTCAAGCGCGGCGTGGACGCCGACAAGCTGATGGCCAAGCTCTTCAAGACCACCCCGCTGGAAGACAGCTTCAGCTGCAACTTCAACATCCTTGTCTCGGGCCAGCCCCGGGTCATGGGCGTGCGGGAGATTTTGCAGGAGTGGACGGCCTTCCGGATGGAATGCGTCCGCCGACGCACTTACTATGACCTCCACGGCAAGGAAAAGCGCCTCCACCTGCTCAAGGGTCTGGCGGCGATTTTGATGGACATCGATAAGGCCATCCACATCATCCGCACCACGGAGGAGGAGACGGAAGTCGTCCCCAACCTGATGATCGGCTTTGGCATCGACGAAGTGCAGGCCGATTATGTGGCCGAGATCAAGCTGCGCCACCTCAACCGGGAATATATCCTCAAGCGCACCGGCGAGATCGAGCAGCTGGAAGCCGACATCGCCGATCTGAACGACATCCTCGCAAAGCCTGCCCGCATCCGCAAGATCATCATGAAGGAATTGGCCGACGTGGCAAAGAAGTACGGCCAGCCCCGCCGCAGCGAGATCCTCTACGACCTGCCCGAGGAAGAGAGCGGCGCCGAGGAAGAGGCCGTGCCGGACTACCCCGTCACCGTGTTCTTCACCCGCGAGGGCTATCTGAAGAAGATCCCGCCCCAGAGCCTGCGCACGGCCGGTGCGCACAAGCTCAAGGAGGGCGACGAGATCGTCCGGCAGGTGGAGACGCGGAACAACGTAGAAGCGCTCTTCTTCACCGACAAACAGCAGGTGTATAAGGTGCGTCTGGCCGAGCTGGAAGACGGCAAGGTGGCCCAGATGGGCATCTATCTGCCGGGCCGTCTGGGCATGGACGAGGGCGAGAACATCCTCGACATGGTCATTACCTCCGACTACGGCGGCTATATGCTCTTCTTCTTTGCCAGCGGCAGGTGCGCAAAGATCCCGCTCAGCTCCTATGCCACCAAGCAGAACCGCCGCAAGCTGCTGAAAGCCTACTGCGACAAAGAGCCGCTGGCGACCATGTTCTTCCTGCCCGAGGAGACGGAGCTGGCCATCCGCACCAGCGCGGGACGGATGCTTCTGGTCGGCACGGCGCAGATCGCCGCAAAGACCACCCGCGACAGTCAGGGCGTGGCGGTCGTGACCCTGAAAAAGAACCAGACCATCGCCTCCGTCGTCCCGGCGGACACGCTGGAACTGGCCAACCCCCACCGCTACCGCGTCCGCAGCCTGCCGGCGACCGGTGCGCTCGTCCGCGCGGAGGATGAAGGGGAGCAGATGACGATGCTGTGATTTTTGCGCCTGCGGCGCAGGGCAGGTTTTTCTTTCGGTCAAATGGCTTTGCGCTCCGCGCGGGCCAGAGGTAGGGAGGGGTGTTTCGAATCCCCCCTCCCTA
>OGYI01002890.1_pt1 | contig 11743 bp, 10 predicted proteins | sample 1576521 | NCBI WGS metagenome assembly OGYI01 (sample SAMEA3541484, study PRJEB24748) | human gut metagenome | biome: human gut; feature: human-associated habitat; material: faeces | place: China | collected 2012
AAACTCGCCGGTCCTTAGGCCGCGTATTTTGCGGCCTTAGTACCGCTGCGTGTTTGTCCGAGCGAAAGCGTCCCCTGCAAGGATCCCTGCATAGCCGACGGCGGGAAGGAGGGGAATCCGAACCGGACAGCAGACCCAAAGGAACGGGACGCAGGGGGCGGGGCATGTGCGATGTTTGAGTATCTGAGAAAAAGGATAACCATGAAATTATTACTTGTAGAAGACGACAAAGAACTGAACCGGACTCTTACTTATCAGTTGGAAAAAGAAGGCTTTGCCGTGGATTCCTGTCTGGACGGGGAAGAAGCCTGCTATTATATGGAAGAAGGACTCTACGATCTCATCCTTCTGGATCGGATGCTTCCGAAGCTGGACGGCATTGGAGTTCTGACGGAAATGCGGAAAAAAGGCGATATGACGCCTGTCATCATGCTCACCGCCCTGGGAGCCCTTACGGATAAAATAACCGGCCTGGACTGCGGGGCCGATGATTATCTGGTAAAGCCCTTCGATTTTGAAGAACTGGCCGCCCGCATCCGGAGCATAGGAAGGCGGCCCCGGCGGATGGAAGCCACTGAAAAGCTCACCTTCGCAGACATCAGCTATGAACCGGTGGAGGCCAGGCTTACCGGCCCTGAGGATACCTGTTCCCTCTCCAGACGGGAAGGGGCACTCATGGAAACCTTTCTGCGCAACATTGGTCAGTCCCTCTCCCGCCCGATTCTGCTGTACCGGGTCTGGGGGCCGGATACGGACGTGGAGGAGGGAAATCTGGATAACTATATTTATTTTCTGCGCAGGCGTCTGAAAGCAGTGGGCAGCCGTGTGCAGCTGAAAACCGTCCGCAGTATCGGCTATCGTATGGAGGACTGCTGAAATGTTCCGTCAAGTACACCGCCGTCTCACCTTTTTATGTGCAGGCATCACGATCCTGGTACTGATCCTCATGTCCTGCAGCTATCTTTATATTTCCGAAAAAAATCTGAGGGAATCCAGTTTTACCTCTTTTCAAAACGATATGAATACCCTGCTGTCCAATCTGGAAAACCAGACGGTCATCACCCATGAATGGCTTTCCAAGATGGAAGGAAACGGTAAATATCTCCTGAGCCTGAGAGATAACGGGCAGGATTTTCTCTGGGGGCGCCAGGAACACGATCCCGCCTACCGGGAAGCCATTGACGCCGGCTGGAATTATTATGATGCAAATTCCGGCGGATTTCCTTCCGCGCAGCCTTTTACTATCCGGCATCAGGAATTTTCTTTTTCCTCTTCCGGCGGAAAAAATGACGATTATTACGGATGCATCGCTTTTTCTTCCCGTGATACCGGCACTCTCACCATCTTGATTCTTCGTTCCATGGGAAACCTGCAGGAACGCATCCAGACGCAGCGAAATTCCTTTCTGATCCTGATTGTCACCGCCTCACTTGTCCTGGCCTTTTTTTCCTACCTTTTTACAGGTCTGCTTCTGAAGCCCCTGAAAAAAAGCCGGCAGAGCCAGATTGAATTTGTCGCCGCCGCATCCCATGAGCTCAGGACGCCCTTATCCGTGATTCTCTCCGCCAGCAACGCCTGCCGGAAGGCTCCGCCTGAGGAGCAGGGAATGTTTTTTGACATCATAAAAAAAGAAGGGGATGCCATGTCGGGCCTGATCTCCGATCTGCTTACCCTTGCGGGCGCGGACAGCCATTCTTTTACCATCCGGGCTGCTTCCTGTGAACCGGATACCCTGCTTTTGGATACCTTTGAAGCCTTTGAGCTTCTTGCGCGGGAAAAAGGATATCATCTTTCCATACAGCTGCCTGAAGAAAAAACAACACCCGTCTTCTGCGACAGCGATCGCATCCGTCAGGTGTTGTCCGTTTTACTTCATAATGCCTTCAGCTTCTGTCCCTCCGGAAGCAGGATTACCCTCTCCCTGAGCCAGCAGGATAAAATAACCTCCATCAGCGTTGCCGACAATGGACCGGGAATACCGGACGACAGAAAAGCCCATCTGTTCGATCGCTTCTACCGGGGGGATTCCTCCCGCCAGGACACCGGGCATTTCGGCCTGGGGCTTTCCATTGCCCGGGAAATCATGGATGCCCATCATGGAAGCCTCACCGTTTCCGACACTCCGGGCGGCGGCTCCACCTTTACCTTAATCCTGAACAACTACCGGAAAAAGCCCTGACACAGACGAACCAGATATTCCGTGTCCTTTTCTCCTGCCGTTTCAAAGGCGGAATGCATGGCCAACTGCGCAAGGCCGATATCCGCCGCAGGTATGGAAACATGTGCTGAGGATATGTTCCCCAGCGTAGAACCTCCGGGAACATCGGCACGATTGGCAAAGTTCTGGCAGGGGATATCCTGCTCCCGGCAGATGTCTCGTATCACCGCCGCCGAATAGGCATCCGTGGTATATTTCTGGCTTCCCTGGAATTTCAGCACAATACCGCCGTTTAAGTAAGGGCGGTTGGTAGGATCCGATTTTTCCGGATGATTGGGGTGCACTCCATGGGCATTATCGGCCGACAAAAGGAAGCTTTCCGACAGAATATCCCTCTTCTGCATGCCGTTTCGCCCGCAGGCATCACAAATACAGTCTATGATATCGGACAGGAAGGTGGAATCAGCCCCCTGCTTGGTGCCGCTTCCGATTTCCTCATTATCAAAAAGTGCATAAACCGCGCCGTATTCCCCTGCGGCCGCCCTGTCCTCTTTCCCCTTCTCAGAAGCAAGAAAGCCCATAAGAGTCCCATAGGCACACTGCAGATCATCCAGCCTGGGAGAGCCGATAAATTCACCTTCCACTCCCATGCGTCTTCCTTTTTCCCGGCAGTAAAGATAAAGATCGGAGGCCAGGATTTGTTCTTCCTCAATCCCCAGCGTATCGGCACACAGTTTTTTCAGACTGTTCTTCTTTTCTTTTTCCTCTCCATCCCCGCCTCCATAAAGCGGAAGCAGATCCACCTGAGGGTTATAGGCAAATCCTTTGTTGATTTCCCTGTTAAAATGGATGGCTACATTGGGAATGACGCATAAATCCCTGTCAATATTAACAAGACGGGTGACAAGCTTACCGTCTTCCTTCACAACAACCCGCCCCGCTATGGACAGAGGCCTGTCCAGCCAGGTTGACATAATCATAACGCCATAGCTTTCCGCATTCAGCTTCACATAATGCCCTTCCACATCCATTTCGGGTGTTTCCTTCACCTTAAAGCAGGGGGAATCGCTGTGGGATGCCACGATGCGTATCCCTTTTATCTCGCCTTCCGGAATCCGAAAGGCGATCAATGCCGAGTCATTTCTTACCGTATAGTATCTTCCGCCGGGTTTCACTCCTGCTGCTTCTTCCCCTGTAATTCTGGCGTATCCCGCCTTTTCAAGCATCTTTGCCGCATTGGAAACGGCATGGAATGCGGTGGGACTGTTATCGATAAAACGAAACAGCCCCTCAGTCATTTTTCCTGTTTCTGTCATTTTGTTCTCCATTCGTGCTCCTGTCTGCGCGCTTTTGCATAAATACTTCCAAAGCCGCTCTCAAACCAAAAAGCGGCAACGGTTCCGAACCTTTCAGTTACCGCTTTTTTCAGTTATCCGGTGGTATCTTTTTTCCCACGTAATCTATATTATACCACCCTGACCAGCCTATAGTATACCGCATTTATTCTATTTTGCGCAAATCACATCTGCTGTTTTTCTGATATAAAAGAAAAGTAACAGCCAGAAGAAACGCCGCAATCATTCCCATGAACAGATCGTCAGGAATTCCTGCCAGCAGTACGCGCAGCCCTACGGGCACGAGAGCAAAAAGCATTCCTCCCAGGACAGCTGTCATAGTCGCCCCGCTTTGTTTGACCACTGTAGTCTCATTATCCCAGTTGAATACCGGCATCTTCAGATTGACCGTGATCCCGAATACCACGGAAAAACAGGCATAGGCTCCGGGAACCAGAAACAGCCAGACCGGATTGATGCCTCCTGTCTGTCCTGAGATGACAAGGACCGTCCCGGATATCAAAACCGCCGGCAGCATCAGGGAAAGGCCTACCAACATCTTACTGTCCAGAATCGTCCGGGCAGGTATCGGAAGCGATTTGGGGATCCACCACTGCTTTCCCTCCATGGATATGGAAGAGGAGGTGGTGCTGCCCATCATCAGCATCAGGGACAGAAGGAAGGGAACCAAATTTCCCAAAGAGAATGGCAATGTCAGCGATTCCCCGCCGCTCATGGTCAGATATCCCTCCAGCTTATCGATTCCTGTGAATGCCAGCATAACGGCAATCGCTACCATAAGAATATACCCAATCAAGGTATTCAGGACATAAATATTCGATGAAAAGTACCTCTTAATCTCTTTTATATACAGAGCCTTAAGAAGAGAGCTCTTTTTTTGTGCCTGCATCCGGTAATTCTTTTTTGCAGCATGGGAATGCAGGGCGCTGCTGATACTCACATATTTCCACTGCACCAAAGCGGAAAACAGCAGGAAAACCCCGAGCGATACCGCAGGAAATCCTGCAAGCGCCGCAATATTTCCGCCGACAATCCCTGCCGTATACATTCCGGCCAGCGGATAAATACGATTTACCTGATCCACTCCCAGCTTAATCATTCCTGCCATATCCGCCATATTCATATCCTCCGCCCGGAAGGAAAACAGCAGAGAAAGGGCAAGGATTCCCATGGTACTGACCAGGGAAAGGAAGATGACAAGCATATTTTTATGTTTTACCCTGGAACCGGCCGCCATAATCAATGTTCCCAGCAAAGAGGCGGCGGTCAGAGGAACCAGCGGCACAAACAGGACGCTTATGACTGCTGCCGCATAAAACCAGGGGGAAGGGCCTGCCATCCAGCCATACAGCAGACAGGAGGGAACCATAGTCAGCAGGGACAGCATAAGCGAGCTCACATACATATGGAGCAGACGGCTTACAATGATGGAAAAGGGTCTGACCGGCAGCGCAGTAAGCATATCATAATCCCCTGCGGCAAATAAAACCGGACCGGCCTTGAACAAGGTAAACACAAATATGGCAAGACTGGAAACAGCCGCCACAAACCCGGGAACACTGTCGGCCGCCCCCGCGGCACACAGCATAAAGGCAGCTCCCGCCGTATAGAACACCAGCATAATTCCTAACAGGATATATACGGAAAGCAGCAGGATCAACCGCCTTTTTTTCCTTGCATCCCTGCAGTGTATGGCCTCATTGATACCGAATCCCTTTAAAAGCTGTATTTTCAACAGCAAGAAGCTCTGGCTAATCACCTTTGACCACCTCCATAAATACCTCCTCCAGAGATTTCCCGTGAGTCAGCTCCGAAGTCTCCCCTGACACCACAAGCTCTCCATTCTTGATGATTGCGATTTTATTGCACAGCTTTTCCGCCACATCCAGCACATGTGTGGAGAAAAAAATGGCGCTGCCTTCCTTGCAAAGCTCATGCATATTCTGCTTGAGCACTACGGAGGCGCTGGGATCCAGCCCCACGAAGGGTTCATCCAGGACCAGAAGCTTCGGCTTATGAATCAGGGCGGATATAATGGCAAGCTTTTGCTTCATGCCATGGGAATAGGAAGAAATCAAATCTCCCAGACTGTCCGTAATTCCGAACTGTTCCGCGTATTCCCGGATCCGTTCCGTTCTCACCCCGGAATCCAGACGGAAAATATCCGCAATAAAATTCAAATACTGGATTCCGGTAAGATGCTCATATAAATCCGGGTTATCCGGAATATAGGCCAGCATGGATTTGCACAGCAGCGGCTCCTTTTCTATGGAATGCCCGTCAATGAGAATTTCTCCTTCTTCAAAATCCAGGATTCCCACCGCCGCTTTGATCGTTGTTGTTTTGCCCGCCCCGTTATGTCCGATAAACCCGTAAATATCACCGGGAAGGATTTCCAGGTTCAAATGGGAAACCGCCTTTTTCCCGCCCTTGTAGGTTTTTGAAAAATCAGTAATCTTTAACATGCTTCACTCCTGTTCTTCCTCACATGGAGAGGAAATAAATGTAATCCTCCTGGGCCTGCGTCCTTCCTCAGGCTTGTTATAAATGTACTCATTAAATACGGCTCCGATTTTCCCTGACATCTCCATATACTCCTCATCCGTAAGAAGCAAAGTGGAAGTGGTCAGACTCAGCATATCCTTCCTGAAATCATTGCCTTCGTCAGCGAAATAACCGGTAAAAGAAGCCATCAGGGAAAACAGGGCGGATTGAATCAGCCCTTCCACACTCTTCCTGTCGCCTTCACCCAAAGGCTGTTTTACCAGGGCATACGTCTTCTCCACCGTCCCCCTTTTCCTGCATTCCCGTATCACCTCAATACATCCCGCCTCATACAGCACCTTGATATGGCGGTAAAGGCTGGCTGTGGGAATATCATTCAGCTCCTCCTTAAAAGAAGCTGCCGTCCCTTCCTCATGCAATATCAGATATTGGATAATACGCTGTCTCACAGGATTCATTACCACCCGGATAAATTCCTGCTGGTTCATTCCAACCGCTCCCTTCTCATTATTATCAATTATGATATTATTCTCATAAGTAATAACATTTTTCTTACCCTGATATTATCACTTTTGTATTACTGTGTCAACCCAATAATACAGTTTTCCATTTTGTCCCTTCCATTTTCCTTCCGAACAATCCGATAATCCCCCATTCTCTTAACACCCATTCCCCTCACACGCTCCTCCAACGATCCTCCTCCGGGATTGACAATCCTCTGTCTCCTTTGCTACAGTAAAGGAAATAACATCACCAATAAAAAGGGAGGGCATTTCGTGAAGAAAAAAATATGGGAAGCCGCTGTCATGGTTCTTCTGGTTCTGTCCGTCACTCTCAACCTCATTCTCCTTTGCTTCTGCCTGGGCTTAAAGAAACAGAACACACAGCTGAGCGGGGAAATATCCGCCATTCCCCAGCAAGTCGACGCCAGCCTGCAGACTGCCCTTGCACGCATAGACGCGCTTCAGAATGAGTCCCAGAGCATCACTTCTTATTTTTCCATTGATTTCGGAGCATTGGAAAAAGGAATGGCAGATACAAAGGTACGTTTTGCCCTGAAGGAAATGGCGGCAGGAAGCACTGTCCATGTAGGATGGTATGACGGAGAAAAAGAACGGACACAGGAAGCCCGCCCTGCCGAAAACGGTTTCTTTGAAGCCGACCTCTCCATACCCGTAACCTGCAGAAACGGCACCATCAGCCTGATATATAATGATGGGAATACAGATACCGTAGAGATTCCGGAACCGAACCTGGATGTTTTTTCCCACTATTTAATCCAATGGAACGCCTACGGAGATCTTGGCTGGCACCGGTCAGGCGGTTCCCTGGAAACCACCTTCACAGCCAACGCCGAAATCAGCAGTACCGGGCCTGACAGCAATAAAGGAAGCCGTGCCATGCTTTATTTATACCGTAATGAAGAACTCCTTGAAAAAACACTGTTATTCGAAAATGCCTATGGCTACTCCAATAACGGCTCCTGCATCGAAACCACCCTCACCCCGGAAGACGGCGACATATTAAGCCTCCGCCTGGTCATAACAGATACCCTGGGATATACCTACAAAAAAACCCTCGATCAACTCCTTATCCCTGATAAAGGAGCCGTTCCGGAATTCGATCCGTCTTTTGACCGTGCAGGGGGTATGCGGATAATTCCGCCGGAAGACTGAGAGGGAGCGGATAAAAAACATGTGCCCTGCTTCCCAGCCCCGCCCTCTGTCCGGCAGTGTGTTTTATACGTCACCAGGTGCAGACAAAAAAAGAGGCTGTTTCTAACTATTTTGCTCCTCCACTCCGCTGCCAACGCGGCTGAACTCCTCCCTTTGGTCGTCAAACAACGCCGCTGGGGACGGCAGTGGAGCGGAGGAGCAAAATAGTAAGAAACAGCTCTCTTTTTTTGAGATGCCACTGTCCCTCCATAGCGTATGCTGCCTGGTAATACCCGGGTGATGACGGGCCGGGAGGGTGAGCCGGGCGAGGGACAGGCTGCGTGCAGGGCGGACGTGGAAATGATACGGGCTCCTTGAAGGTTATAATGGTATAGCTTGTAATGGAGGTGTTGATATAAATGTTGAGTCCTTTGAAGGTAATAACATTACAGGGTTTTGGCGGCTTGTTTGTTCCAGTAGCTGACGAGCATGGAGAGGAGGGCGGTGAGGGTGAAGATGAGCCAGATTTTGGTTTGGAGGTGTTCGAGGAGGAAGCCGTACATTATCTGGCCGGCGGGTTGGGCGCAGGAGGAGAGGGCTATGATCCAGGAGATGACTTTGCCTATCAGGGCTGCGGGGGTGGTGAGCTGGATGTAGGACATGATCTGGATGGTGTATAGGGAGGCAAGGGCCATGATGAGGAGGCCGGAGAGGGCTATTATTGTGTAGGCGGCGTAGGCGGGGATTGCCGGCTGGAGGGCGGCTCCCATGGGGATGAGGAGGAGGGAGGAGGTGAAGAGGAGCTTCCAGCTGTTTCGGATATTGAGTTTTTTGCTGAAGATTCCGGCAGCCATGCCGCCTGCGAGGCCTCCGGCTGCCATGAGGGCCTGGAGGAAGCCGTACATTTCAGAGGCGTTTCCTTTGGGGAAGGAGAGGATCTGCATGACGATTACGGGCAGGCTGATGATCATGAGGGCGGAGAGGAAGAAGTTTACGGCGGTGCAGCAGAGGGTCAGTTTGCCGATTTCCTTTTTTTCACGGGTGATGAAGAGGAGGCTTTCTTTTATGTCACCGGCGAGTTCGCGGAAGAGGGAGCAGGTGAGTTCTTTGCGGGTAAAGGGGATGTGAATGAAAAGCTCCATGAGGGCGGAGAGGAAAAAGCAGCCGGCGCAGAGGTAAAGGATGGGGGTGATTCCCCACAGTCCGTAGGCTATTCCGCCGAGGGCGGGGCCGAGCAGGCCGGAGAGGGAGGAGATCATGTTGATGAGGGCGTTGGCGGGCATGATGGCTTCTTCTGTTACCAGCAGGGGGATGCTGGCCTGGACGGAGGGCTGGTAGGCGCCGGAAATGCCGTACAGCAGGAACAGCATGACAAGAATCAGGCCTACGAGGCTGACTCTGCCGGAGAGGAGAAGAAAGGCGAGGACCAGGCCGGCGGTGAAAAAGTCCAGGACTACCATGATATTCCGTTTGTTTACGCGGTCGGCAATCAGGCCGCCTACGGGAGACATAACCGCAAGGGGCAGGAAGGCGAAGCCGGATACGATTCCAAGCAGGGAAGGGGAGTGGGTGACGGACAGGAGGTGAAGGGGGAGGGCAAAGCGGATTACCGCATTTCCAAACAGGGAGATGATCTGTCCTATCAGTACAAGGTAAAAGTCTTTAGAAAATCCTTTTTTCATAATGCCTCCATTGATACGATTTTTTTTGATAAGTTTCCGTAGACAAATAAAAAGACGACAGCCATGATGAGGGTAAAAACAATCAGGCTCAGTCCGCCGTACAGGTTTGCCGACGCCATATTGGTCATGGGAGCGATGAGGATGAGGGCCGAAACGATGACGGCGGTGGGGGATTTCTTCCAGAAGCCGAACCGGACGGCGGCAAGGCAGATGCAGGAGGCCAGCAGGGCAATGGAGAAGCTGACCAGAAGGAGATAGCCCAAATCATCAGCCGTAAAGGCTCCGGGAAATCCGTGGAACAGGTTAGATAAGAGTAAGGTCGTTAAAACTGCCAATAAATTGGAAATAAAGGTGCCGGCAATCGTGAAAAGGAAGAGAAAGGCTGTTTTGGCGGCAAAAAGGCGTTTGCGGCTGATTGGCCAGGAAAAAACCAAAAGTTTGTTTTTTCCCAGGAATTCGGTAAGGATCACTCTGGAACTTAAGACGGCGCCCAGCATGGTATAGGAAAAAAGGGTGACGCAGGATACCAGAAGGATCAGGAAATGCCAGTTACGGGAAAGTGACATTTGGGCAGGCCCCCATTCCGATTCGGGAAGAAAGCAGAAAAGAAGAGCGATAAGCATGCTGAGGGCCAGCAGGCCGAGAGCGGTGCCCAGGTAGGGGGCAGGATTTATTTTTTCCCATTCAAGACGTATCAGTTTCATTCGGTTTCTCCTTTCATGGCAGCGAGCACTTCCTGTTCAAAGGCTTCTTTCCGGCTGCCCCGGTATTGTTCCATATCGAATTCCCTGCAGATCCGGTGACCGGAAAGGATCCCTACGGTGTCGGCCATAGCAGAGATATCACTGAGTATATGGCTGGAAATCAGCAGTGTCTTTCCTTCTTCGGCCAGGCTGACAAAGAGGGAACGCAGTTCCTCCGCCCCCAGAGGATCCAGGCCGTTCAGAGGTTCATCCAAAAGAAGGACCCGGGGATTATGAAGCAGGGCCCTGGCAATGGCAAGCCTCTGGCGCATGCCGGTGGAAAAAGCGGAGACGGGCTTTTCACTGATTCCGGAAAGCCCTACCTTTTCCAGGATGCCGCCGATATCGGTATCTGTTTTCTGGTAAGCCTGCTGCAGCTTCAGATTTTCAACGGCGGAGAGGTGTTCATAGAATACGGGGACGTCAATCAGAGTGCCGATATCTTTCTGGATACTTTCCCGGTTTTCCCAGGTCTGCTTTCCCTGTACCCGGATTTCCCCGATATCAGGGCAGAGGAAACCGGCGGCCAGCTTCAGCAGAGTGGATTTCCCTGCGCCGTTCCTTCCGGCCAGCGCATAGATGGCGCCATCCGGCACCTGGAAAGAACAGCCTTCCAAAACGGGGGTGGCTGCATAGGCCTTGCTTATGTTTGTAATAGTTATCATAGATTCCTCCTAATTATTAATACCAACCGTTGGTATGTATAATGATAAAAATAATCTGCTCCGGAAGGAGCAGTTATTTCTGACATGAAAAGAGACTTAACGATCCTTGTTTTCCTGATAAAGCTGTGAATATTTTTCAAGCTGGGTGAACATTTCATCTTCAATGATATCCAAACCGAAGACGCGCAGCATATGCTGGAAAAATTTCAGCTTATTCAGAAGCTGTTCGGTATCGCAGGGATAAACCATAGGATTCAGCCAGAGATTTCCTATGAGCATCAGAACCTCCGCCAGTTCCCTGGGGTATTCGGTCCGGATGGAGCCGTCCGCGATTCCTTCTTCCAGAATGGGCTGGATCATGGCAGGCGATTCCTTCTGTACGGAATTACGCAGATAGAGAACCAGCAGCTGAGGATTATTCATCATATCGGGTGCCGCTGAGAACAGCTCTTCCTGGGCGGAAGAATACATGGAAGTCTGGAATATCATCCTCAGCTTTTCCAGGCCGGTGAGATCCTTCCTGCGGGCAATGACCCACATACTTTCCGTCGCCCCGGCATAAAGTTTATCCGCAACAGCGTTCATAATCTCATCCTTTGATTTAAAATGATGATAAATGGCGCCCTTGCTCAGCCCTCCCAAATTATTGATGATATCCTGTATGGAAGTGTGCTCATATCCCTTTTCCACAAACAGCCTGGCAGCCGTATCAATAATCAGATTCCGCGTTTCTTCCGGATATTTATTCCTTGCCATAAGAGTCCTCCCTTTTTCCCGGGATTATCTGTATTAAACTCAGTTTCCCTTTTATATTTACATACCGTTGGTAGGTTTAATTATACATACTAACGGTATGTATGTCAATACACATTTATAATTACTTACACTTTGCAAAGACAGCTTTCCGTACCATCCGCTGCTTCCATGTCTGCCGCCCGGCCTGAGAACCCCTCCCTGCCCTTTTCCGTTGCCGGCCCTGA
>OGYI01002898.1_pt1 | contig 11704 bp, 8 predicted proteins | sample 1576521 | NCBI WGS metagenome assembly OGYI01 (sample SAMEA3541484, study PRJEB24748) | human gut metagenome | biome: human gut; feature: human-associated habitat; material: faeces | place: China | collected 2012
CTTTATAGGTTTTCAGCATTTCATTGAACATCAGAAAGTGGCCGGTCATTTCCTCCACGTCTTTCGCGCGGATCAGTGCATCTTCTGAAGTCAAAGTGCCGGTATCAAAGAGCGAGGCCGTCTGCTTTTCCGTTAGCATGCCGCCTTCAATGCGGTTGGAATGATACGCTAGCAGCTTTTGAGAGAGTGCATACACGCCGCTATGGTCGTTCTTCTTCTGCTCGATCTGAAAACGCCGAATAAGCTGCGCGGTAAAACTTTCTGCCATGATTATCTCTCCTGCTGCGCCGGATATCTGCTTTTATTATATCCAATCTGCCGCGGCTGCGCAAGCCGCTTACAGGTGAATTACCCGATACAACAGATCATAGCAGGCGTCGGTCTCGCTGCCGAACACGGCAACGCTGTGTTTTCTGCCGTTTTCTATCTGATACTCTTCCCACCCCTGCTCGGTCCATTCGATGGAATAAGCGCCCGTTCTGGTCATATCGCCGCTGAAATCGTACAGCGCTTCCGGCACTTGCAGATAGATAAGAATGGAGTGGAGCTGACGAAGATTGATAGGCGTTTGGATATAATTTTTTCGCCAATGCACGATTCCATACAGCATGCAGGCAAGCGTCGGTCTCCGTATCAAAAACGGCTACCTCAAACCTGCTGGTACGCTCAATCAAAAATGTTTCCCATCCGCGTTCGGTATGCTCAATATCATAACATACATCGGCTCGTATGTTTGTTCCCAAATCGTAAGTGTTCGATGGCGCATTGAGGTAACGCAGAATGGCAAGCAGCTGCGATTTATTGATCGTTGTCATGGTGTGCCCATTCTTTCGAAATATATTCGCTTTCGGCCTTAAATTGTTTGAATTTTCAGCGGAGCGCCGAGTGCCTGTGCCTTGCTCAGTGCAGCGGAAAATACCGTGAAAAAGTTGTTTCCCTCACTGGTAACAAAGTAGTTGCTGAGGTCGGTGATATCGCCGCTGATGTTGTCGCCCCACGGTGGAGTGAGCGAGAGGTCTTCAATATTCCAGATCACCTGATTGGGCGCGAACTGCGCAAGCGCCTGTTTGATCTGCGCGAGTTCCTCCGCACCGGCTTCGAGATGCTCGGCGGACAGCATCCCCTGATACAGCTCGTTCATCAAATACGGGTACCGGCTGCCCCATTTCCCGTTTTCAAGGCGGCCGCACACGGTAGAAAAGAAAGCGTGCAGAAAATCCGAAGTGCCGATGGGATACATATAGAATTTTACGGTGAATGCAGTAGCCATAGTATGCTCCTCCTTATTGTATCTTAAAATATATGATTATCTGAGGCGATGTCTGCTCTATTTTTTTATCATATAACTGGTTCAAAATGTCATCTGATATATTTTGACCGCGAATATCCATAACAAATGTCTGTTGAGTATTAGACGGCAATTCTATCTCACGTCGAAAGTATTGATTTTTTATGTTCCTCACCAAGTTATTTCGTTTTGAAGGCGTGCTGATGTTATAATTTTTATAATCTATACTACTTCCTATCCGATAAAAGTCTGGACGCACGCTTCCCTTTGTTCCATATGGAACCACTTCACCATGTAAAAAGGACTGTTGTGACAAATAATCCGGATAATCAGTAGCACCATCCAGTTCGGTCTGTCGCCATGTAGGACGTTCCAAGGTACTTACTTCCATCTCAGGAAGTGATGGCGATTCTTGAATTGCGTGAAAAGTCGGCTGTGCAATGCTCTGCGCCAATTCATATGCGCCAAACGCAATGGAGACAACGCCAAGCGAATCCAGCCAATGCTCAAGCGACAGCGGTTTTTCCGCGCGAACGCACCCTTTACGGTATCGGTCATACCCAAAGTCAGCCAGTTTGCAATGTTATACAGAGATGGACTTTCGGCAACAGCACTTGCGCGTGTTTTTAAGCCGTTATAAAACCCGCTGATCGTACCCATCGTGAGCCAATCAAGAAATCCGCCAAGCGTTCCGCGGCCAATACGCTCCTGCTGTGCGGATTGGAACCGGAGAGCAGCGCCAGACCGATATTGAAGAACAGCACCATCGTCACCACATTAGAGAGGAAATTTGTCATGATGAGTGCCGCAACCGCGAGCAGTTCGAGCAGCACCGGACTTTGTATTGAGTAGCACTCTCGTCCGTCCCTATACGGCCTGCTATATGATTTCTGTTCGTCGGTTTTGGAGTTTTCCGTCAGTTTTTGGCTGGCACCCGGCTTCCTTGTTGCTGCCCATATCGGACGCACCGCAAAAAAACAGGTTGCGGCTTAATGCACAACCTGGTTTTTCTTTCCTCATATCAAGCAGAAATTACTTGTTCTTATTCTTAATGTACTCGTCCATCGCAGCCGCAGCGCGCTTGCCTGCGCCCATTGCGAGGATAACGGTAGCTGCGCCGGTAACAGCATCGCCGCCGGCGAATACGCCGTCCTTGGAAGTGATGCCGTGCTCGTCGTCAGCCACGATGCAGCCCTTGCGATTGGTATCCAGACCCGGAGTCGTGTGACGAATCAGCGGGTTCGGGCTGGTGCCAATCGCCGCGATAACGCAGTCAAGGTCGAGCACAAACTCGCTGCCCTCGACCGGAATCGGACGGCGGCGGCCGGATGCGTCAGGCTCGCCCAGCTCCATCTGCTGGCACTTGAGGCCGGTGACGTTGAAGTTCTCGTCAGACAGCACCTCGAGCGGCGCGGTCAGGAACTTGAACACAACGCCCTCTTCCTTGGCGTGGTGAATTTCCTCAAGACGCGCCGGGAGCTCCTTTTCGGAACGGCGGTATACGATGTAAACCTCTTCCGCGCCCATGCGCTTTGCGCAGCGAGCGGCGTCCATGGCTACGTTGCCGCCGCCGACTACTGCGACCTTCTTGGCGTGGTAGATCGGGGTGTCGGCGTTTTCCTTGTACGCCTTCATCAGATTGATGCGGGTCAGGTACTCGTTCGCGGAGTAAACGCCGTTTGCGTTCTCGCCCGGAACACCGATAAAGGTCGGCAGACCGGCACCGGAGCCTACAAAGATAGCCTCGTAACCGTCACCGAACAGCTCGTCGATGGTCTCAGAACGGCCTACAACGAAGTTCAGAACAAACTCAACACCGAGGTCCTTCAGCGTGTCGATCTCCTTCTGCACGATAGCCTTCGGCAGACGGAACTCCGGAATACCGTACATGAGTACGCCGCCTGCGGTGTGCAGTGCCTCGAAAACGGTAACTTCGTAACCCATACGAGCCAGATCGCCCGCACAGGTCAGACCGGCCGGGCCTGCACCAACGATGGCAACCTTGTGACCGTTGGACTCCGGCTTTACCGCCTTTTCGGTGCTGTTTTCGCGCGCGTAGTCGGCAACGAAGCGCTCCAGACGGCCGATGGCTACCGGCTCGCCCTTGATGCCGCGGACACAGTGGCACTCGCACTGGCTCTCCTGCGGGCAGACACGGCCGCAGACAGCCGGCAGTGCGGAGGTCTCCTTGATCTTGGCAGCCGCCTCAAGGAACTTGCCCTCGGCAACCAGAGCGATGAACTCCGGAATCTTAACCTGTACCGGACAGCCGGTCATGCAGGGCTTGTTCTTGCAGTTCAGGCAGCGCTGTGCTTCCTCGATCGCCATTTCAGCGGTATAGCCGAGCGTTACCTCTTCAAAGTTCTTATTGCGGACGTCCGGCGCCTGCTCGGGCATCGGGCACTTCTTCGGATTCATATTCGGCATGATTACTTGACCTCCTTCTTGAACAGATTGCAATGCTCCTCGCGGCGCTCTACAGCCGCGCGCTCCTGTGCCTTGTACATGGCACCGCGGCGCATTGCACTGTCAAAATCAACGAGGTGACCGTCGAAATCCGGGCCGTCAACGCAGGCGAACTTGGTTTCGCCGCCGACGGTCAGACGGCAGCCGCCGCACATGCCGGTACCGTCAACCATGATGGTGTTCATGGAAACGATGGTCTTGATGCCGTACGGACGAGTGGTCTCGCAGACAAACTTCATCATAATCATCGGGCCGATGGCGATTACGGCATCGTACTGGTTGCCCGCGTCGATCAGCTCCTTGAGCACCTGTGTAACCAGAGCCTTGCGGCCGTTCGAGCCGTCATCGGTCACGATGTGCAGGTTGGTGCAGGCGTTCTTCATCTCGTCCTCGAGGATGATGATGTCTTTGCTGCGGAAACCGGCGATCAGGTCAACCTCAGCGCCCATTTCGTGCAGCTTCTTTGCCTGCGGATATGCGATCGCGCAGCCCAGACCGCCGCCGACAACAGCGACCTTCTTGAGACCCTCGAGCTCGCTCGCCTTGCCGAGCGGACCGACAAAATCATGCAGGCAGTCGCCCTCATTCAGTGCACCGAGCGCCATCGTCGTTGCGCCGACCTCCTGGAAAATGATCGTGACGGAACCCTTTTCGCGGTCAAAATCTGCGATCGTGAGCGGAATACGCTCGCCTTCTGCGCTGACACGCAGGATGATGAACTGACCCGGCTCTGCCTTGCGGGCAACGTGCGGTGCCTCGATCACCATCAGCTTGGTGTTTGCGTTCAGCGTTTGCTTTTTCAAAATCTGATACACTCTTTTTCGTACCTCCTTGCGATTGTCGCATCGAACATTTTACATTATACTGTATCACTTTAAGCAACGCAAGTGAAAATGCAAAATCAGCAGTAAAAATGGGCGGAATTGATGAAAATACACCTTGTTTGTCAAAAAATTAACTGATTTGACGAAATCTTCACAAAGCCGGACGGCAGTAAAACAGCACAATGTCGGTTTTCGAAACCCAGCCGCAGGCTGTGCGCGTGCGTACATGACACCAGCCGTTCTGCTCGCACAGGATGAACAGGCGCGCACCGCTTGCCGCACTGCCGACAATCGGCGCGGAGCGAACCGGATCGGAGTGCAGCAGGAGAAGCGCGCCGCGCGGCTCGGCGCAGGCCGTGCGAAACGCAGGCGATACATATATAACAGGGGACATAGGGCACCTCCTTGTGGTTAATGCAGACTATGCTGCGAAAATGCAGAGCGTTAATTGGCAATTAAGGCAACACCGCACAATTAAGACTGCGGTGCTTTGCGGAAATTTTGTGTCCTGACTTTGTTGCAGTTTCACGGTAATACATCAAGTATTACCGCAAAACTGTGCCTCGTCAGTACGCAAAATTTACTCGCAAATCACTCTTGTTCAATTATGCGGTATTGCCTTAACGAATTACCGATTGCTTGTGTCATGATTGCTGAAAAAATAAATGCTTTTCCATAGTTTTTTCGCTGAAATTTAGGTTGCATTATTATAGAACGCGCTGTATAATAATCAATATTAGAAAGAGATGCCCGTTTTGCACGGGTCAAATCGGAAGGAGTTAACACAAATGAAGAAGTTTTCCATTGCTATGCTGAGCATGGTACTGGCAGGTTCTATGCTGCTGACCGGCTGCGGCGGCTCCAAGACCGCTGATTCCAGCAGTGACGCACAGGATTCCACCACCTCTACCTCTGCGGACGGCGGCACGCTGCGCATGGGCACTAACGCTACTTTCCCGCCGTACGAGTTCGTTGGCGACGACGGCAACGTACAGGGCATCGATGCGGACATCGCTGCTGCTATCGCTGACAAGCTGGGCATGAAGCTCGAGATCACCGATATGGAGTTCGATTCCCTGATCCCGGCGCTGCAGAGCGACACCATCGACGTGGCGCTGGCTGGCATGACCGTTACCCCGGATCGTCAGGAGAACGTAGATTTCTCGGATTCCTACGCAAAGGGCGTTCAGGTCATCATCGTTAAGGACGGTTCCGATATCGCTTCTCCGGATGATCTGGAGGGCAAGAACATCGGCGTTCAGACCGGCACCACTGGCGACATCTACTGCACCGGTGACTACGGTCAGGAGCATGTAAAGCAGTTCAACAACGGTCCGCTCGCAGTTGCTGCACTGGTAAATGATCAGATCGACTGTGTTGTTATCGACCAGGAGCCGGCTAAGAATTATGTTGCTGCAAACAGCGGCCTCAAGATCCTCGACACCGCTTACGCAGACGAGGATTACGCGATCGCTATCAAGAAGGGCAACACCGAGCTGCTCGACAAGGTAAACGGCGCTCTGAAGGAGCTCGAGGATGACGGCACCCTGCAGTCCATCGTTGACAAGTATATCAGCGCTGATTCCGCAGCACAGTAAATCAACAAACGCGTACAAAGGAAGAGGGACGGTTCAGCGCCGCCCCTCTTTTGCAGTAAAATGAAAAGAAAGAGGGGATGACCTGTGAACGGTATTACAATGGACCAGTGGCTGAAAATGGTACCGGATTCGGTTGTCAATCTGCCGGAGGGTCTGCGGAACCTGCTGTTCCAGCTGTACCAGACCTTTATCGCAGCAGACCGCTGGAAATGGTTCCTGAACGGTCTGAAAATCACATTTGCGGTCACGATCGGTGCACTGATCCTCGGTGTTATCATCGGTCTGCTGATCGCTATAGTCCGCACGGCGCATGATTCCCGCCGCATGGGCAAAAGCAACATCATTCTGAGCATTCTCAACGCAATCTGCAAGCTGTATCTGACCGTCATCCGCGGTACGCCTATGATGGTTCAGCTGCTGATCATGGGCTTTGTTATCATGGTGCCTAAGGATGATACAGCGCGTCTGGTGTGCGGCATCGTTACACTGGGCATCAACTCGGGCGCGTATGTTGCCGAGATCGTGCGCGGCGGTCTGATGTCGGTCAATCCGGGTCAGATGGAGGCCGGCCGTTCGCTCGGCTTGAACTACGCACAGACCATGCGTCTGATCGTCATTCCGCAGGCAATCAAGAACATTCTTCCGGCACTCGGCAATGAGATGATCACCCTGCTGAAGGATACCTCGCTCGTGTCGGTTATCGCGCTGCGCGACGTGACCAAGCAGGCACAGAATATTGTGTCCAATACCTATCAGGCCTATGTGCCGTATGTCAGCCTGGCGATCATCTATCTGGTGCTCGTTATCATCCTGACCAAGCTGCTCGGCATTTTTGAGAGGAGGCTGCGCGAAAGTGATCGACGTTAAAAACCTGCACAAATCCTTTGGCAACCATGAGGTGCTCAAGGGTGTCAACGAGCATATCGAGAAGGGCGAGAAGGTCGTAGTCATCGGCCCGTCCGGCTCGGGCAAGTCCACCTTTCTGCGCTGCCTGAACCTGCTCGAGGAGCCGACCGGCGGCGAAATCATCTTCGAGGGACAGAACATCACCGCTAAGGACACGGATATCAATCTGGTGCGCCGCCGTATGGGCATGGTGTTTCAGCAGTTCAACCTGTTCCCGCACCTGACCGTGCGCGAGAATATCAAGCTGGCACCGGTCAAGCTCAAGGTCATGACCGATGAAGAGGCGGACAAGCGTGCGCTCGAGCTGCTTGCGCGTGTCGGTCTGCCGGATAAGGCGGACAGCTATCCGGCACAGCTTTCCGGCGGTCAGCAGCAGCGTATCGCCATCGCGCGTGCGCTGGCAATGAATCCGGACGTGATGCTGTTCGACGAGCCGACCTCGGCGCTCGACCCGGAAATGGTCGGCGAGGTACTCGAAATCATGAAGGAGCTGGCCGACGACGGCATGACTATGGTCGTTGTTACCCACGAGATGGGCTTTGCCCGCGAGGTTGCAACGCGTGTGCTGTTCATGGACGGCGGCAATATCGTAGAGCAGAACGAGCCGAAGGAGTTCTTCGCAAATCCGCAGCATCCGCGCTTAAAAGACTTTCTGTCGAAAGTCCTCTAAGGGGGACGCTGTCCCCCTTAGATACCGGAAAAGTTCCCAAGGAAACTTTTCCGGATATCCCCCTCTCGTCCGCATGGCGGACGAGGTCGCGCCGCCGCGGCGCGAGCAGTGGGATAAAAGTCAGGTACACGCCCTGACTTTTATGGGGAATTTTATGCGGTCTGCTGCGGCAGACCTGTCCCTGCCTGTTTCGGCGTTGCCGAAAGGCGTCAGGGAATGTGAAAAGGCACGCCTTTGGCGTGCCTTTTCTGTTCGGTTTGATGGACGGCTTTGTTCGGAGCACTTCCGCAGGGCGGGCTGCCCTCCGCCCGCCGTATAACGACGGAAAACGGGGAAACGGGGGATGCTGCTGCGGTTTGGCGCTCTGGCGGGGGATTTTTTTGCGAGAACAACAAAGGGAGAGGACAAAACCTCTCCCTTTTTGTACAATTATTGTTTGCTGTACGCTTGACGGATATATTAAAAACATGGTATAATGGTTTGCTGCTGAAAGTTGCAGGCTTTTCTCTATGCCTGTCATTATGTTAGCACTGTCTGATGAAAAAAGCAAGACGAAAGAATGAAGTTTTTACAACGCCGCCGGGCGTATCAACCAACACCAACAGCCGAAAGAAACGGAGTGATCAAAGCACATGAAGGTGAAAGACGTACAGCACGGCAAAACCACACGAAAGAGCTTTGCACGAATCGAAGAGATTCTCGAAATGCCGAATCTCATCGAGGTGCAGAAGAAGTCTTACGAATGGTTCCTGGATCAGGGCCTGCGTGAGGTTTTTGACGATACCGCGTCCATCACGGACTACACCGGAAATCTGGAGCTTTCCTTCCTCGATTTTTCGATGGACGAGGAGCCGAAGTACAGCATTGAGGAGTGCAAGGCACGAGATGCAACGTATGCAACTCCGCTGAAGGTCCGCATGCGTCTGCGCAACAAGGAGACCGGTGAGATCAAGGAGCAGGAGATCTTCATGGGTGACTTCCCGAAGATGACCCACGCTGCTACCTTCATCATCAACGGTGCAGAACGCGCGATCGTATCTCAGCTCGTTCGTTCCCCGGGCGTATACTACGGCAAGGAGCTTGACAAGACCGACAAGGTTCTGCTCTCCGCTACCGTAATCCCGTACCGCGGCGCATGGCTCGAGTACGAGACCGATGCAAACGACGTTTTCTACGTTCGCATTGATAAAAACCGCAAGATTCCGATCACCAGCTTCATCCGTGCCATCGGCGTTAAGACCGATGCCGAGATCAAGGAGCTGTTCGGTGAGGATCCGCTGATCGTTGCAACCCTCGACAAGGACCCGGCGCATACCGCCGAGGAAGCCCTCATCGAGATCTACAAGAAGATGCGTCCGGGCGAGCCGCCCTCTGTGGAGTCGGCTACCTCTCTGATGGATGCCATGTTCTTCGATATGCGCCGCTACGACATTTCCGCAGTCGGCCGCTACAAGTACAACAAGAAGCTGAACATCGCACGCCGCATCACCGGCCACAAGCTGGTAAATGCAGTCGCTGACCCGATGACCGGCGAGGTTCTGGCAGAGAACGGCGAGGTTCTCTCCCGCGAGAAGGCAACCATGATGGCTGCCCGCGGCGTAAACAGCGTTGTGATCGAGTCTGCTGAAGGCACTGCCGTTAAGGTATTCGGCAATGGCATGGTAGACGTAAACGATTTCTCCGAGTACCTCGGCGGCGCAACCGCAGAGGATCTGGGTCTCAAGGAGAAGGTTCGCTTCACCGTCCTCAAGGAGATCATCGACTCCGGCGTACAGGGCGACGAGCTGAAGAAGACCGTGAAGGAGCGTCACTTCGATCTGGTTCCGAAGACCATCATCGTTGATGATATGCTCGCTTCCATCTGCTATCTGCTCAACCTCGGTCACGGCATCGGCACGGTTGACGATATCGACCATCTGGGCAACCGCCGTCTGCGCTGCGTAGGCGAGCTGCTGCAGAACCAGTTCCGCATCGGCTTCTCCCGCATGGAGCGCGTTATCCGCGAGCGCATGACCATTCAGGACCTCGACGTTGTTACGCCGCAGTCCCTGATCAACATCCGCCCGGTAACTGCTGCCATCAAGGAGTTCTTCGGTTCCTCTCCGCTTTCGCAGTTCATGGACCAGAACAACCCGCTGGCTGAGCTGACGCACAAGCGCCGTATGTCCGCCCTCGGTCCCGGCGGTCTGTCCCGTGACCGTGCATCCTTCGAGGTTCGAGACGTACACTACTCCCATTACGGCCGTCTGTGCCCGATCGAGACCCCTGAAGGTCCTAACATCGGCCTGATCTCCTATCTGGCAACCTACGCCCGCATCAACGACTTCGGCTTTATCGAGGCGCCGTACCGCGTTATCGAAAAGATCAAGGACGAGGAGACCGGCGAGGTCCGCTGCCACGTTACCGACGAGGTTCGCTACATGACCGCGGACGTCGAGGACGAGTACATCGTCTGCCAGGCTACCGAGCCGCTCGACGAGAACAACAACCTCGTAAACGACCGTGTAACCTGCCGTAGGCGCGACGAGTTCGTCGAGGTAGACCGCAAGGACGTTGACCTGATGGACGTTTCTCCGCGCATGATGATCTCGGTTGCTACCGCATTCATCCCGTTCCTCGACCACGACGACGCAAACCGCGCACTGATGGGCGCGAACATGCAGCGTCAGGCCGTACCGCTGCTCCGCACCGAGGCTCCGATCGTTGCAACCGGCATGGAGTACAAGGCAGCTGTTGACTCCGGTACGATTCCGCTGGCAGAGGGTGACGGCGTTGTTACCCGCGTAACCGCCCGCGAGGTTTGCGTACACTACGACAACGGCACCGACAAGACCTATCCGCTGACCAAGTTCATGCGTTCCAACCAGTCCACCTGTATCAACATGCGTCCGATCGTTGATCTGGGCGAGCGTGTCAAGGCAGGCGACGTTCTGTCCGACGGCCCGTCTACCGATCAGGGCGAGGTTGCACTGGGCAAGAATGCCCTCATCGGCTTCATGACCTGGGAAGGCTACAACTACGAGGACGCCGTACTGCTGAACGAGCGTCTGGTACGCGACGACGTTTACACCTCCATTCATATCGAGGAGTACGAGTCCGAATCCCGTGATACCAAGCTCGGACCCGAGGAGATCACCCGTGATATCCCGAACGTCGGCGAGGACGCACTCCGCAACCTCGACGAGCGCGGCATCATCCGCGTTGGCGCTGAGGTTCGTGCCGGTGACATTCTGGTCGGCAAGGTTACCCCGAAGGGCGAGACCGAGCTGACCGCAGAGGAGCGCCTGCTCCGCGCGATCTTCGGCGAGAAGGCCCGTGAGGTTCGTGATACCTCTCTGCGTGCGCCGCACGGCGAATCTGGTATCGTTGTAGACGTTAAGGTATTTACCCGCGAGAACGGCGACGAGCTGTCTCCCGGTGTCAACATGGTCGTCCGCGTTTATATCGCGCAGAAGCGCAAGATCTCTGTCGGCGATAAGATGGCAGGCCGTCATGGCAACAAGGGTGTCGTTTCCCGCATTCTGCCGCAGGAGGATATGCCGTTCCTGGAGGATGGCCGTCCGCTCGACATCGTACTGAACCCGTTGGGCGTACCGTCCCGAATGAACATCGGTCAGGTGCTCGAGGTTCACCTTGGCTTCGCAGCCAAGAAGCTCGGCTGGAAGGTCGAGACCCCGGTATTCGATGGCGCAACGCTCGAGGATATCAAGGAGACGCTGGTTGCAGCAGGCGTTAATGAGGACGGCAAGAGCGTCGTATACGACGGCCGTACCGGTGAGAAGTTCGATAACCGCGTAACCGTTGGTTATATGTACTACCTCAAGCTGCATCATCTGGTAGACGATAAGATCCATGCCCGTTCGACCGGCCCATACTCGCTCGTAACCCAGCAGCCTCTGGGCGGCAAGGCGCAGTTCGGCGGCCAGCGCTTCGGCGAGATGGAAGTTTGGGC
>OGYI01002905.1_pt1 | contig 11687 bp, 12 predicted proteins | sample 1576521 | NCBI WGS metagenome assembly OGYI01 (sample SAMEA3541484, study PRJEB24748) | human gut metagenome | biome: human gut; feature: human-associated habitat; material: faeces | place: China | collected 2012
CGGTTACTGGAGGCTAAACTAAGGTATATGAAAAACGGATAATCGCGGAAGAACCTAAGATGTCGGAATTTTTTAAAACGGAACGGGAGCGGGCGCACGAAGCTCTTCTGGAATTGGGGGACGATATGGAGGTGGCCGTAGAATCTTATACGGATACGTTTTCCCGGACCGGAATCGCCAGAGGATTGATTGATGAGTATGAAGAGCTGAAGGATTATATGAACAGCCCGGACTTTGACAATTCCAAGGCAGAGGAAGTCCAGAACCGCATGAAACAGATTACTCAGGATTTGCAGAGCCTTTTCCCCGGGTTAATCAGCAGCTATGAGACCATAAACGGTTTGAGCGGCGCACGCCTTAATATGCTGGAACAGGAGATGGACTTGGAAGAGAAGAGGTCCACCCGGGAATTAAAGCTGGCGCTCCAGAACACAAAAGAACAGCTGCCGCAGCTGGAGACGGATTATCAGGAGCTGGAGGAGGCCATCCGGAAGAACCAGCAGGAATTTCTTTCTCAGTTTGCTTACCGTCAGGATTTGGCTTCCGCTTATGAGGCATATCAGAATGCCTTCAATCAGGAGGGGCTTACGGCAGAGGATGAGAACCGGATTTACGGCAATTTCATCAATGACGCCAATGCGGCGGCCAGGGCTCATGGATTAGGTGAGAATGCCTTTGCCAACGAAGACCAGGTAAAGGATGAGCTTGCCCGTCTGGCAGAGGGGACCAATGGAATCAATGAAGCGATTAATGACCTTTTGGGACAGCAGGAACAGATTCAGTCCCAGCTGGCCCAGTATTACGAATCCTCAGTGGAGGCAATCCAGAAGGATTTAGGGGTCAATCTTTCAGAAGCCCAGGAGCAGCTCCAGACAATGCAGGAGGCATATGATTCCATCGAATCCGGGGGCGGCTTGACAGATGAAATGCGTCAGATGGTGGAAGAAATCCTTCCGGGATTCTCGGAAGCGGAAACCGCCACCAGCAAAATGGACCTTTTAAGCCAGGGAATCGAGGAGACAAAGAATGAGACACAGCTGGCCTTAAATAAGATTAAAGAATTGAATGAGGCACTTTCTCTGCTGCCGGAAGAAAAGAAAATCCAGATTACGACGGTGGGAAATGGCCTATTAGCGGTACCCGGATTGTTTGGAGGACAAAAGCCGGATGAAAATGCAGAGGGAGGGTTTATCAACGGCCCGCGCCTTTCCTGGATTGGGGAGGATGGACCGGAAGCGATTATCCCTCTGTCCGGGAAATACCGAAGCAGAGGGCTGGATTTGTATGAGCAGGCAGGCAGATACTTAGGGGTTGGGTACCAGGCAGAGGGCGGGATATACGGCTCCTATGCCGCAGGGATCGGAACCTCTTCTTCCGGAGGTTCAGAGACTTACCGTTCCGGTAATTCCGGAAATGTGTCAGAATCCGGAGGAAGCATTACGGTCCAAATTGAAGCGCCGCAGATACAGATCCAGCAGGGCAGCAATGTGCAGGAAGCACTTGACCGGTTCCGTCAGGAGTGGACCGGTATGGGGGACCGCCTGTTGGCAGAGCTGGCCCACCGGATCAGGACGGCCAGCGAAAACATGCCGGGAGGTGCCACATGATTTATCTGGGCGATTTTGTCTTTCCTTCCATGCCGGAGCGGATTTCCGTCAGCACGGGAGCCAATTACCAGACCTACAGTTTACTGGACCGAAAAATCGCAATTCCAAGGGGAATGGATATTAAGTCTGTTAAATGGTCCGGAACCTTTTTTGGCCGCAAACGGCGCCGGACCGTTCTGGTGCAGGAATGGACTGAGCCGGAAGAGTGCGTAACCTTTTTGGGAGAGTCTATGGAAAGCGGGAATACGCTGAATCTGATTATCGAGGAAGCGCCGGTGAATCTGGACGTATCCGTGGCCAGATTTACCTATGAAGCATATGGAGCGTTCGGGGATATTGCATATACCATTGAGCTTCAGGAGGTCAGGACGCTAAAGGTCTACACAACTTCCGAACTGAATATTAAACCGCTGGCAAAAACGGTTGAAACCCGGCCGGAAGCCGAAACGGCTCAGACGTCAGGGCAGTCCTATACGGTAGTCAGCGGAGATAATCTGTGGAAGATTGCCCGGAAATTTTATGGAGGTTCCGGAGCGGATTGGCAGAAGATTTACAGCGCGAATGCGGCTGTTATTGAGGATACGGCCAAACGGCATGGAAAATCCTCTTCCGACAATGGTCATTGGATTTATCCGGGCTGTGTTCTTGTCATTCCGTAACAAGGCAGGAGGCGAATGAAGTGATTGACCTGAGCAAGCTGAAATACCGGTTGATTCTGTTGGATGAAACGGGAAAACAATATGATTTAAAGGACGTAATCCAGGACCTTGGCTGGGAGGAAAATGAGAACGAACTGGCCGTAAGAATCAGCTTTAAGCTGGTGAATCACGGAGATAAAAAGGCAGAGGAGCTTTGCAAGAACGGGCGGATGGTCTTTCTGATGGCGGGTACCGGGGAAACAGAGGATGAGGTCTGCCGGGGGACACTGAAAAAATGGCAGAATACCTACAGCTTCAGCGCTGACCAGGCGGAATGTACCGCATATGATATGCTCCATCAGATGGACCAGTCCCAGGACAATAAATATATCTCTTCTGGCCGGACCACCCAGCCAATCGTGATGGAAATCGCAGCCGATTGGGGGATTGCGATTGCGCAGTATCAAGGTCCCAACGTAGCTCATGGAAAAATGAATTTTAAGAGCAAGTCACCGGCCAAAATGCTGCTGGAGCTGTTGGATGACGCAAAGAAAAAGGGGGCAGGGGAATACCTTTTGCGGTCTGTTAAGGGGCAGATGTACATATTGCCGGTAATGGGGAATGAAACAGTTTATGTATTCCGAAGGGATAATACGGTACAGCTGTCTTACCAGGAGAGCATTGCTGACATGGTAACCCGGGTTAAGGTACTGGGACAGTCCAAAAGTGAAGGCAGCGCTCCTGTGGAGGCCGTTGTGGATGGAAAGACAGAATTCGGAATCCTCCAGCGGATTTATACCAGAAACAGCGACGAAAGCATTGAAGCGGCCAAGCAGGCGGCCCAGGAGCTGATTAACGAGGACGGGATTCCGGATTTGGAAATTACTTTAAATTTGCCGGATGTTCCGTTTGTCCGCAAAGGGGATGCAATTTACTGTGACCGACTGGAACTTGCGGATGGATATTATCGTGTTCTGAGTGTAAACCATGATTGCGATGCCAGAACCATGACGGTGAAGGTGAAGAAAGCGGAACCCATCCAGGAAAATCCGGAAGGTCAACAGCAAAGCATCGTTTATGCGGTCGGTGCGCAGGTGACTTTTCTGGGCGGGACGCATTACGTCAGCTCGGACGCCGGAGCCAAAGGATATACGGTCAGGGGAAGCGGACCGGCGAAGATTACGAAAATCGCAGAGGGAAAGGCCCATCCATACCATTTGATTCACAGCGATAGCTCCTGCAATGTGTATGGGTGGGTGGACGGAGGGACGTTTCAGTAAACAGGAAATCGAGGTGAAACATCATGGCGAACCAGGGAAATAATGGTGCAGTCCAATTTGTTCAAGCCATTCAAAACATTTCGGAAAAGCAAATACCCAGGGAGTGCATAGCGGATTTTGGAACGATTAAGGCGGATTACAGCCTGGTGACCGATTCCTTTCCGGAAGCGATTCCGCGGGGGGACTGGTCCACGCTTCGCCGGCCTGTTGCCACAGAGGAAGAATCTGGTCTTCAGCCGGGGAACCGGGTGCTGGTAGTGTGGGTCGGAAATGAGGCGGTGGTGTTAGGGAGCATAGTGAAAATGTAAAGGAGTGGTGAGTATGGCAGGGCAGCTTTTCCCCGTCATTGAAACGCCGGAAAGAATCGGAGTCTCCAACCAATATGACCGGCGCTATAAGCGTTCCTGGTATTGGGACTTTGAAAAGGGGGATTTTGCTAGGGATGGAGCAAACAGGGTGCCGGAATGTGACGGTCTGGAGGCTTATAAAACATGGTGCATGAAGGCGGTGGCAACAGAGCGGAAAACATGTTTGTCCTACACCGATGAAATCGGGGCAGAAATGATAAAGGCCTTTGAGAAGCCAACGCAGAGGGCTCAGGAATCCGCGATTGAGCGAACAATCAAAGAAACATTGATGACGAATCCCAGAACGGAATATGTCCGGGATTTTTCTTTTACCTGGGACAGCGATTCGGTGGCGGTGGCCTTTACGGTAAAAGGGATTGACTATGATAGTTTCCGAATGGAAGTGTAGGAGGTGAAAACCGATGGCAGAGGAGAGACCAGAATTCATTATCCCGGATTTTTTGGATGGGACAACGCCGGAAGAAATCCAGGAAAGGATGATGAATGAACTTCCGGCGGACATCGATGATATGCCTGGAGGTTTCCCTTATGACATGACGATGCCGACCGCGCTGATTGCCTCGGAAATGCTGAATTTTCATCTGGTACGGGCATTGATGATTGCATTTCCGCAATATGCGTGGGGAGAATGGCTGGACCGGCATGGGGAGAATATCCACGTATACCGTCGCAATGCGACCTATGCTTCCGGGAAAATCCGAATCACCGGGGCGGTCGGAACGGAAATCCCAGAGGGCCGGGTTTTCTCCACGGCGGCTACCAGTGAATCATCGTCTGTGGAATTTGCAACGACAGAGATTGCCAGAATCGGGCAGTCGGGTTACACGGAGGTGCCGGTGAGGGCAGTGCTTCCGGGAGCTGGTTCCAACGTGGTGGCCAATACCGTAGTGCTGCAAAATAAACCTTTGGATGGGATAACGGAGGTTACAAATCCGGAGGCCATCACCGGAGGGACGGAGGTTGAAAGTGATGAGGATTATTACGCCAGAATCCAGCTGGAAAACGAATCGGAATCCTTTTCCTATATCGGCAACGACAATGATTATAAGCGTTGGGCTCTTTCGGTGGACGGGGTGGGAAATTGTATTGTAATGCAGGCCTGGAACGGCCCGGGAACAGTGAAGCTGGTGCTGGTAGATTCCAATGGAGATCCGGCGTCCGAAGAATTAATACAGGCGGTATATGAGCACATTGTTAGTCCGGATGACCGTTCACAGCGTCTGTTGCCGACAGGCACTGCGGAATTGACGATAGAGGCGGCCACAACGGTAGAGATTTCTTATCAGTGTACCGGTTTGGAGTATGATTCGAGCGTTACAAATATCGAACAGATCAAGCGGGATTTTGAAAAGGCTGTGGAGAGGGTTTATGAGCGGGCAAAAGACTCCGGAAAGTTTGTGTATCATCAGGCAGAGAGCTTGATTACGGACCTTCCCGGTGTAAGCGATTATGATAGTTTTAAGGTAAATGGGGCAGAGGAAGATATCCAGCTGTCGGAAGAAGAATACCCAAAGACCAAAAATCTGGATTTTAGCTGAGGAGGTGGGCGAGAGTGATTGACTTGACGAATTTTCCTACCAGTGAATCAGCAAAGGAAATGTTGGAGAGTGTTACGAAAGGCTGGTATGAGCGGGCATATGTAGGTAAATGGCTATACCAGGTAATGGGTCTCTCCATGGACCAGGTAAAGAGGATTTATGAAGAATTACCGGACCAGCTTTTCGTGGAAACGGCAACCTGGGGGCTGGCATACCATGAGCAGAAATATGGGCTGCCAATCAAAGAAAGCCTCGGCTATGAGGAACGGCGCAGGGCCATTTTACAGCGGATGAAATCCCGGGTTCCCATGACTCCGTACCATATGGAGCAGCTGCTCAGACGTCAGCTGAATGTGGAAGCGGAGATATCGGATATCCATGACCCCGGAAGTCTGGGTTATGTTCCGGAACATCCGAATGTGTTTCAGGTCATTATCTGGAACCGGGACCAGAACGCAGAATTGGATTATGGCGCGGTAGAAAGACAGATTCGGCAGGTGAATCAATCTCATACCGTTTTTTCAATAAACCATCGGCAAATCTTTAATCGCCAGTTGGAGGTTTATGCAGGGGCGGTCACAACAGAATTTGTAGATTACGAGATAAAAGCCCGGCCGATTAATCGGGATGTGGAGTGCATTGCAAAAGCCGGAACCGCAGCGCTGATTGATTTGCTGATATTTGAGGAGGTAAAGACTGGAGGAATCGGAGATGCCATCAAATAATCAAGGTACAATTATTACAACGAGAGGGCTGCAGCTGATAACCAAGCTGGTTGCTTCCCAGACGAGTATGCAATTCACAAACGTGAAGGTTGGGACGGGGAGTCCGGATGAAGGCACAGACCCGTCTGGACTGACTCACTTAGTGGCATATAAGATGGACGGGCTGATTGCGGAGTACGGATATGACGATACGCCTGGCGAGGCATATGTTGTTATGCAGATATCCAACAGCAATATTGAAACCGGGTTCGTCATGACAGAGATTGGCGTATATGCACAGGACCCGGATTTGGGCGAAATCCTGTTTGCTTATGTGAATCTTTCGGATGACCCAAACTACATTATGCCGGCAGAAAACGGAAGGTCCAAAACGGTCCAGATTAAGCTGCATCTCATTATCGGAGAGGTTAGCGGCATAACGGCCACCATCAATCCGTTGGCCCAGGTAACCAGAGCAGAATTTGATAGAGCGATTCAGGACCTGGCTAAGATGATTGGCCAGGTGAAAATCGGAGAAGACGATACGGAGTTATCAAATCACGATACATTATTTATAGTGGGCGAATCGGAGTCACTGTTCCGCGGGGTATCCTACACGAACATGACCTTCGGTGCGGCGGCTTCGGGAAATGAACTCTGGGCGCAGGTGGGCGGGGAGGCCAGGGAATCGGAAGAAAATGAATTGGGGATTGTGGAAGGAAAATTATCAGTGTCGGAGCATCCTGCTCCTGACGCTGATTTTTTTGCAAAAATAAACGATTAAAGAAAGGATGATTGAAACAATGGCAAAGGAAAGAGTGTTTACCTACCGTAATACCGGCACAGAGGAATCCCCGGTCTGGGAGAAATGGTTCCAGAAAACGGTAGCAGATGCTGTATTGATGAGCGACTCCGACACCGAGGATAAAACAATCGTTGACTATGTGGACGAAAAGATCAACGACCTGATTGGCGGGGCGCCCGGTACCTATGACACCTTAAAGGAGATTGCGGACTATATCGCGTCCCACGAGGAGGTTGCCGAAGCCTTAAACCAGGCTATTACTAATAAAGCGGACAAGAATCATACCCATACGGCGGCCACTCAGGCAGCGGACGGCTTCATGGCAGCGGCGGACAAAGAGAAGCTGGATGGAGTGGAAGAGGGCGCTACCGTCAATGATACCAAGTATAAGAACCAGACGCCCTCCACGGTAGCAGTCGGCGGCATTCCCAAGGGATATGTGCCGGACGCTGATGGAGTTGAAGTGGTGGATATGATTGATAAGCTGCTGCACGCCTATGTGGCTCCCCAGGTATCGGCCTCCGCCTCCCCTACAAACGGTGGCGTGTTTGAAGTCGGAACCTCCCAGCAGGTTACCGCGGTTACGGTCAATATCACCCTGGGCAGTACCGGCATCAAGAAAATCGAGGTGTTTGACGGCGGCAGCTCTCTGGGCAGCCTGACCAGCGGAATCCAGGCCGGAGCGAATACGGTGACGCTGACAGAGGCCCTCACGATATCCTCCAACAAGCAGCTGTCCGTTACCGTGACGGACAATGAGGATAAGACTGTGACAGCCAAGACCGGGACCTTTACCTTCGTAAGCCCCTATTATTACGGAGCGATTGCGGCGACCGCAACACCCACGGAGGAGCTGATTAAGGCGGCCACCAAGTCGGTCACCACCAAGGGGAACAAGACCTTTAACTTTACCTGCAGCAACCAGAAGATGCTGTTTGCGTACCCGAAATCCTATGGAGCCTTGTCTAAAATCCTCGACCAGAACAACTTCGATGTGACCGATACCTTTACTCAGACCGAGGTTTCCGTGGACGGAGTGGACTACTACGCATATACCAATGCGGCCTCCACCGTGTCGGCGTTCAAGATGACATTCAACTATTAATTGAGGAGGGAAAAATATCATGAGTTTTGCTGATAAAAAAGGAATTGCGGTTGCCAGTGGATTTAAGCTCCAGGCGGAAGCGCTTTTGGACGCAAGGCAGGTAGCGGAGACCATAACCGAGCGGGACGAACTGGTCACAATCCATGCGGCTACCGCCGGTTTGACGGTATTTGTAAAAGAGAACAATACGCTGTATGTCTACAATGGGACCGGGTGGGATGAGCTGAGCAAGGGAACTGCCTATACCCATCCGACCGGAGCCGGCTATGAGCATATCCCTGCAGGTGGAAGCGCCGGTCAGATTTTGAAATGGCAGTCCGATGGAAAGGCACAGTGGGCGGCGGAGAACACGGTTACCGTAGACAGTGCGCTGTCTGGCAGCTCCACGAACCCGGTCCAGAATAAGGTTATCAAGACCGAGCTGGACCAAAAGATGGACAGCACTTTAAAGGGAGCGGTAAACGGAGTGGCGGAGCTGGATGAGAGCGGAAAGGTTCCCTCCAGTCAGCTGCCCAGCTATGTGGATGACGTCCTGGAGTTTGACAGCCAGAGCGCATTCCCAGGAACTGGCGAATCCGGAAAAATCTACGTGGCGAAAGACACGAATAAGACTTACCGCTGGTCCGGAAGTGCTTATGTAGAGATATCCGCTTCCCTGGCGCTTGGTGAGACTTCCAGCACCGCCTATCCCGGCGATAAAGGAAAAACAGCCTATGAACACAGCCAGGCGGCCCATGCGCCGGCCGACGCAGAGGCAAACGTGCAGTCTGACTGGAACGAGACCGATACCAGTTCGGATGCTTACATCAAAAATAAACCGACCAGTATGCCGGCCGATGGCGGTGACGCGGATACGGTCGGCGGGCATACGGTAGAGGTCAATGTACCAGCTAATGCGGTATTTACCGATACGAAACCGGTAAACATGGTGGGCGCTACTGCATCCCAGGCCGGCTCCGCCGGATATGCCCCGGCGCCGGCCGCAGGAGACCAAGCCAAATATCTGCGTGCGGATGGGAGCTGGCAGACGCCGCCCAACACAACCTACGCAGAAGCCACTCAGTCCCAGGCCGGCCTGATGAGTGCAGCAGACAAGAAAAAAGTGGATACGATGCCACAAATCTATTTCCAGAGCGAATTGCCGGAAACTGCGCCGGTTGGCTCCCTGTGCTTCTTAATTGGCTAGGCTAAGGACGAAAAATACTTACATTCCCCCGGGGGCTCCCTGGGGGAAATTTTTGAATAGAGGAGGTTATCAATATGGCAATGGTAACAAGGAAAATCCGGCATAAAAACGGGGATGGGAGTATCGTCGAAGCCGAGATTGGAGCGAAGGCGGAGAATGTACTGGAGGATGAGAACCATCGGTTTGCGACGGATGCCGAAAAAACATCCTGGAATGGAAAAGTGGATTCCGATGGGGGCGATATTGCAAATACGAAGGTATCGGAGTTTGCGGCAAGCTCCGCCCAGTGGCCGGTGCCGGCGGCTGGGGAATCACCTAAGACCCTGTGGGGGAAGGTAAAGAAGTTTATCGAGGATTTTAAAAACTGGATGGCTGGGGTTTGCCTGATCGGGCAGATTGTGAATGACTGTGTGACGAATAACGCGAATCTGCCTTTGTCAGCGGCGCAGGGGAAGGTTTTGATGGACCTTTATACTGTGCTCAATGCTAATCTTTCAGGGAAGGCTACATCCGGCACAGCAGCAACCTTTTTAGCGCTTGAACTTAATGCGGATACACCTTATATCGATTTTCATTACGGCAAATCTAGCGCTGATTATACCTCGCGTATTATTGAAACTGCACCCGGGATAATAAATGTCGCGGCAGATTTGAAAGAAAATGGGAATCGGGTGGCAACAGCCGAAAATACTCAGGTAAAATTCCGTAATGACGGTGGTTTCCTCACGGCTACGCTTGACTTGACAGATATTGGCTGTATACCTACAATCCAAGGACATAAAATGAACTATTCCTGGAACAGTGGTTTACAGCGTATGTATGTGTGGATGGATGGCATAGAGCTGGGATATATTCCCTTTGCGAAGTAGTTAGGACCATGTACCCCATTTTCCGTCCGTATACCTACGTTCCCTTGTTCCTAGGGTTCCGACCGCTAATTGTCTGCCTTGAGGGGTACCATTATTATTATCGCATACTCCTATTACAGCGGACCATGCTGTCGAACTCAAATTTACAAGTGAAAAGTACATTACGACATTCCATCCGGTCAAATTAAAGTAGCTATTGGGGCTATCAATATAAGCTCCAGGCAACCAACGTAAATAAGAACCTCCACTCAGAAGATTTTTGTTATCTATTTCGGTTCTGGTGTAATATCGTTCGTCATGCGTATGCCAAGTATCGGATTTGTTGGAAAGAGTGGTGGTCATTTCTGTCTGCTTAGCATTGAGCACAATAAGAACTCTGGCGAAAGTATTCCGATTTCCCTTACAATTAGGGTATCCAATATTGTAAAGGAGGGGCTATATGGACGAGATCAGATTAAAAGATGAGTTGATAGCAAGGCTGTCCAGGGAGTTGGACAGACCAGCACTACAGGTGATTGATGGGGCTTTGTCGGCAGTGCTGCGGGATTATGAGGTCAGCAGGAGGGAAACCGGCTTAAGTACGGAGGTGGTAACTTGGCCGGAATACGAGATTTTTATGAGCAGATTGATATTCGGCGGGTACTCCAAAAGCACAATCCGTCAGTATGGTAAATTCCTGAGGGAGCTGCTGGTCTATGTTGGCAAGCCAGTGCAGGAGATTACGGGGGACGATATTATCAGCTGCCTTAATGCTTATGCAGAGGCCCGCCAGATTAGCGGCAGCACCAAAGACCATAAGCGGCTGATTTGTAGCAGTTTCTTCAGCTTTTTGCATGACCGGGGTTACATTTCACGGAATCCAATGGCTACCATAGACCCAATCAAGTATGTGGCGGAAGTCCGGGAGGCCTTAAACAGCCGCGAGGTGGAGAAAATGCGGATTGCCTGCGGCTCCAATATCCGGGACAATCTGGTGCTGGAGCTCTTCTTGGCGACCGGCTGCCGAGTATCGGAAGTTGTAGGAATGCGTGTGGAGGAGATTGATTTAGAAAGCGGAAGTGTAAAGGTGTTGGGAAAAGGGCAAAAGGAACGGATTGTATTTTTCTCGGACCGGGCTCTGGAATATCTGGAACGATACCTGGGGAGTCGCAGAACAGGAGCAGTAATCCTGTCCTTACGGGCTCCGCACCAGGGCCTGAAAAAGAATGCTTTAGAGAATATTATACGGGGTATAGCGCAGCGGGCCGGGATTACTAAAAGAGTATTTCCTCATCTTCTCCGGCATACCTTTGCAACCAGGGCTCTTAATAAGGGTATGCCGCTACCTACCTTATGCGATATTATGGGACACGCCAGTACGGAAACGACTCGAATTTATGCAAAGAACAGTCAAGGTAAGCTAAAGTACGAATATGACATGTATGCTGCGTCATAAAATGTAATTCCTGCGGCAGATTTTTTAAGCCTGCCATTCGGGAGGCTTATTTGCTGTGCCTACGAGCCAGGATTGAGCACAGCAAGAATTGACGCGAATTGTTATGCAGAGGTTTTTTGGAGTCTACAAGGCAAAATGCTAAGCTCTCGGAA
>OGYI01002917.1_pt1 | contig 11649 bp, 12 predicted proteins | sample 1576521 | NCBI WGS metagenome assembly OGYI01 (sample SAMEA3541484, study PRJEB24748) | human gut metagenome | biome: human gut; feature: human-associated habitat; material: faeces | place: China | collected 2012
CACAGAGACATTTAAGATTTACGATGTAGAGGAAGGAAAAGTAGTACATTCAGAAGTAGTAGATACGAATGGAAACGGACATGGCGCATTGGCAGGAGTTCTTAATGCATTGAACGCAGATGTTTTGATCTGTGGCGGAATCGGAGGCGGTGCACAGACAGCGTTAGCAGCAGCCGGTATTAATCTTTTCGGAGGAGTTTCCGGAGATGCAGATAAAGCGGTAGAAGCTTTTATCAATGAAACACTTGAGTATAATCCGGATGTGAAGTGTTCTCACCATGAGCATAACCACGGGGAAGGACATACATGTGGCGAGCATGGATGTGGAAGCCATAGCTGTCATTAAGAAGAATAGCAAAAAATAATAATACGAAGGATGTGCCAAGGTAATGGAGAAGTTACCGTAGTGCATCCTTTTTGTGTTATTTTCCAGAAAGATAACTTGTATTTTAAGGACAATAGTTAAAGTTTGTGGATGTTGTGACAAACCTTATATATTGATTATTTCTTTTTTCTTACTTGCGTACTATGAACTTAAGAAAAAAATGTTGACGGAAAGCAGGAAGATATTCTTTATGCCAGAAAATTGACAGATTCTTTGTATAAGTAATCCGATTTGTCCGGAGACAACAGTGGAATGTTATATCTTTCGCCGGGAATCGGAGATGTAATTGGCGTAAAAGATGGAAAAAAGGCAATGCAGACAACTGTAGATGGATATTTGAATATGCATCCATCCGGAGAATGGGAAATCAGTTTCTGGGTGAACAGTGATACCCAGAAGATTGCAAATCAAGGTGGTAACCTGACGGCTGAGCCGTGGATACTGACCGGATTAAATAATGATGAAGAACGCAAGGGACCATTTTCCATGTTAGATGACGTACAGATCACGAATAGTCATATCATGGTTGCCGGCTCAATGGCTGGAAGACATGCAGCTTTTAGATGACGGCTCTCTGTTAATTATGCTGACACAGGAACGAGACGACGGATCAGCAAATGAATTAATGTTTTTCAGATTGACAGGTTTTTAATTGAAAAAATAAAAATCGCTTGCCGGCAGAAATTTATCTGCCGGCAAGTAATTTTTTGTCAGAAAAGCCTGTTTTTTTGTTGACTGCATTTTCAGACATATGGGACTTGTGGAGGAATTTGGAAAATTTGCATTTTGCATTTAAAAGATATAAAATGAATGTCTACGGAAAGAGAATAAGCAAATTTATGAAGGAGTTAGCGAATGTCAAAAGACGAATATTTAATTACAGATGCGCCTCTTAAAGCGCTGACTGTTTTTGCAATGCCTATGATTTTAGGCAGCTTTTTTCAACAAGTATATAATATGGCTGATTCTATTATCGTTGGTCAGTTTGTCGGCTCATCTGCACTTGCGGCAGTCGGTGCCTGTGCTGCACTTACGAATGTCTTCATTTGTATAGCATTGGGTGCCGGTGTAGGTGCCGGTGTGCTTGTGAGCCGTTATTTTGGAGCCAGAGATTATAGTAAAATGAAAACAATTGTGTCAACATCATTGATCAGTTTCCTGATTCTAAGCATACTGCTGGGTGTCTTTGGATTTTGTTTTTCCCATTCGATGATGAGTTTATTACAGACACCTGCGGATATACTGGAGGAAGCAGTACTGTATCTCCGTGTTTATTTTGTGGGATTTCCATTTCTGTTTATGTATAACATCCTTTCAACAATGTTCACTTCGATCGGTGAATCAAAGATTCCATTGGGACTTTTGATATTTTCTTCTGTTTTGAACATTTTTATGGATCTCTGGATGGTGGCGGGACTTGGTTTGGGAGTGTTTGGTGCAGCACTTGCAACGCTCATCGCACAGGGGATTTCAGCCGTGTTTTCACTTTTGATCTTCTTTAGCAGGATGCGCCGGTATCAAAGTCATTTTGACTGGTTTGACAGGCATGAATTGTATTCCATGCTGCGGATTGCTGTACCTTCGGTTCTGCAGCAGTCTACAGTGTCAATCGGTATGATGATCGTACAGGCAGTTGTAAATCCATTCGGTACACAGGCACTTGCGGGTTATGCGGCAACGATGAGAGTAGAGAATGTTTTTTCCTTGATATTTGTATCTATCGGAAATGCAGTCTCACCGTATGTTTCCCAGAATCTTGGCGCAAAGAAAATGGATCGTATCAAAAAGGGATATCACGCGGCACTGGTGTTAGATCTGTGTTTTGCAGTTCTTGCTTTTATAGTCATTGAAACACTGCATACGCAGATTTCTTCGTTATTTCTGGGTAAAGATGGATCCGCCTTGGCATATCAGGTGTCAGGGGATTACATGAGATGGCTCGGTTACTTTTTCATTTTCATGGGTATCAAGATGGCAACCGATGGAGTACTTCGTGGACTTGGAATCATGCGCCCGTTTCTCATTGCCAATATGGTAAACCTTGCGATCCGTTTGGCAGTTGCTTTGATTTTTGCGCCCCGGTTTGGCATTGCATTTGTCTGGCTTGCTGTACCGGCTGGCTGGTTTGCAAATTTTCTGATTTCCTATGTGGCACTTAAGAAGAGTTGTATTTAAGATTTACGATGTAGAGGAAGGGCATACATGTGGCGGGCATGGATGCGGTATTTAAAATAAGTCAGACAACATACAGAGATAGAAAAATAAGGGCAAAAAATTCGGTTAAAGAATTTTTTGCCCTTATTTCGTTTTGCGGCATATAATTCTAAAGGATATAGAGTAGTAGGTAATTTTATACCCCACCTAATGTTATAAACTATAGCTATAAAAGGGAAAACAGATCATTTATTTTCAAAGAAATGGAGGAACTGGCAATGAAAGGTTTTAACACAGGTGACGGTTATATGGGAATGGTAGATGGTGAATATATCTTATTTGCCAGCGAAGCGGATTATTATGATTATGTGAATGATTAGAGATGTGATTAATGGTGCTTAAAATGTGTAAAGAAAATTCCCATGTGTGCTATACTTTACTCATATCACGAAAAGGGGAATACTTATATGCCAAAAGGAACAAATCAAAAGCTAAAATTATACCGTCTCGCACAGATCATGCTGGAAAATACAGATGACGAACACTATATTACCATGCCGGAAATCATGGAAGAACTGGGAAAATACGAAGTGACCGCAGATCGCAAAACAATCTATGCAGATTTGCGTGATCTGTCTGTACTCGGGATCGAGGTAGAGGGCGAACCCATCGGCAACCGCTATCATTACCGCGTAGTCAACCGCCCATTCGAACTGCCGGAATTAAAGCTTCTGGTAGATTCCATCCAGTCTTCCAAATTCATTACAGAGAAGAAGACCAACACACTGATAAAGAAGCTGGAAAAGCTGGTCAGCAAATACGATGCACAGAGGCTGCAGCGACAGGTGTATGTATCCGGAAGAATTAAGACGATGAACGAAAGCATCTATTATACTGTCGATGCAATCCACAATGCGATTTCTGAAAATAAGAAGATCAAGTTCCAGTATTTTCAGTGGAATGTGAAGAAAGAGATGGAACTGCGTCACGGAGGAGCGTGGTATCATATCAGCCCGTGGGGATTGTCCTGGGATGATGAGAATTATTATATGATCGGATATGATGCAGAGGCGCAGCTGATCAAGCATTACCGGGTGGACAAGATGCTGCATATCCGGATGTCGGATGAATCCCGTGAGGGAAAAGAACACTTCAAGAAGCTGGATATGGCGGATTATGCCAAGAAGAGTTTTGGAATGTTCAGGGGAAAGGAAACGTCTGTAAAAATGCTGGTAAATAACAGCCTTGCGGGCGTGATCATTGACCGGTTTGGGAAAGATGTGATGATGATTCCGGAAGACGAGGATCATTTCCGGGTGAATGTGGATGTGCATGTGAGCAAACAGTTCCTGGGATGGGTATTCTCGCTGGGGGAAGCAGTTAAGATCATTGGACCGGATGAGGTTGTGGAGCAGATGCGGGGAGAGGCCCGGAGGCTTATGGAGCAGTATGGGGAGTAGGAAATGGATTCTGAAATAGCAAAACAAGAACATGATTGTAAACTAGCTTGAAAAATAAGTTGACAATCAAAGCGAAATACGATAAATTGTTAACCATAAACTGAAAGGGAGGTTAACAATTTAATGAACACAAAAACAAAAAAATTATCCACCGTAAGTATAGTATTATGCGGAATGTTCGCGGCGCTGGTTGCCATAGGAGCATTTATCCAGATCCCGGTTCCATATATGGATTATTTCACACTTCAGTTCTTTTTTGTACTGCTTGCAGGATTGATTCTGGGGGCTGATAAGGGAGCAATATCTGTAGGATGTTATGTATTACTGGGACTCGTCGGAGTACCGATCTTTGCAGCAGGCGGAGGAATCGGATACATATTCCGGCCAAGCTTTGGTTATCTGGTCGGATTCATTGTAAGCGCATATGTAACCGGAAAAGTATGCGAAAAGCTGAAAGCAAGTTACAAGAACTATCTGCTTGCCTGTCTTGCAGGATTTGTTGTGACATATGCAATCGGAATCGTGTATAAATTCATAATCTTGAACTTTTATACACATACACCGGCAACGCTGGGCGTGATCTTTTTGTCCTGCTTCCCATTAGATATGCCTGGAGATTTTGTATTATGTCTGCTGGCAGCCGGTGTGGGACTTAGAATGCGAAAAAGCGGATTTTATCTGAGTTAATAAAAAAAGGGGCATGAGATTATGGCAAAAGGAATATTTGTGACGGGCACCGGCACGGATGTAGGAAAGACGTATGTCACAGCATTAATCGTGAAAAAGCTGGCGGATGCAGGAATCCATGCAGGCTATTATAAGGCTGCATTATCAGGTGCAGAGTCCATAGAAGAAAGTGACGCAGGCTATGTAAAGAAGATTGCCGGTATCACACAGGAAGACAGCAGCTTACTGTCATATCTGTATCAAAACGCAGTGTCTCCGCATCTGGCTGCCAGAATAGAAGGGAATCCGGTTGATACGGAAACGGTAAAAGCAGATTTTGACAGGGTAAAGAAAGAGTACGATTATGTCACGGTAGAAGGAAGCGGCGGAATTGTATGTCCGATCCGCTGGGATGAAGAGCATGAGATCCTGCTGGAAGACATTGTGAAAATGCTGCATCTGAATACGCTGGTGATCGCAGATGCCGGACTTGGCACGATCAATGCGGTTGTCCTGACGGTAGAATACATCCGCAATCATGGAATGGATGTAAAAGGAATCATTCTGAATCATTACTCGGGTGGGGCGATGCAGGAAGATAATGAGAAAATGATCGAGAGATTAACGGGAGTCCCGGTGATTGCCAGGGTAAGAGATGGTGCTAGGGAGCTTGAGGTTGATCTGGAAGTGTTGAAAAGGGTGTATGATTGATGATGAGAAGAGGAAATTGACTGCGGTTGATTTCCTTTTTTGATGTATGGAAAAAGGTGGGAATGTTATACCCCACCACCTGAATTATACTATACACATCAAAGGGAATAAAACAGAATTCCGGGAGATAAAAGTAATTATAAGACAACAAATCAAATTCAGATGAACACGTTTTCAAAGCGAAAGGAGCACACATAATGGCAAAAATATTTATCACCCTGACAGGAACAAAACACTACTTCGGAAATGATTTTCTGGAAAAAGGTATGAAGATCAGATTAGAAAAAGAACCGGATAATGAATATGACAAGGAAGCAATCAAAGTAACGTATGAAGGACTTGGGAAGATTGGTTATGTGGCAAATAGTTCTTATACAGTCATCGGAGAGTCTATGAGTGCAGGTCGTCTGTATGACAAGATTGGAGACACGGCATATGCGAAGGTGGTATTAGTTACACCGGCAGGAACAATCTGCAAGATTTGTAAAAAGAGTCTGAAAAGTGAACAGGAGGAAACAGTATGAATTACCTTGTGATAGATTTAGAAATGTGTAACGTACCGAGAGATTATCGGAGCCGATCTTATAAATATGCAAATGAGACGATACAGATCGGAGCTGTTCTTCTGGATGAGAAATTCAAAAGAATCGGAACGCTTAGCCAATATGTACATCCGGAACACGGAGTGATCGATCCGTTTATTCAGAATCTGACAGGGATACGAAATAGTCAGGTGAAGAAAGCGCCACGTATTGAGGAGGCTCTGCTACATATGATCGACTGGATCGGCGATCGTGAGTATAAAGTCTATGCCTGGAGCGGTTCCGACAGAGCACAGCTGCTTCATGAAATCAAAGCAAAGAAGATCTGTGATGAGCGGATTCTGGATTTTGTCTGTGAAGCAAGATGGATCGATTATCAGGATGTATTTGTAAAACGATTCGGAATAGAACGAAAGATTGGTCTGGAAGAAGCACTGGGCAGGGTGGAGATTGAACCGGAGGGACGACTTCATGATGGTCTGGATGATGCGGTGAATACAGGATATCTAATTGAAAAGTTGAAAATGAATCCAGAGTATAAGTTAGTCAGCTATGAAATGCCAGAGCAAGAGCAGGGACATCTGTCGTGTACGCTTGGAGAATTATTTACGGGATTGGAGTTGAAATTGGCGTGAGGGATGTTTTGATATTCGATGAATATAAAAAAAGAAACGAGCACCCCGCTTAGGCAATAGCCGTACGGTAACAAACCCATTTCTTGTATATAATATTAATCTGTTTGTTAACAAAAGTAAACTATAAAAATCAAAAAGATGAAAGTTGTGAAGCTTAACTCAGTACAGTATAATTAATATATCATTTCAATTCAAAACATAATGTAAGGAGCACCCCTATGTCCACATCCCATAAAGAAAAAATAATCCGCGTCCTTCAACTTTTCCAGACCACCGATGAGAAAACGCCGATGAATGCAGTGCAGATAAGCCAGAAACTGGAAGAAGAATACGGAATGGAAAATGTACACCGTACATCCATTTATGACGATGTGCGTTTGTTACAAAGCTGCGGTTATCCGATTAAGCAGGCAGAAAATTCACATAAAGGATGGTATATGGAGAAACATTTGCTGGAAGACTGGGAAATTAAGCTGATGTTAGATTCGGTGCAACAGGCAAGGTGTGTGTCCGTTCACGAAGCGAATGAGATTCGAAATAAGCTGTTAAATCTGACGAGTCAGAGAGGACGAAGCAGATTTTCGCATATGATTATGCCGCTGCCCGGAAATGTCAGGGGTGTCGGTCAGATCGGTGAATATATAGAGATTATGCTGGAAGCAATGTATTTGCATAAGAAGATTCGGTTTCAGTATACAGAGATCAATAATGCAATGGAGAAAGTTTTGCGAAAAGAAGGCAAGATGTATCAGTTGAATCTGTATACGATATATTGGTCGGATAATAATTATTATCTGATCGGTTCTCATGATAATCATGACGGGTTGACGAATTACCGGTTGGACCGGATTGAAAATATGAGTATGTCCAGTGAAGAAGCCATCCCGGCAGAAGAAAAGATTGGTGTGAATCCGGAGCTTGTAATTCAGAACTATATTAAGAAGAGCGTGAATCATTTTAGTGGGGATACGATCAGAATCGAAGTGGAATATGAGCCGTCACCGAGTACCAATGCTATATTATATGATTTTGCAGGGGAGGGAATAAGGGTCAGACCGTTAGATAAAGGAAAGTATAAAGCGGTATTTAAAAAGATGGACAGCGTGACATTGGTTGGCTGGTTTGTACAATATGCGAATCGATTTAAAGTCATATCACCGGAGAGTCTGAAAGGTAAAATTATAGAAAATTTAGAACAGGCACAAAGCATATATAGTGAGTAAGAAAAGTCCTACATATAATATGTGGGATTTTTTTGAAGTAAGATACATAAGTGTTGCGATATTACGACAGTAGATTTGCTAAAATGATAATAACTATGAATGATACGACGAGAAATAGATTTTACAAATCTCAGGAGGATATGTATGAGCAAGGAATTGAAAATGGAAGTATTTGCTTCAAAGGAACCGGTAAATAGTGTCAGACTGCATGTATATGAGTTTCATACGTCAGAATTATATGAGAATAAATATTGTCTGATACGGAGTGCAGCGTGGAAGATAAGAAATGTAAATGCATGTGGAGTTTTTGAAGATGGCAGTTATATTTATACAACGGAGAAAATATCGGAAGAGATTCCAAATGTGAACTTTCGGTTGACATATCTGGGAGAACAGGAATTGAGCGTATTGGAACATAAAAAAGTATATTCAGAGTTGATTAAGCATTGGATTATTCAGAAGCTCCGGACGGTGAAAATACAAAAGAACTCGAAGGAATATTATAAATATGCCTGTAGAAGTAATGTGACAAGCCGGTGGATTCAGACAGAACAGGGATTTCAGACATTTTATTCGGGAAACAGGCAGATTAGTCTGGAGAGAAAATATAATTTTACCGTAAAGATTCTGGATGATGGGAAGGCATATCTGAAAATCGATACGTCCAGCGTATTTTCCTCCAACCAGACCGTGTACGATTATATAACACAAGGAATGAATCCAATCGGTATGGAAGTGAAAAATGAGTGGGGAAAGAATAACCAGACAGGAATATTGACGGAAATCTGTGATTATACAGTCGTTGATAAAATTGATTTTGCAGATAGTCTGAAGGCTTATTATACCGATATGAAGAAGGAAGGCTACAGGGTAGAGAATCTGCCGGATCAAACACCGGTTGTGAGGGTTGAGTTACAGGTTGGAAAAATTTATCCGTATTATCCACAGGCATTGAAGCCTGTTCTGACGAGAGAAAAGGTCGGTCAGATAGATGCACGATTTTCTATGGCGATTGAAAAATATATCAAACGCGATATGATAACACGGATAGAGTTGGACAAAGATTTCATCCGGGATATCGGAAGTATTGCTCAGCTTGGTGACTTAGAATTTGAAAACGACATGTGTAATGTTAAAGAACTGGGGTATCTAAAAGGAAAAGTAGAATCACCGGCATTGACTTGCGGGCAGGGAAAAAGATTGCGGTGTGGAGAAGAATTCAAAGTATTCAACTATGGGTTCTATCAGAAGCCGGACGAGAAGATAAAAATCGGATACATTTATCCGAAAAACACAGTTGATTTGATAAAAGCTGTGGTAAATGGAATATGTGAATTTGCTGCTTATGGAAAGTATCAAGGGGAAAAGGATGTCTATATTATTCCCGGACTGTTAGATATCCAGATGAAACCAATGATAAAAGAAGAATATGAACTGGGCGATATTACGGATTATAAGAGGGCGGCTCAGAGATTGAGAAAAGTAGAAGGAATCGACATTGTGATTGGAATCGTACCGGATGGAATGGATGAGGACGGACCATATAATCCATTTAAGACAATTTGGGCCGAGGCAAATATACCGTCTCAGATGATCAGCATGAAGACGGCACAGTTATTCTACAGAGGGAAAAGAGAAGGAAATAAATCGAAATATTATTTGCACAATATTGTACTTGGAATCCTTGGAAAGACGGGAGGAATCCCTTGGGTAATCAAGGAAATGCCGGGAAATGTTGACTGTTTTGTCGGATTGGATGTTGCAACACTGGAAAAAGGAATTCATTATCCGGCATGTTCGGTTGTATTTGACAAAAGTGGAAGATTGCTTGGCTTCTATAAACCGAAGAACGCACAACGCGGAGAAAAGATAGAGACCAGAATTTTACAGGACATTTTCGATCAGGTACTACTATCCTATGAAGAGAAATTTGGTGAACGGCCAAAGAACATCATGATTCATCGGGATGGATTCAGTAACGAAAATGATGCATGGTATGAAAAATATTTTGGTGCAAAGGGAATCGCATATACCATTGTTGAAGTTCGAAAAAATATAAGCTCAAAACTTGCAATTATTGAAGATGGAGTTATTAAAAATCCGGAAATGGGATATTGCATTTACAATAGCAATAAAGGCTATCTTGTTACGACAAATATGAAGAACAAAAAGGGCTCTCCGAATCCGTTGCTGATTGAGAAGAAATGTGGAGATGTTCCAATGACAATTGTATTAAAGCAGGTGCTGTATTTGTCACAATTACATGTCGGATCTACGCAGAAAATGCGGCTTCCGATTACGACGGGGTATGCCGATAAGATATGTAAAAACCGGGAATTTGTGCCGGAAGGGAAGATGGATAATCGGTTGTTTTTTCTGTAGGATGGGGAAATGGGGGGATTGATTAGCAGAAAGTATTTATAAACTGATTAGAAATAAAACGGTAGCTATCATATAAAGAGAAAGGGATTTAATTAAATTGCTCCCGACGTTGATGTCGGGAACAATACTGACGATGGCATATTTATTGTGTTACTGGTTACATCTTGAATAATGTGACGATCAAGTTAAAGTAATATTGTTCAATTTAGGGGAGTCACAGGCGGATAATAAAGCTCGTCCATATTTCTTGCCGCAATTTTTGACTAAATTCTTTGTTACAACGAAAATCCATAATAAAAGAAATAAAATATCTATGAAACTAGAGGCAACCACTGTAGGATAAGACAAGTTTAAAATAAGTTTAAATTTCCAATTTAAAATAATGATTGAACAATTTATTAGTAATACGAGTAATGAGAAAGTAATACCATATGTCTTTAATCCAAGTAAATTGTAAGATATTCCGAAATTAATATTTTCTTCGTAAATAAGAGGAAAATCATTTTCGCTTCGAGTCTGAGTAATAAGCCAGGTTACTGCAGTTGAAACTAGAGGTTTCATTTCTGCGTCTGTTTTAAGAACTGTGAAGCCGGGAAGATTTCGTGTAAGAAAATCATAATATCGTTGTTTTGTTATAGAATCTATATAGGTATTGGAAGGTAACAAAAATTCTTGAGCTGGCATAATGATGGGAAAGCATTTTTTCATTGCTTTTACACCGGAAATTCTTGAGTAAATTATAAAGACATTACAAAGTGAAAAAGCAATAAGCATAATTACAATAGTAGTAGATAATTCTCTAACTTCGGGTACAAGCAGATATAATTCTATAAGAATGGGAGCAAAAAGTAAAATCATAACACTAATGCGAACTCTTAAATTATATGAGTTAAAAGATGAAAATAAATTTTTTATAATAAGACCTCCTTTTTAATTATAATTTAGTAAAACATGTAGAAATACGATCGGCAAGAGAATGAGTTGCGGAACTATTATATAGTAAAAGTTCTGATTCTGTAAGATCGAAATTAAAACAATATTCGCTTCCTTTGAATAATGAGGCATAATTCGATTTATTTTGGTGGGCAATATATAATTGATGTTGTGGTAAAAATAATTTACGGAAATTTGCGTTGCCATCACAAGTGATGGCAACAATTTTTTTCTCTGGAAATTGTCTTTCTTTAAGTAAAGATTTGACACAATTATTATGTCCCAGGATAAAACACGTATCAAAATAAATAGATGAAGGTATACTGATTAATTGGATGAAATCAGATGTATACGAAAATGGAATGAACCATAAGTGAAATACTTCATACAAATAATTTTGACGTGAAGATATTTCGTTTTGAAAGGTATTATGGAGTATATATCGCATATTAATCCCCCAAGCAACGTGAAGTTGTAAATGAAGTAGAGTCAAAGGATGAAGCGAGAGTGTAAAATATTTTGTGTAAATCTCTTAGATTAATGAAAAAATCATAATGA
>OGYI01002920.1_pt1 | contig 11626 bp, 7 predicted proteins | sample 1576521 | NCBI WGS metagenome assembly OGYI01 (sample SAMEA3541484, study PRJEB24748) | human gut metagenome | biome: human gut; feature: human-associated habitat; material: faeces | place: China | collected 2012
CCCGCCGCTCCGGCAGGCCTTTTAAAGATATGGTCTCCACTTGAAGTTCTTCGCCTGCCAGCGTCTCCACATGAATCTCGATGTCGGACGTATCCTCCAGAATCACTTCCCATTGCCCGTCCGCCTCGTACCAGTGCGTTCCCCAGGCGACGATGGGATGCCATCCTTCCTGCCCATTCACCCGCATGCGCAGGCAGATCTGCTCCGTCATCTTTGTATCGTCCAGGTATACCGGCCCCTCATCATAATCCTTGCACTTGCGCATGGATGTATAGCAGGCTCCCCTGCTGTACAGGTTGTTGCCAAGAAATGCCCTCCGGCCATTGCACAGCACCTTCAGGGAATTGGGATACCAGTTATTCTCGAACCCTTCCCCCGTCAGATACACGGAAGATACCACCTTCTTTTCAAACACGCTCTGGATGAAGCCCTTGAACCTTTCATCCGCATCCTTTGCCTTGTCCACATTCAGCACCGGATAGATGGCGGCCAGTTCTTTCATATGAGCATTTGCCACTTCGTCGACGGTTACGAACATATCGTTTCCCCGTCCGCTGATGGTGTTCAGTTTTCTGAGCATATACGCCCGTATCTCCTGGGCATCGCAGTAGAACAGGGCAGACTCGTACTGCCACAGTTCCTTGGGCTGGTAGAACATGTACTGGCAGAAGCTTTCTTTATAATCCTGCACATACACGTACTCCTTCGGCACGCCCAGATGGTGCCCGATTCCTTTCAGCATCTTCGACATGTCAATGTTGGTAAAAGGCACCGAAAAAGTAATGAATGCGATATCTTCGAATTTTTCCAGCGTAAGGCTTACGAATTTGGCCAGAAGCCACACCGCGTCATGGGTCTTGGCTCCTACCCTCACCTTTTCCTGCCGTACCGCCTTGCCAAACAGGTCCGCTACGGTACAGCCTTCATTGATGGCCGCCAGCCGTTTGGCTTCTTTTCCGTAGACCCAGTGGTCTTTATAGTATCCCAGCATCAGAGGAATCTGATAATTGTCTACGGCTACTTCCAATGTCTCCGGCTCGTCTTTGGTCTCATCGTAATAACTGATCTGACAATGCTTTTCATTCAGGTCATACCCCAGAATACTGCCTGTTCTCACTATCATATCCTCCTTCTTCTAATATATCTTGAACATCTGGTCCGCCAGGATTTCTTCTTCCTGGAATTCCAGCATCGCCTGCCTGCGGTTCGCAGGGCCCATCAAAGCCATTCCGTTCAGCCTTCCAAACTTGCCGATGTCAGGAAATTCTCTCTCATTGCGCAGTTCCTTCTTCTCCGTCGTGATCGTGTCTTTCCCATTCGTCTCCTGGAAATAGTAATTGATGGATTCATCCTTATATAATACAAACTGCTTTACATACAGATTCTCATACATTGGCATCAGAATTTCCGACTGATAGCCCAGTCCTTCCCGCATTCCCTGCTTCATCTTATGATACAATTTTACCCTGCTGCCAGGCCTGGACTGATAGGAGATCATCACCTTGTCATAGAGTTGGACTTCCCTCAGCCATTCTTCCTTATACTTCAGGTAATAGGGAAATACGATCTGCTTCTCGCACATCTCCCGCAGGACGTAGTGAAGCACGTCTTCTAGTTCGGCCGTATAATCACGGCTGGAATAGTATTTTAGAAGCGCGACCTTGCAGATATCCGGCAGATACTCCTTCTTGTCGCACTCGTTGGCTATCATATCGAACACGCACAGGTCCAAGTCCCTTCCGAATACGACGTATTCTCTGGAAACATACGCAAGATAGGCCTGTTTCAGCCGGAAATACACGCTGTCAGACAGATAGTAGTCTTCAAATATCTTTTCCTCCGCAAAAAGGTTCTCTGAAAAGACCATCTGCGTAATAATGCGCTCTCCAACCTTATAGGAAGGAATCGCGTATTCTCTTAAGACCTTCCACAGCCGCTTCATATCCCTGGTGGCCCCGCAGTAATAGTTAGCCAGATACATCAAAGTCACCTTATCATACTGCTGCATTTTAAACAGTTCAAAGCACAGATAATTCAGGAATTCATCTTCCTCATAGTTGTCTTCCCGGATCCGCTTGCTGCACAGGCGGAAGACATCCTTCTCATCAAAAGCGCTGATTCCTTTGATCCGAAGATTCTCAAACGTCGGCTCTTCCTTTTCGTTCTCCTGCTTCCACACGCCGGTGGATGCCGCATACTTGCGGCACATATCTAAGAATCTTGGCTCGTAGAACAGCCTTCTGGTCTCATAGGCGATGGAATCCGTATAGTGACGCCCTTCGATAGACTCCCATACAATTCTGGATTCCTTATCATACAGGTAGATAACGGCACCTTCATCCTCATCGTAAGGCACCCGCTGGCGGATGGCGCCATCCTTTTCAATCACCAGGACGCAGTTCATGTTCGGCACCTTTGTGGTGATCTCGTAAGAATAGCAGATATCACGCATGGCCTCCATGCGCTCTGCCGTCATCTCTTCTTCCTGGCAGAACCTCTTGTACAGGATTCGCAGAGGCTCCGTAATATGCCGCTTTAGCAGCTGGTCCCAGGTAAACGCGACCATCTGCTCCCGGTAATTCAGGTACAGATCCCCCGCAGTCTCTTCATAGGTGACCAGATTGGCATATAGAAATGCCGCCTTCCGGTAATTCAGAGAATTCCCATGCATGAAGTAGAGCAGGATGGTCTTCGGAAGCGGCCCTCTTGCGGAATTCTCGTCTATGGTCATCATATAATACTCATACAGCTGGGCAATCTTAAGTTCAGCGTCCACCGCCCTCTGATACCACACAAAATAGCGCTGCTGCGTCTTGTTTCCCTTGATCAGCAACGTACAGATCGTATTCAGTATCATAGGCTCGCTGTACATCTTGTAGATGCGTTCCAATATCCGGAACATGGCATCGCTGTAGTTCTTCTGCTGGCTGGCAAAATTGGAGACATACAGCGCCAGTTCCTTCGTCATCAGACGATACTTGGAAGCAAAATTCAGAACCTGGATTTCAAAAGCGCCCAGTTTTTTAAGAAGCGTGGGCTTTTCCTGATAGCACATATAGGCTTCCAGATAAAACAGGACCTCATGGATGCCATACTGGAACTGCTGTTCCAGCACTTCGATCTTTTTAAAAGGATTTTTATACCGCGGATCCAGATACAGGATCATGCGAAGGAGGGCCCAGGAATCCTGATGCCGCATATAGGTCTTCCCGATCTCGTCAAGCACCCGGTCAACATGGTTTCCCTGGCCTCTGATCTGCGCGGTCAGATATAAGTAATAGCAGTTCGTCACCGGATCCTTGCCGATGGCGAACCGGTTGTAATTATAATTCTCCAGAATCCATTTGGCTTCCTCGACTTTATTTCCAATCAGGTAAATATGGGCCTGAAGGAGCTGGTATACTTCATTCTGGGGTTCCTTTTTTCTCAGGACGGCCATCTTCTCAACCGCGCTCTCCACCCAGTTGTTCAGTTCGATCCTTCCGCCCACATAGCCGATATATTCCTTCAATATCTGCGCGCTTAAAAGTTCCGGGATTCTGTGATCCTCGTCATACTCCTGATTCTGCAGCACCTCGATCTCATAGGTCAGCGTCTCATAGGGAGTCACGAACTTCAAAGCGCCGTAATTCCTGCCGCCATGCAGCCGCTCCGGCCGAACCACATACTCGATCTCATGGGCATTGCCCACGAAGTCCTCCGTGCTGATCTCCGGGCGCAGAACCTTGATGAAGCTTCCCTCTGCCTCGATCCGGATGGGCATATATCCCCAGGTGTTCTTCATCAGCGTAAGTGTTCCCTTCGTCGGCTCCCCGATGTCTTCAAACAGCATTCCCTCCCCGGGAAGGGTCAAAAAGATGCACTCTTTCTGCTTGATGCCTACCAGGAATTCCTCCATGGCCTGCTCCCCAAGGGACCATTTGCGCATATTGTCATACAGATAGAATATCCTTTCATTCTCATACTTCAATATCTCATAGAATTCCCGGGAGCGGAACAGCCTCCCTGCTTCTGAGAAATCCTTGATCGCCAGTTTCCGGAAATCATCCGTACTCTGCACCTTCCCATAGGAGGCCATGACATACGGCTTTTCTATAATGGCGGTAAAAGACAGTTCATACTCTCCGCCGGTACACACGACGGTAAACTTGCCTTCCTCCACATGGCCAGGGCGCAGTCCCCTGCCGTCATACGTAAACTCTACCTTTGCGGGATTTCCCTCAAATCCCTGGTCTTTAAAATGAACACGAAAAGAAGACGGGTATACAAGTCCCCGTATCGTCCCTTTGCTATTCGTCTTCATTGTAAAACTTCCCCTGTATACTTCCCCTTCTCCTATTATGAGAACCAGATTTGTTTCATCAAATATGACATCAGGTCGTATTAACTGAAAGTCTCCTTTTGAAAATTTCTGGATTTTATTTTTCAAGTCTGACACCTGCTTCTTTCGTTGCATTTTTCAAAAAATATACTATAATGAATTATAGCATTGTTTCATAAGTAATGGCAATGCCGGAAATACAAAATCTCGAAAATATATGAATAGGATGTATAGATATGGAAAAGAAGCCTGAATTTCACGGAAGCGATCTGGAAAAGATCGCAAGTTATTATCACATGCGCAAGGAGGATATCATCTGCTATAGCGCCAATGTCAATCCCCTCGGATTGTCAGAAAAGGTAAAGAGCCAGCTTGCCGCCAATCTGGATGTCATCACCCGCTATCCTGACCGGGATTATACAAGTCTTCGTGAGACCATCGGAGCCTACTGCCACGCCGATCCCGGGCATATCATGGTTGGCAATGGCTCTACGGAACTGATCTCTCTTCTGATCAGCCAGCTCTCACCCAGGAAGGCGCTGGTCCTTGGCCCCACTTATTCAGAGTATGCCAGGGAACTTTCCCTGATCGGCGGCGCTTTACAGTACTACCATCTGAAGGAATCTCAGGATTTTGTGCTGGACATCCCTGATTTTCTTCAGGCGCTGACGGATGACATCGGGCTGGTCATCCTCTGCAATCCCAATAATCCCACCTCTTCCGCCATACATCAAGCGGACATGGAGCGTATTATAGGCGCTTGTAAGAAAAAAGGAATCTTCGTCATGATTGACGAGACGTATGCGGAGTTCGCCCCCGATCCGTCCGACATTACGGCAATCCCTCTTGCCAGCAGATACGATAACTTTATGGTAATCCGCGGCGTCTCTAAGTTTTTTGCCTCCCCGGGCTTAAGATTCGGGTATGGAATTACCGGCAGCAAGGAATTCCTCTCTGCCCTCCTTCTCCACCAGAACCCCTGGAGCCTCAATAGCATCGGGGCCTACGCCGGAGAATTAATGCTCAAAGACAGCGCGTATATTCAGGCCACCTGGAATCTAATCGACTCCGAGCGTACCCGCGTCTGCCAGGAGTTAAATGCCATAGACGGATTAAAGATATATAAGCCTTATGCCAACTTCGTCCTCATACGGATTCTGAAAGACGGCCTTACTTCCTTTGATCTGTTTGAGGCAGCCATCCATGAGAACCTGATGATCCGGGACTGTTCCTCTTTCGAAACCCTGGAAGGCGAGTATATCCGCTTCTGCTTCCTGATGCCACAAGAGAACGACCGGCTGCTCGACTGCCTGAAACGTGTGCTTAAGGCCCGGCAATAAGACCGGTGGCGAGAAAAGAAAGGCCGCCAAGTGTGGATATGATATGCCCCTCCACGCTTTGGCGGCCTTCCCTGTCTTTTTTCCTTCTTATTTCTTAAGGATCAATGCCACAAATGTCAAGTCTTCTGTGCCTGTATTCTTAATTCCATGGCCGTCTCCGTCCTTGCAGAAAAATACGTCTCCTGCCTCTGCGGGGATTGCCTTGCCATTGTCTTCGTACATTCCGGTTCCGCTAAGGATGTAATACGTCTCTGTCTCCCCATGATGCTCATGATGTCCCAACTCGCAGTTGGCAGGCACCGTCACCCTGCTGAACATCTTGCAGTGCTCTCCTAATTCCTCCTGGCTTAAAAGTCCTTCCTTCATAATGAAGCCGGCTCCGCCATTTACACGCTCTACCTTTACTACTTCTCTTTCTCCTGCTTTTGTCATTGTGCTGTTCCTCCTCTTTCTTATCATGATTTATCAGAATATTTATATTAGATATATTCTTTCTGCTCAAAATACCTCATCAGGATATCGGCGCAGTTCTCCACGCCCAGATCAGAAGTATTCAAAATCATATGGTAGTTATTCACGTCGCCCCAGGCTTTGCCCGTGTGCTCATGATAATACCTGGAACGCTCCCTGTCGTTCGCGTCAATCTTCTGGGCAGCCTCTTCGTATGTAAGAGATTCCTTCTTCATAATACGTTCGATCCTGTCTTCCTTGTCCGCGCACACATAGATATTGAACACGTTAAGCCTGTCTTTCAAGATCTCTGACGCGCACCGCCCAAGGATAATGCATGGCTTCTGTGCCAGCCCTTTGATCGCCTCCACTTCGGATTCATAGGTATTCCTGCTTAGTTCCTGTTCCACGTTTACCTTGTCATATACCGGAATCCCAAGCCTCTTCGACAGTTCCTCTGCAATAACGCTCGCGCCGGTACCATATCTGCGGCTCATCGTAATCACCAATTTCATACCAATTCCTCCTTCGTTAAGTGTTTTATGTAAGTAGGTATTATTATACCACTAAAATCATAAAAAGGCACTAAACTTTTACGCCAATAAAACGCGGGCAGGGACGCACGATTCTAAAATGCTATGTCCCTGCCCGCATGACCGGCATTGATTCTAATTCACGATTTTATAGTATTCCCTGGCAGTCAGGCCGTACACGATCGCATAGAACACTGCGAATACTGCCACGGTGATGATGGTGCACGCCATGAACAGCGGCACGTTCACAAGGTTCAGCACGGCCAGCAATTTGGTGATTACCTTAAAGGCCACGATGATATGGATGATAGCCGTGATAAGAGGAAGGAATAACACGGTAAGCACCTGGCTTCTGATGGAATGCCTTACCTCTTTCTTGCTCATGCCGACTTTCTGCATGATCTGATAGCGCTCCTTGTCATCATATCCCTCGGATATCTGCTTATAGTAGATGATCAGCACAGTCGCCATCAGGAACATGACGCCCAGATAGATGCCGATGAACAAAAGGCCGCCGTACAGCATATAGAACCCTTCCCGGTTCAGTTCCCGGCTTTCGCAGAATGACGGAGTGGTCTCGGACTCTACCCGGCTCTTGATCGATTCCTCCGCTTTCATGCACGCCTTCTGGCTGCCTTCCAGATCAAATGTGACTATATAATGTATATTGAACTGCTGCTCCTTCCATTCAATCTGCATCTGGCTGTCAGCATATGCCTCGTCCAGAAACTGCTGCATGATATTCTCGTTATTGACAACCAAGTAAAAGGTAGGCGCCAGCCGTCCCTGGCTCTTCTTGGCTAGTGGAAACTTCTTTAACTCCTTGACCACTTTAAAGCTGGCTGATCCAATCTTTACCGTATCTTTGCCATAAGTGTCTTCTGTATCCACAAATACCATCATCTCGTCTTCTGCCAGAGAAATGTTCTGGCCAGCCAGATTGTTATACTCATCCTGGCTAATGAAGATCAGCGAGCACAGATCTTCCGCCGCATAGTTTCCGTCATTCATCAGGGAAAAATCACTTCCCGTACGGATGGAGGACAGGCTTGCTTCCCTGTGGCTGACCTGGTTCTTTATCTTCACGCCTGCATTTGCGGCCTCTTCCTCAATGATCTGGTCGATCTTATTCATATTCTCTTCGGTGGCATTATAATTCCTTGCCTCGAATTCCGTTGGGAATCTGGTTTCCAGCACGTCATTCATTCCGGTATACAGCGAGATCGTGGTGGATATCATCACCAGCACCATGGTACTTAAGATACAGATGTTGGCAAGTCCTACCGCGTTCTGCTTCATCCGGTAGATCATGCCTGATATGGAAGTAAAATGGCTGGTCTTATAATAGTAATTCTTATTCTTCCGCAGAAGTTTCAGCAACGCAATGCTGCCCGCTGTAAACAGCGCATAGGTTCCTATAATGACACAGATGACTGCCAGAAAGAACAACGTGATCGCGGTAAGCGGAGATTCCGTCGTGATCGCGATATAATATCCGATTCCGATGGCAACCACTCCAAATATGGTCAGCAGCCATTTTGTCTTTGGCTCTTTTTCTCCCTGGCTTCCGCCTCTTAGCAGTTCCACCGGGTTGGAGAGACGGATCTGGAGCAGATTATAGATCAGCGTCATGGCGAATATGACGGTAAAAAGGAGCAGCGTATTCAGGAGTGCTCTTACTGAGAGTTCAAATACCATATTTACGTCATAATGGATGACCTTCAAAAGAGCCAGGAACATCAGCTTGCTGAATATGATTCCTGCTACAAGTCCGACGACAATGCTTATAACCGCTATTATCAAAGTCTCAATGGTCAGCATCCTGGCAATATGCCGCTTGCCCATTCCCAATATATTGTAGACGCCGATTTCCTTTTTCCTTCTCTTGATGAGGAAACTGTTGGTGTAGAACAGGAAGATTACGGCAAATACAACGATGACTACCGTCGCCCAGGAAAGGCAGAGTCGCAGATTCCCGTCTCCCACGCTCTTATTTCTGGACAAGGCGTCTATAATATAGAACATCATGACCGTAAGGATCGCCGTCAGCATGTAAGGAATATAGGTTTTCCGGTTATTCTTCAGGTTGGTGACCGCAAGTTTTCCATAAACTGAACTATTCAACCTGCTCACCCCCTGTAGTCAACACGGTGAGCGTGTCAGAGATCTTCTGGAACATCTGCTCATTTGTAAGATTTCCTCTATAGAGCTGATGGAACACTTCCCCGTCCTTAATAAACAGTACCCGTTTGGCATGGCTTGCGGCCTTGACGCTGTGGGTAACCATCAGGATGGTCTGTCCGTCTTCGTTGATGGCGTTAAAAAGCGTCAAAAGTTCGTCTGCCGCCTTAGAATCCAGCGCGCCGGTAGGCTCGTCTGCCAGGATCAGCTGGGGTCTTGTGATGATTGCCCTTGCGATCGCTGCCCTCTGCTTCTGGCCGCCGGATACCTCATAGGGATATTTTTCCAGCAGTTTTTCAATGCCAAGGCGCTGCGCTATCGGCTTGATCTTCTTCTCCATCTCGTCATACTTCTTCCCGGACAGGACCAGCGGAAGGAAGATATTATCCTTAAGAGAAAACGTGTCCAGAAGATTAAAGTCCTAAAACACGAACCCCAGATTCTGCCGCCTGAATGCCGCCATCTCTTTTTCTTTGATCTTTCCCAGATCATTTCCTTTCAAGTACACCTTGCCTCCCGTCGGCTTGTCAAGAGAAGCCAGGATATTAAGAAGCGTCGTTTTCCCAGAGCCGGATTCTCCCATAATCGCTACATATTCTCTTGGTTCTACGGAGAAACTCACATTCTTTAATGCCTCCACCTGATTTCCGCCAAACCGGGTAGTGTATATTTTCTTTACATTCTTTACCTCTAATAAAGCCATCTCATATTCCCGTCCTTTCATCTATTCTTTGTTTATTACAAATCATATTATAGATTATCCAGTATTCTGCTTCCATCGAATCAGGTTACATTCTCCTGGCCCAACCTTACAAATTTGTCACAAATAAGCACTTTGATTACTTATAAACAGGATTTTTAAGAAATCTGATGTAATATTCCTTCCTTCAGTTTCACAGTTTTTTGTTCTTTTAGGATATCATAAATACGCTTCTTATTATATTCGTTTTTATAAAGATATTATTAGAATAATTTTTTATCAATGTGTTAGACCTCCAACAAGTTTTATAAAAAGAAGGGTGCTATTATAGAGGCATCAAAAGGAGAGCTGGTGTAAAAATGAAAGAAGATAGCGAAGATACGTTAAAGTTCTACGGCCGCCAGGGACTGGCAGTCTTACCCATCGTCTTGTATGTCATCCTAAGCGGCGTGATCATGATCGCGACACACTGCTACTCAATGAAAGTGCTGATACTTGCTGCCATCATCTCCATCCTGGCTGGCTTCATCTTCTGTAAGAATAAGATCGATTTCTGGAATGCAGTAGTCAGAGGGCTTGCCAAATACGGAAATGCACGTTTGATTCTTATCTTCATGGTAATTGGTATTTTTTCCAAGGTTCTGGTAATCGGAGATATCGGAGGCGGCTTCATCTGGCTGGGCGCCCATCTGGGACTTCAGGGAGGAACCTTCGCCCTGTTTGTCTTCATCGGAAGCGCAGTCATCTCCATGGGAGCCGGCGCTCCTATCGCGGCGCTGCTTGCCGTCGTGCCCATCTTCTATCCGGCAGGCATTATGATGGGTACCAATCCTGCCATTCTCATCGGGAGCATGATGAGCGGAATCTTTTTCGGAGATGCGCTTTCGCCAAGTTCCCAGGTTATACATACCACGATCGCATCCCAGCATGATGCTGATACGCAAAAAAGCGCGGACTTGCTTGAAACAATGCGAGAACGCCTTCCTTATATCCTGTTTGCAGGCGTCCTGTCAGCTGTCCTCTTCCTTATTCTCGGAGGAAGAGGCAGCGCAGGAGGAGACATGGAAGAAGTTGCTTCCATGTCCAATGTTAAAGGCCTACTGATGCTGGTTCCTATTGTGGTCCTGCTCATCATTTGTTTTAAGACCAAAGACTTGTTCGTTGGCGTGACCGGAGGAATCCTGACTGGAATCGTGGTGGGACTTGTAAGCGGCCTCTACCAGTTGCAGGATCTGGTGGCAATTGATGCGAAGACCCAGCAGCTGCACGGCGTATTCTTCGACGGAATAGCCAGCGTTACTGATATTATTATATCCACAATCCTGCTGTATGGCCTTATACAGATTGCCGTGGAAGGCGGCATGATGCGAAAATGCTGCAACTTCCTCATGGCCAGCAAGATGATCAAAAAGCCGGCAGGCGCTGAATCAATCATTGCTCTGGGCGTAGGGATCGTCAATATCTTTCCCGATCACCTGATAGAGACCTTTTTCCTCCGCCTCTTTTTTGTCTATCGTGTAAACCTTGGCATAATCGGTCACAGCCTTTACCTCAGCCATGATGCCGGTGTCGTGAGGCGGTGTGATCTGCGCGCCGTCCTCCCAGTAAACCTTGTAGCCGTTGTACTCCGGCGGGTTGTGGCTGGCGGTGATGTTGATACCGGCGATGCAGTGAAGCTGGCGGACTGCGAAGGAAAGCTCCGGCGTGGGCCTTAAAGACTCAAACACATAGGCTTTGATGCCGTTGGCTGCCAGGCAGAGCGCTGCCACATCCGCAAACTCCGGGGACATATGACGGGAATCGTAGGCGATGGCCACGCCTCTTGACTGTCCGTTCACTTTGGCAATGTAGTTTGCCAGTCCCTGGGTTGCTTTTCTTACGGTATATACGTTCATCCGGTTGGTTCCTGCGCCGATGATGCCGCGCAGACCGCCCGTTCCAAATTCCAGGTCTTTGTAAAAACTGTCTATCAATTCGGTTTTATCTGGATTTTCCAACATTCGTTTCACTTCAGCCTGAGTTTCGGCATCATAAGCCGGGGTAAGCCATTTTTCAGCTTTCTCAGTGACCTGTTTAATCAGTTCCTGATTTTCCAGATCGG
>OGYI01002921.1_pt1 | contig 11624 bp, 6 predicted proteins | sample 1576521 | NCBI WGS metagenome assembly OGYI01 (sample SAMEA3541484, study PRJEB24748) | human gut metagenome | biome: human gut; feature: human-associated habitat; material: faeces | place: China | collected 2012
TAGTATAATAGCACAAAAAGCCCGCAAATGCAAGGCTTTTTATACAATCCATATTCATAATCCATGTCCGATATTACCAGTATCTGCGCACTCCGAGAACCGTCCTGTAGTTCCACGGAGAACTGATCTTAATGCCTCCCGCGGGGTATGGCTTGCTGTTAGAAGCATGCACGATCTTGCCGCCTCCGATGTAGATTGCCACATGATCGCTGTAGACGACTACATCGCCGGGCATAATGTCCGAATAAGCCACTGCCTTTCCGGCGCTTAACTGCCCCCATGAGTCTCTTGGCGTAGATATGCCGAACTGCCGATGAATGGCCTGCACGAAAGCAGAGCAGTCAATTCCGTTAGTCAGGCTTGTCCCTCCATATTCATAAGGATTTCCCACATATTCGCATCCCCGGTTCGCGATCTGCTGGCCCAGAGAAGCATTGCTCGGTTTTGAAGCCGGCGGAACGCTGTTGTTTGAAGAGCCCCCACCCTGAGAACTGGATTGATTGCCAGAGTTTCCATTGTTAGCCACATTATTGCTGGTATTGTTATTCGGCTTTTGCGTGGAATTTCCTGCTGGGGATGAAGGCTTTCCTCCCCCGCCATTCCCGGTCTGCGCCGAAGCAACTACATTCTGCGTGGCTTCCGTCAGCTGATCAAGCTGGGCCGCCGCCTGAGCCTTTGCGTCTGCAAGCTGGGAATCAAAGTCGGCAATACGGCTTCTCATATCTGCCAGAGTATTTTCAAGATTTGTTTGCTGCTGGCCTAAGTCCGCGGCCATCACTTCCATATCCGCCTGTCCAGCTTCCAGTTCCGTCTTAAGCGCTTCTACCTTCTCCTTGGTTTCCACATATTCTTTTAATTTCTTTCTGTCATAACTATGTACGTTCTGGACGTATTCCGTCTTGTTCACCAGTTCCGAATAGGACTTGGCGGTCACCAGCGCTTCAAAAGCGGATGTGTCGCCTTGCTCATAGATGTATTTTATGCGAAGCTTCATGTCCTCATACTGTTCCTGTTCCTTCGCCTGGGCCTCTTCCAGATCCGACTGCGCCTGGGTAATCTTCTGCTCCTGGTCAGCCATATCTTTTTGCAGGGCATCATAACTTACCAGAAGGCCCACCAGCTGGCTGTTTACATCTGCCGCCTGCCCCTCCAGTTCTTCCTTCTGCGTCTCCAGAGACTGGGCATCTTCCTGCGGCGTAGCCAAAACAGGCGTTACAATTAAAGAACTCATCACAAAAACTGTGATGAGTGTCTGTACAAATCTTTTCTTCATATTCTCACCCATCCTTATCAATTATTCATCTTATCAGTTCCTAATGCAACCGATTGGATCATATGCTCCCCTGCATATCTTAAGGTCAGAATACTACATTTTTCAGTTATTTTCAATATAATTCAACAATTTCCAGATACTTCCTTACCAGTATCTTGCATAGCCTTGCGCTCTCACCGGGCTGATCATGATATTGGTGCCCGTCTGCTGCGCTTCGATCATCATACCGCCGCCGATATAGATGCCCACATGGCCTGGCTTCCAGCAGATATCTCCTGGTTCCGGACTGGACACTTTTCTTCCTCCGGCATACTGGGACTCGGAAAAATGTGGCAGTGAGATTCCCGCAACCGCATGGCAGTACTGCACAAGTCCGGAACAGTCTAGTCCTACATAAGGCTTGTCCCCGCCCCATACATATGGCACGCCAAGCTGGCTGTACGCCGCCTGCACGATCTTCTGGGCTACCGCGGTATTTCCCTGTCCGGCATAGGAAGGATTGTTTCCGCCGCCACCGCCGCTCGGCTTCTTGTTGCCATTATTATTGTTATTATTGTTGTTACCATTATTGTTCGCCTGCTGCGCTTCTTCCTGACGTCTCTGCTCTTCGGCCGCCTTCTCGGCTGCTGCCTGCAACTGCTCGTCAAGGCTGCCTAACTCTTCCTGCTTGCTTGCAAGCGTCGTATCCAGATTTTCCTTATCGCTTTCGAATTCCGCCTGCATGTCTTCCAGGTTGTCCATCTCCGTCTCCAGAGTAGACTTCAGATCCTGAACCTGCTGCTTTGTGGCAACATACTCTTCCAGCATCTTTCTGTCATAGGAATGAACATTCTGCACATACTCGGCCTTATTCACCAAGTCGGAGAAATCCTTTGCAGATACCAATGTCTCAAGAGCACTGGTATCGCCTTCTTCATACATGAACTTTATGCGAAGCTTCATGGCTTCATACTGCTCTTCTTCTTTTTCCTGAGCCGCGGCCAAGTCTTCTTCCGCCTGGGTAATCTCCTGACCTTTTGAAATCAGGTCTCCCTCAAGCTGGCTGATCTTGGATAACAGATCCGTCAATTCGCTCTGTAAGGAATCAACTTCGCTCTGTGCTGCTTCCTTGTCTTTCTTTAGATCATCAACCGATGGTTCTGCAAAAACCGGTGTTACAACCAATCCACATGTCAGTACCGTGACCAACAAAGCACTTTTAATTCTTCTCATAAGTTCTCCTGTTTACTTTCCCTCGTTTACCATTTACCAGTAACGTCTATACCACGGGGATCCATATACATTGGCAACTCTTACTACATCTCCTTTATGAGGCGCATGGATCATCTGGCCTCCGCCGATGTAGATGCCGATATGGCTTCCGTAGCATACCAGATCTCCCGGCTGCGGATTGCTGACAGCCCTTCCGCCGCCTCCTTGCACTTCTGAAGTACGTCCGATGCTAATCCCCGCAACTCTGTGGCAATACTGTGTAAGCCCTGAGCAGTCAAGCCCTACTCCCGGAGTCGTTCCACCCCATACATAAGGCACGCCTAACTGGCCATATGCCGCATTTACGATAGCCTGTGCAGTGGACGTGTTGCCTGTGCCGCCGCCCGTGCTTGCACTATTGCTGTTGTTCGCATGGTTATTATTTCCAGAGGAGTTGTTATTACGGTTGCTGTTATTATTGTTATTATTGCCGTTGTTGTTTGCCGCTGCCTGCTGCTGTGCCGCAAGAGCCTCTGCCGCTGCCGCCTCGGCTGCTGCCTGAATCTGAGAGTCAAGGTCCGCGACTTCTGCCTTCTTGGATTCGATGGTAGAACTCAGTTCGCTTTCCTTATCCTCGTATTCAGCCTGCATAGATTCCATATTCTTCTGTTCGTCTTCCAGCGTCGTCTTAAGATCTGCAATCTGCTGTTTTGTCTCTACGTATTCCTCCAGCTGCTTCCTGTCATATGTATGTACGTTCTGTACATATTCCGCTTTATTCACAAGATCTGAGAAGTTCTCTGCCGTCACCAGCGTCTCAAGCGCGGTCGTATCTCCCTCTTCGTACATGAATTTGATACGCTTCTTCATGGCCTCGTATTGTTCCTGCTCTTTTTCCTGAGCCTCTTTCAGATCTTCTTCCGCTTTTGTAATCTCCTCGCCCTTTTCAATCAGGCTTTCCTCCAGGTCTCCCAGTTTGGACATGATATCCGTCAACTGTTCCTGCAGCGATGACACTTCGCTTTCCTTGGCTGCCTTGTTTTCCTTCAAGTCATCGACTGATGGCGCTGCGAACACTGGTGTCACAATCATTGAACTAGCAACGACAGCAGTCAGCAGCCTTGTTCCAAATTTTTTCATTTTAATCATCCTTTTTACTTATTCTTATACTCTTTTTTACCCTCATTTGACATAGTACCCCTACATCTAGATTCGATTATACTCTATTACACTAAAATTTGCAACATTTTTTAACACTTTTGTAACATCTTGCAGGAACAATTTTCCTTATTGTATGTCCATATTCGTATAGCCCATCAGGCTTATATCCACCTCCCTAGCCGCTTCTCTGCCTTCCCGGATTGCCCAGACTACCAAGGACTGGCCTCTGTGCATGTCCCCTGCGGCAAATACATTCGCAACGTTGGTTCCATATTCCCCTGCCGGCGTTGCCACATTGGTCCGTTCATTCACTTCTACTTTGAATGCCTTGGTAATATAGTCCTCGCTGCCGATGAATCCGGCAGCGATCAGCACCAGGTCCGCTTCTACAGTATATTCGCTCCCCGCTACTTCTGCCATCATCATCCGGCCGGTCTTCTCGTCCTTCTTTGCTTCCAGTTTCACCAGAACAGCCTGGCACACTCTGCCTTCCTTATCTTTCTTGAATTCTTTGACTGTTGTCTGGTAAACCCTCGGATCATGGCCGAAGACTGCCTTGGCCTCCTGCTGTCCATAGTCTGTCTTGCAGATCTTGGGCCATTCCGGCCATGGATTATCCTGCGTCCGTTCATTCGGAGTTTTTGGCATCATCTCCAGCTGCAGCACGGATTTCGCGCCGTGGCGCATGGAGGTTCCCACGCAGTCATTTCCCGTGTCGCCTCCGCCGATCACCATGACTTTCCTGCCTTTGGCAGAAATATATTCGCCGTCTTTTAACTGCATTTCATTCGCCCAAAGGCTCTTGGTGGTGGATTTCAGGAAATCAACCGCAAAGTAGATTCCTTTCGCGTCTCTTCCCGGTACTTTAATATCCCTGGGATTGGAAGCGCCACAGCAGAGGATGATTCTGTCATATTCTCGAAGGAGCGTGGATGCCTTCCGGTCTTTGCCTACATTGCACCCTGTCACAAATTCGATTCCTTCCTCTTCCAGTATCGATATTTTCCGGTCGATCACCTGTTTCTCCAACTTCATATTGGGAATGCCATACCGAAGCAGTCCACCTGGCTTATCCTCCCGCTCGAACACCGTAACGCTGTGTCCTCTGCGATTCAGCATGTCCGCAGCGGCCAGCCCGGAAGGGCCAGAGCCAATGACAGCCACTTTTTTACCGGTACGCACCTTCACCGGACGCGCTGACGCATACCCTTTTTCATATGCATTTTCAATGATCCCATATTCATTTGCCTTTGTCGTGACTGCATCCCCGTTCAGGCTGCAGGTACAGGCCGCCTCGCACAAGGCCGGACACACGCGGGCGGTAAATTCCGGGAAGTTGTTGGTCTTTTTCAGCCGGTAGTATGCCTCTTCCCAGTTGCCATGATAGATCAAGTCGTTCCATTCCGGCACCAGATTATGGAGGGGACATCCGCTTGCCATTCCCATGATCATCTGCCCGGACTGGCAGAACGGCACGCCGCAGGACATGCATCTTGCCCCTTGCAGTTCCTGCTCTTCTTTTGCCAGCGGCGTATAGAATTCGTTGAAATGCCGAATTCTTTCTCTTGGCGCTTCCGCTGCCTTATCCTGTCTTTCATAATCCATGAATCCTGTTGCTTTTCCCACTTTCCTGCGCCTCCTATCTTCCGCCTTTAATTGCATAAAATGCTTCAATCTTTGCCTGCTCGCTGCTCATGCCCTGCTCTTCCATCTGAAGGATGGTGGTGAGCATGCGCTCATAGTCAACCGGAATGATCTTCTTAAACTTTGGCAGATATCCGGTAAAATGACCAAGGATCTCTTTCCCGATCTGGGAATTGGTATAGGATACATGCTCCTCTATCATGCCTTTCAGTTCATTTACATCGAATTTGGATGTCACATGCTCGATATTCACCAGCTGCTTATTCACATTCCTGTACAGGCTGCTGTCCATATCCAGTACGTATGCCACGCCGCCGCTCATTCCTGCCGCAAAGTTCTTGCCGGTCTTTCCAAGAACCGCCACGCGTCCACCCGTCATATACTCGCATCCATGATCTCCTACGCCTTCCACTACGGCCGTCGCGCCTGAGTTTCGCACTGCAAAACGTTCTCCTGCGACTCCATTGATGAATGCTTTCCCGCTTGTCGCTCCATAAAGCGCCACATTTCCTATTATAATGTTCTCATCGTGCTTGTATTTTGCGCTGCGTGGCGGATATACGACAAGCTTGCCGCCGGAAAGCCCTTTTCCAAAATAGTCATTGCTGTCGCCAATCAGTTCCAGCGTCAGTCCCTGCGGAATGAACGCGCCAAAAGACTGGCCTCCGGCACCGCTGCATTTTACCACGTAACTGTCCTCCGGCAGTCCTTCCGGATACCTCCTGGTAATCTCCGATCCAAAAATGGTTCCAAACGTCCGGTTTGTATTGGTAACATCCACTTCTATGCTTCTCTTCTGCTTCTTTTCCAGAGATGGCAGCAATTCTTTGACCAAAACCTTCTCATCCAGCGTTTTCTCCAGTTCAAAGTCATACCTCTTCTTCGGGTTAAATGTGACCGGCGTCTTCGTCCCTTCATATGGATTATACAGAATCTGCTTAAGATCCAGCGTGGCCGCCCTGTCGGAGGTGGCATCTTCCCTGACTTTCAGAAGATCGGTCCGTCCAACCAGTTCATCCACGGTACGTACTCCCAGCCTTGCCATATATTCTCTCAGATTCTGGGCAATGAAGCGCATAAAGTTCACGACATATTCCGGCTTGCCCGTGAATCGTTTCCGCAACTGCGGATTCTGGGTGGCAACCCCCACCGGGCAGGTATCCAGGTTGCAGACCCGCATCATAACGCATCCCATCGTTACCAGAGGCGCTGTGGCGAAGCCGAATTCCTCCGCCCCGAGGATTGCGGCAATGGCTACATCCCGGCCGCTCATCAGCTTGCCGTCCGTCTCGATCCGCACCCGCTCCCGAAGACCATTTTGAAGCAGTGTCTGGTGCGTCTCCGCCAGTCCCAGTTCCCAGGGAAGGCCCGCGTTATGGATGGAGCTTCTTGGGGCCGCTCCGGTACCGCCGTCATAGCCTGAGATCAGGATCAGGCCCGCGCCTGCTTTGGCTACTCCTGCAGCAACCGTTCCCACGCCCGCCTCTGACACTAGTTTTACCGAGATCCTTGCGTCTTTATTGGCGTTCTTACAGTCGTAGATTAACTGCGCCAGATCTTCGATGGAGTAAATATCATGGTGGGGCGGCGGGGAAATCAGGCTTACGCCTGGCGTAGAATGACGGGTTTTGGCTATCCATGGATATACCTTGCCTCCCGGCAAGTGTCCGCCTTCTCCCGGCTTGGCTCCTTGCGCCATCTTAATCTGTATTTCCCTGGCGCTGACCAGATATCTGGACGTCACGCCAAATCGGCCGGAAGCCACCTGCTTGATCGCCGAGCATCTGTTTGTATCCAGACGTTCAATCTCCTCGCCGCCTTCGCCGCTGTTGGATTTGCCGTGCAGCTGGTTCATAGCGATGGCCAGCGTCTCATGGGCTTCCTTGGAAATGGAGCCATAAGACATGGCTCCCGTCTTAAACCTGGTGACGATCGAATCCACGCTCTCCACTTCGTCTATAGAAATCCCCTTCTTCGGATACTTGAATTCCAGCTGGCCGCGCAGATTGATGTGCGCGCCTTCCTCATTCACCATATCCGTATATTTCTTGAACATTTCATAATCGCCGCGTCTGGCGGACTGCTGCAGCATATGGATAGTCTGCGGATTGTAAAGGTGCTTTTCTCCGCCGCTTTTAGACTTATGCTGCCCGATGCTGTTCAAGGTCAGATCCACTTCCAGCCCCAGCGGGTCAAATGCCTGCGAATGGCGCGCCACATAGTCCTGGGCAATCTCTTCGATTCCGATGCCGCCGATACGGCTTACGGTATCGGTAAAATATTTATCGATAAACGCTTCCTTCAGGCCGATCGCCTCAAATATTTTTGCTCCCTGATAAGATTGAATAGTGGATATTCCCATCTTGGACGCAACCTTTACAATACCGGAAAGCACCGCATGGTTATAATCATCCACGGCCGCATAGTAGTCCTTCTGAAGCATATCCGTATCAATCAGCTGCCGGATCGACTCATGGGCAAGATAAGGGTTGATCGCACAAGCGCCGTAGCCCAAAAGGGTTGCAAAATGATGCACTTCCCTCGGCTCTCCAGTCTCCAGAATAATTGCGACGGAAGTCCTCTTCTTCGTCCGCACCAAGTGCTGCTGCAATCCCGACAATGCCAGCAAGGACGGCATGGCTACATGATATTCATCCACGCCCCGGTCCGAGAGGATCAGGATATTGGCGCCTTCGCGGATTGCCCGGTCTACCTCGATGAACAAGTAGTCGATCGCTTTCTCCAGGCTGGAATTCTTGTAATAGATAATGGGAATCTCCGCTATCTGGAATCCGTCTGCCTTCATACTCTTGATCTTTAGAAGATCCGTGCTGGTAAGAATCGGATTCTCCACCTTCAGCATCCTGCAGTTTTCAGCCCGCTCTTCCAACAGGTTGCCATCCGCGCCGATGTAGACGGTGGTGGAAGTCACTACTTCCTCCCGGATCGCGTCAATGGGAGGATTGGTCACCTGCGCGAACAACTGCTTGAAGTACCCGAACAGATTCTGATGCTTGTCCGAAAGCACTGCCAAAGGGGCATCGATTCCCATGGCTGCCGTCCCTTCCACTCCATTTTTTGCCATATTCAGGATGGATGTCTTCACTTCCTCGTAGGAATAGCCGAAGGCTTTTTGGAGGCGCTTGCATTCTTCCGGCGTATAGGATGGGACCTTCTGGTTTGGAATCTTAAGGCTGCTAAGTTCTGTCAGGTTGCTGTCCAGCCATTCTCCGTAAGGCTGACGGCTCGCGTATCTCTCCTTCAGTTCTTCATCGTCGATCACCCTCCCCTGCACGGTATCTACAAGCAGCATCTTTCCGGGATGCAAGCGCTCTTTTACAACAATCTTGCCCGGGTCAATATCAAGCACGCCCACCTCGGAGGACAGGATCAGCGTGTCATCATCCGTGATATAATATCTGGAAGGACGAAGGCCATTCCTGTCAAGGACGGCTCCCATGCAGTCCCCGTCGCAGAAAAGAATGGACGCGGGCCCGTCCCACGGCTCCATCATGGTGGCGTAGTATTGATAGAAATCCTTCTTCTCCTGGGACATATTCTTCGTATTGGCCCAAGGTTCAGGAATCGCGATCATGACGGCAAGCGGCAGGTCCATCCCGCTCATCACCATAAATTCAATGGCATTATCCAGCATGGCAGAGTCAGATCCTGCGATATTGATGGCCGGCAGCACCTTGTGAAGCTCGCCCTTCAGGTATTCTGACTCCATGTTCTCTTCCCTTGCCCTCATCTTGTCCGCATTGCCGCGAATGGTATTGATCTCCCCGTTATGTACGATAAACCGGTTCGGATGCGCCCTTTCCCAGCTGGGGTTCGTATTGGTGCTGAACCTGGAATGCACGAGGGCTATCGCGGACTCGTAGTCCGCATCCTGCAGGTCTTCAAAGAACGAACGCAGCTGGCCTACCAGGAACATTCCCTTGTAGGCAATCGTTCGGCTTGACAGGGATGCCACATAAGTATCATCGCTGCTCTGCTCAAATACCCGCCGGATCACATACAGCCGCCTGTCAAAATCCAGGCCTTGCTCCACCTTTTTCGGGCGTTCGATGAATCCCTGCATAATACAGGGCATGCATTCCCGCGCACGGCTTCCCAGGACTTCCGCCTTAACCGGCACTTCCCTCCAGCCCAGGAAATTCATGCCTTCCTTTTTTACGATTACTTCGAATATCTTCTTTGCCTGATTTCTCTTCAGTTCATCCTGAGGGAAGAAAAACATCCCGACTCCGTAATCTCTCTGTGAACTTAAAAGGATGCCGAGAGGCTTGCAGACTTTGGAGAAAAACTTGTGGGATATCTGTAATAAGATTCCAACTCCGTCACCTGTCTTACCTTCGGCATCCTTGCCAGCTCTATGTTCTAAGTTTTCTACAATCTTTAATGCATTTGCCACAGTACTATGACTTTTTTGCCCTTTAATGTTGACGATTGCACCGATTCCGCAGTTATCATGTTCAAACCCGGAACGGTACAAGCCACATTGACCGCTTGCGCTCTGTCCGCTCATATATTCAGTCCTTTCATTTTAATTTTTTATTACTATACTACATTTTCCCCGGCTTGTAAACCGTAACTTTTCTCGAATTGTCAGACAATCAGACTATTTGCTTTATGAAAGTAAAAAATCTGGCAGCTTATACAGCTGCCAGATTCTCATGTTCTTCGGATTTCCCCGGGATATCTGGTTTCTCTTCTATTCTCTGGATGAACACAAACATGGTGGCGGCTATGGACGCGCACGCAACCGTTACGATTCCGATACGCAGAACATCTTCTGCCAGCCATTCCAGCAGTTTGTATTTCGTCGCCAGCACTGATAATAGATTCATAGACATATGCGCCAGAATCGGCGCCTTTACCGAGCCATACTTCTCATACAGATAAGCCAGCATCATTCCAATTACAAATCCGTATATCATCTGGACGATATTATTATGAATCCATCCGAATACGAACGCCGACAGCAGCGCTGCCTGCATGAATCCCCCACTTTCCCTAAAACGCTTGAAAAGCAGCCCGCGAAATACCAGTTCCTCGCTGATGGGCACAATGATTGCCAATACCGCGATCTGTAAAGCAAGCGGCGCGGAATACATTCCTTCCAGCGTCTCTGTATAAGTCTCGCTGGCCGCCGAGAAATTCCCTATGGTAATCAGGTTATTCAGCCCCAGGCACATAGCAGCGGCAATGACAATGACTGCAAAATATTTCCAGATAGGCGCTTTTTTATTGGGGTGAAATCCCCTTGCCTTCTCTTTTGTCCTGTCTTTATGGAACAGGAATGCCATAACCGGAATCACGATCAGAGCCCGCACTCCATTGATCGGAGTAGAATAGGCATTCATCTGCTTGACGACAGCGTCCATAATCGAAGCCCCGTCCTTTTCCATCAATTCCATCATCTGGCTGAAACTGCCTCCTTGATTCAATTCATTGCCATAATGGCTTACTATATACACAGAAGTCAAAGCATACTCTGCAATCATGCTTACGAGTATCCCGATCACCAGCCATATTACGACCGGTCCCCACAGGTGCCACAGCCGCTTGCCATAACTTTCCGGCTTCATAGGCGGTACCTGGCCGCCCTGCCCCTGTCTGTTCTGTTGTTGTTCCATACGCTTCCTCACTTTCATCTATCAATACCTTCTCTATTCTACTTCTCATTCCCCTAACTTGCAATAAAAAAAGTATAAACTTTCTCTCCTACTTGACAATTTCCGGCATGGCTCCTATCATAAGACCCATATGGGGCGCCGATATGGCTGAGATGCGCGAAGACGCGCAGACCCTTGAACTTGATCCGGGTAATGCCGGCGTAAGGAAGGAGAATATAATATGTCAAAATCAAGTATCACAAAAAGCGGCGCAACACACGCCGCAACGAAGAAACTCGTTTTTTCTGCTATGGGAATCGCTCTTGCAATGGTAACATCCTACATCAAAGTATGGGAAATGCCAATGGGCGGCTCTATCACTTTGATGTCCATGCTGTTCATCTGTCTGATCGGCTACTGGTTCGGCCCAAAATATGGTCTGCTGGCTGGTGCCGCCTATGGCCTGCTTCAATTCATCGTTGATCCCTATATGCTGACCATCCCCCAGGTAATCCTGGATTATCCCCTGGCTTTCGGCGCTCTTGGCCTGTCAGGTTTTTTCAGCAACCGAAAATATGGCCTTCAGATTGGATACTTTGCAGGTGTCCTGGGACGGTTCCTCTGCTCGACCTTATCCGGCGTTATCTTCTTCGCTTCTTTTACTCCGAAAGGCATGAATCCCTGGGCATATTCCGCGATGTACCAGGGCGGATATCTGGGCGCCGAGTCAGTCA
>OGYI01002922.1_pt1 | contig 11619 bp, 11 predicted proteins | sample 1576521 | NCBI WGS metagenome assembly OGYI01 (sample SAMEA3541484, study PRJEB24748) | human gut metagenome | biome: human gut; feature: human-associated habitat; material: faeces | place: China | collected 2012
TCATCTTGTTGTGGTTGTGTTTTCTGAAGTATGGATCCAGCTTCATATATTCCAGGAAATCGTGCATCCAGCCCATGTTCCATTTGAAGGTAAAGCCGAGGCCGCCGTCCTCCGGGCTATGGGTTACTTTCGGCCAGGCCGTGGACTCTTCGGCGATAATCATTGCTCCGTCTTTCCTTCCGTTTATGACGCTGTTCAGATGTTTGAAAAATTCGATTGCCTCCAGGTTTTTATTATCCCCGTATTTGTTGGGGATCCACTGGCCGTCGCTGCGTCCGTAATCCAGATACAGCATGGAGGCCACGGCATCCACCCGCAGACCGTCTACGTGGAACTTTTCCACCCAGAAGAGCGCATTGGCAATGAGGAAGTTCTTTACCTCGTTCTTTCCGTAGTCGAATACCTTCGTGCCCCAGTCCGGATGTTCGCCCTTCCTGGGGTCCGCATATTCAAAAAGGGGTTCGCCGTCAAAGTCAGCCAGGCCATGGGCATCCTTGGGGAAGTGGGCCGGAACCCAGTCCAGTATGACGCCTATGCCGTTTTTATGCAGGTAGTTTACGAAATACATGAACTGTTCCGGTGTGCCATAGCGGGAGGTGGGGGCAAAGTATCCCGTCACCTGATATCCCCAGGAGCCGTCAAATGGGTGTTCCGCAATGCCCATCAGCTCCACATGGGTATAGCCCATCTCCTTTACATAAGCTGCCAGCTCATGGGCAGCCTCTGTGTATGTATAAAAGCCGTCCCTTTCAGGCCTGTCCCGTTTGCGCCAGGAACCCAGATGCACTTCGTAAATGCTCATGGGCAGCTTCTGTACATCTGCCTGGGTCCTCTTTTCGATCCAAGAGCTGTCAGTCCAGGAAAAGCCCTGGATATCGGCTGTGACAGAGGCTGTACCCGGACGGTATTCCGCGCTGAAGGCAAAGGGATCTGCCTTGTAGAGAATCTTGCCGGACTGGGTGGTAATGGCAAATTTATAGAGCTCTCCCAGCTTCATGCCCGGATTAAAAATCTCCCAGATGCCGGATTCGGAGATACGTTCCATGGGGCTGGCCTCCGGATTCCAGTTGTTAAAATCGCCTACCAGATGGACCTCTCTTGCATGAGGGGCCCAAACAGCGAAGTAGATGCCTTCCTTTCCCTTGTATGTCTTGGGATGTGCCCCTAATTTCTGGTAAATATCATAATGTGTGCCTGCTCCGAACAGATAGCAGTCCAGATCAGATATGAAACCTGTGGCAGAAGCCTTTTTCTTTGAAGATGCTGCAGTGCGTTTTTTAGCTACCATATCAGTTCTCTCCCTTGAGTTTCAGGACAGCTCCCCAGTTGCCCTTTAGTTTTATGTGGACCTTCCCGTCTGAAATGGGGAGGCGGTCTGCGGGTTCCAGAAGATTGACTGCCTCGCTGGCCTGAAGCGGAACAGGGATGGTCAGTTCGGCCGGTTCATCGTCATTGTTTACCGCGGTGATGATGACAGAGTCCTCACCGTGCCTGGCAAATGCATACTGGCGGTTGGTCAGCAGCAGTTCCTGGTAACGGCCCGTGTGAAGCGGCTCCTGCTGGCTGTGAATCTGTCCCAGCTGTGCAATCAGGTCTGTAAGTTCGCAGTGAAGTTCACCTTCCTGCTCTATGGAGATGGCGGGACGCAGCGCTTCATCGCTGGTGTTGGTGCGTTTTCCCTCAATGCCCCATTCGCCGCCGTAATAGATGGAGGGAATGCCGGGCAGTGTGAAGAGGCAGATGTATATGGGGAACAGGTGCTCCCTGAGCTTAAGCTTTGTGGCAATCCTATCCTCGTCATGATTGTCCACAAAGGTGTAAAGCTGGCGTCCGATGGCCTCCAGCCGTCTTACGTTGTGGGCAATTTCAAAGAAGTTGTGGTCATTGAAGCCGGAGTAAAGGCTTTTGTGAAGTTCGTAATTAGTGACGGAGTGAAGCATCTCATTGTTAACCCAGCGGCTGTAGTCCCCGTGTATCACCTCACCCATAAGCCAGAAATCTTCCTTCATGGCCTCTGTCTGGCTGCGCATTTCCTTCATGAAGTTAAAGTCCAGCACATTGGCGCAGTCCAGGCGTATTCCGTCAATGTCAAACTCGTCAATCCAAAACCGGATGACATCAAAGAGATAGGACCTCACATCCGGGTTAAAGAGGTTCAGGCAGGGCAGTTCAAAGTGTCCCTGCCAGGCTTCATATCCAAAGGAATCGCCGCAGGGGCTCTGCCAGTCGAAGTTCACTCCCTTGTACCAGTCCTTATAAGGGGAATCCCAGCGCTTTTCCTGTATGTCCTTAAAGGCAAAAAACTCACGTCCTGTGTGATTGAACACACCGTCCACAACAACCTTTATGCCCTCCTGGTGGCATTGGTCCACAAATTTTCTGAAAGAACCGTTATCGCCCAGACGCCGGTCCACCAGTTTATAATCCCTGGTATCGTATCCATGGCTGGTGGATTCAAAAAGCGGGCCTATGTAGATGGCATTTGCGCCCAGGGACCGGATGTGGGAAATCCACTTGTCTAATTCTTCAAAACGGTTGGTTACTTCGGTTGCATCATTGTGTTTGGGGGCTCCAGTCATCCCCAGGGGATACATGTGATAGAATACTCCCCGCTCATACCAGGTGCTCATGTTGTTTTCCTCGCAATCTTTATGTAGTCATATGTTACAGCGCCCGGAGGGGGATAGTACTGTAAGTACTAATCCTCCTGGCTTTTAAATTTACGCAGCAGGAACTGGTAGCGCAGCTGTGCCGCGTTCAGTTCGTAGATATAGCAGTCTATCAGGGTAGGGTCCACGGCCTGCTCAAAGTGGTTCCTGGCGGCTTCGATGGCACATTTTGTGCGTTCGATTTCCACGCGCAGGCGGATGAGTTCAGGTCTGGGACGCCGCGCCCTGGTCACGGCGGACCTGGCGGCAGCAGTCTCCCTGACTGCTTTCATGATGTCAAACATATGCTTCATCTCCCAGATATTGATAGAAATAGTATATCTGGAAAATGGCATCTTATGCATGTGGGCCGGCAGAATTAAATTTTAATGCTGACTGTCAGTACAGGAATTCTTCCAGTCTGTATCCCAGCTCCATCAGCCGGCGGTTGGATTCCCTCAGGGTCAGGTAATAATAGTTGGCAGTGCCTTCCTGGCGGATGTCCACAATGCCGGCTTCCTTCAAAATCTTCAGATGATGTGAGATGGCGGGCCGGGAGAGGCTGGTGCGTTTTGTGATTTCATTGACATTCAGGGCATGGTCTTCAAATATGATGGGGCCGGCCTGCTGCTTGCAGTCCATGGCTTCGGCTGTCAGTACTTCAATGATGGACAGACGCATCTCATCGCCCAGGGCGATGAATAAAGGCATACATTGATGAAAACGTTCCTTAAGTTCCTGGGCAGTTGTCATCTGCCATTCCTCCTTTGGTTTAAAAATTTGAACCAATATTATTTTACCATTTATATAAGAGGAGGTCAAGGTAATAAGAGGGGAAATATATAAAATTCACCCTTGACATTTAGGTCCAAATCCTTCATAATGAAACAACATTCAAGATATTCTTTTTTATAATTCTAAGAAGTAAGATATTGTTAATTGCCTGGATCGGGCAGGAATCTCCAATTGAAAGAACGTAACTGGCAGGTTGGGAACAGGATAAAACCAAGGGAAAGGAGGAAGAAATCTTTTATTGTCTGATTTTATATTACTTACCGCGCTGGCTTTCTGCGCTGCCTCAGATGTGAGGACACACCGGATTCCCAATTATTATGTGGGGTACGGGGCTGTCATGGAACTTTTATGTATTTGTTTGGAACAGGTGTATGGGACGGGACCTGGGGCTGGACCTGGGGCTGGACTGGCAGGTTTGGCTGGTATGGGGACCGGGGCCTGTATGGGGACCGGACCTGGTATGGGAGCAGGATTCATATGTATCCTGGCAGCCGCGGTTGGGTTTGCAGCCAGGATGGCCCTGGTGTGGGTGCTGGGATTCCCGCTTTTTGTACTGGGGATGGCCGGGGCGGGGGATATTAAGATGGCAGGGCTTATTGCCGCATCCCTTGGAATCAGGGACGGTTTGACGGCTGTCATGGCCGGATTGATACTGGGAGCTGTTCTGGCTCTCGCAAAGATACTGCATCAGGGCAGTATCTGTCAAAGATTTTCATATTTATCAGCCTATATCAGGCGGATGCTCCAAAGTAAGAACATTGAACCATATTATTGTCCCCAAAGGGACGGGAATGCCTGCGTGATTCCGCTGGGAGCCTGTCTGTTTGCAGGCACTTTACTTACGGTCTTGTGGAAAGGATGACTGAGTGACAGAACCGGCCTCCTCCGGAAACTTAGGAAAGAGTTTCCCGGAGCGCCGGGATTTTGAAGGGAGGCAGCGTATAAATTCATGATAAGGGTTTTGGCAGTATTTGGGATGGACCCGTCCTATGGGGAACGGTTTGCTGATTATGTAAACCAAAAAGAGAAGATACCTTTTACGGCCATGTCGTTTTCCAGTGTGGAAAAACTCCGTCAGTACGGTGAGGAACATGTGATAGAGATCCTTCTGGCAGATGAAGATGCGAGGGAGCTGGTAAGGGATGTAAAAGCGAAGCAGATCATGGTGTTGTGCCAGGGAGAGCTGGTGGAGCAGAAGGAGGAACTGCCTGCCATCTATAAGTATCAGTCGGGAGACTGTGTCATGCGTGAGGTGATGGCCCGATACTGCAGCCAGCCGGTGGAGCCGGGACTGGCCCTGCTGGGGACCAGGGCAGTGGTCATGGGAATATATTCACCTGTGAACCGGTGCTTTAAGTCCTCCCTGGCATTAACGCTGGGCCAGCAGCTGGCACGGGATGAATCCGTGCTGTATATGAATCTGGAAGAGTATTCCGGATTCTCAAGACTGGTGAGCGGTGATTATGAGATGGGCCTGTCGGATGTCCTGTACCTGTATAAACAGGGCGCTTATAACTGGATGCGGCTAAAATCCATGGTATATAACTGGGGTAACATGGACTATATACCGCCTGTCAGGTATGCGGAGGACCTGAGCCAGGTATCCCCGGATGAGATGGCCATGCTCATTGACCGGATTTCCAGGGAAAGCGGTTATGACAAAGTGGTTGTGGATGTGGGACAGATGGGCCGGGGCGCCCTTCCGGTACTGTCGGTCTGCGATGTGGTTTATATGCCGATAAGGGAGGACATGGTGTCCGCGGCCAAGCTGGAGGAATTTGATGAATATCTGGAGGAGGCGGATGATGGTTCGGTGCGGGACAGGATACAGAGGCTGCGGCTGCCGTCCCCTGCCAGGATCGGAAGGCGGGAGGGGTACCTGGAGCAGCTTCTGTATGGGGAAATGGGGGATTATGTGAGGCAGCTGTTAAAGGGCAGGGGGCCGGAGCATTTATAACATATGCGGGGTGTGCTGATGATTAAGGAACATGAGGACAGAATGCTGCTGGAAAGAGGGGGGAGGCTTCATCAGGAAAATGGAGGGGACCGGGAAGGAATCCGTTCCAGGCTCCGCCGCCGGATCATGGAGGAACTTACGGAAAGCCGTGACATGGATGATGAACAGCTGCTGGAACGGATTGATACTGCAATCCGTGATATGGGACAGGGGATTTATCTTCCCCTAAAAGAGCGGATATGGCTGAGAGGGAGCCTGTATGACAGCTTTAGAAGGCTGGATATCCTGCAGGAACTGGTGGATGATAAGACCGTGTCGGAAATCATGGTCAACGGGGCCGGGAAAATATTCATCGAGCGCAATGGGAAGACCCAGGCCTGGGAAAGGCGGTTTGAAAAACCGGAGCAGCTGGAAGACATCATCCAGCAGATTGTAGGCCGGGTCAACCGGGTGGTTAACGTATCTTCCCCCATTGTAGATGCAAGGCTGGAGGATGGTTCCAGGGTACATATCGTACTGCCCCCGGTGTCCCTGAACGGGCCGGTGGTGACAATCCGTAAATTTCCTGAGCCCATTACCATGGAGAAGCTGATCCGGTTCGGGGCCGTAACCGAGGAGGCAGCCGGGTTCCTTAAGGAGCTGGTGGGGGCAGGGTACAATATTTTTATCAGCGGGGGCACCAATTCAGGCAAGACCACATTCCTGAATGCATTGTCTTCCTTTATACCGCCCCAGGAACGCGTCATCACCATTGAGGATTCCGCAGAACTGCAGATTACCCAGGTGCCCAACCTGGTGCGCCTGGAGACAAGAAACGCCAATACGGAAGGGGAAGGCGAGATAACCATGAGCCAGCTGATACGGGCGTCCCTTCGGATGAATCCAACCCGGATTATCGTGGGGGAAGTCAGGGGAAGGGAGACCTTGGATATGCTGCAGGCCATGAATACAGGTCATGACGGTTCTCTTTCCACGGGGCATGGGAACAGCGCCCGCGACATGCTCAGCCGTCTGGAAACCATGGTGCTGATGGCCGCAGAGCTCCCGCTGCCCGCAATCAGAAGCCAGATTGCATCCGCCCTTGATATCATGGTGCATTTGGGGCGGCTCAGGGACGGGAGCAGGAAAGTACTTAGCATTGCAGAGATTGGGGGATGTACGGATGGAGAAGTGGAAATGGAATCCTTATATGAATATGACAGGAAAACAGGACGGCTTGAAGCAAAGGGGCTGCTTAAAAACAGGGAAAAGCTTGGAGCTGCAGGATATTGCCAGAGGCGGGAATAGAGGACGTGTGCCCGGCAGGGGAAAACGGGGGAGGGAAGTAAAAACAGGCAGGGGAATAGGACAAGATAAGGATGTAAAAACAGCGGGGGAGGACGGACCGGGCAGGGAGACTAAGATAGGCGGGAAATTAAACATAACCAGACGTTCAGGGCTGGTGAGGACTTTGGGGACAATCCCAAAAGCCGGTTCCAGGCCGCCTGAGACAAGGGATTACCGTATTTACCGGCTTTCAGCCAAGGAGTGGGTTGTATATGGATGTATGGGTATTAGTGCATGCGCCGTTGTGGCTTATACGTTTTACAGGAGTTTCATGGCGTTCCTGATTATGATGCCTGCCGGGCTGCTTTTCCCCCTGTATAAGAAAAGGGACTTAAAGCAGGAGCGGACCCGGCAGCTGGGGCTGCAGTTCAAGGAAGGAATCCTTGTGCTGGCCTCGTATCTTGGGGCAGGATATTCCCTGGAGAACGGACTGGCCATGTGTACAGGGGAATTGGAAGGCATCTATGGAAAACAGGGGATGATTACAGAAGAATTTGCCATACTGGCCAGCGGCGTCAGGATGAACCGTCCGGTAGAGCTGCTCTTGATGGAACTTGGGGCCAGAAGCGGTCTTGAGGATGTGGACCATTTCGCCCAGGTATTTGCAGCAGCCAGAAGAAGCGGGGGCGAACTGGTGGGGATAATCAATTATACAGCCGGAATCATACGGGATAAGGTGCAGGTACAGGAGGAAATCCATACCATGACAGCTTCCCAGGTGTTTGAGCAGAAAATCATGAATGGCATTCCATTTCTGATTGTATTGTACATTGACCTGACATCCCCGGGGTTTTTCCGGGTGATGTATGAAACCATGATGGGCAGGGCTGTCATGACCATATGCCTGGCAGTGTATCTTGGCGCCTGGCTGCTGTCTAAAAGGATACTTGAGATTGAGGTGTGACAAGAAGTGGGATATAAGCAGGGATGGCGGAGCGGACAGTGGAAGAAACTGAAATGGAAAAAGCAGATTGGCTGTATGGCCATAGGTCTGATTCTGGGAGCCGCGGCCCAGATTCAGGCTGGAGCCGGACAGGACCTTGGGCAGGGATATGAGCTTAAGAGAAATGGATATGGGCAGGGGGAGGCTTTATACCAGATGGATGTAGAAGGCCTGGAAGCGGATCCGGTATCTTTGGATATCCGGCTGTCAGAGCGCATTTATACAAAGGAAGAAGCCCATAAGACATATGAGTTGGTCATGGAAAACCTTCCACGGTATATTCTTGGGGAAAATGAGTCATTAGCCGAGGTAAGGTCCAGCCTTAACCTTGTGACATCCCTGAACCAATACGGGATACGTCTCAGGTGGGAGTCGGACCAACCCGGACTTGTGGATTCATATGGACAGGTAAATAATACGGAAGTAGAAGAAGCCGGCCGTGAGGTATGTCTGAGCGTACGCATGACCGACGGCACATGGCCTGAGGAGTTTATCATAGGGGTTGTGGTAAAGCCGCCTTTGCTGACAGAAGAGGAAATACGGCAGGACCGTTTCCTCAAAATGCTGTCATTGGAGGATGAACAGCAGAGTTCCACTGAGGTTTTGAAGCTTCCCGGCTCATTTCAGGGAAGGGAGCTGCGCTATCACATAAAGAATGAGCCGGTTTTCCTGCCGCTGGCAGGACTGGGGGCAGTATGTGCTGTATTACTCGCCTTAAAAGACCAGAATGATATTAAGAAGGGTGAGAACAAGAGGAAACACCAGTTATTACTGGATTATTCCGAAGTTCTCTCGCGGCTCATCATTTTCCTTGGCGCAGGTATGAGCATCAGGACTGCATGGGATAAGATTGCATTTGATTACCAGAAACTGATGGACGACGGAAGGCAAAAACCCAGGTATGCATATCAGGAGATGTATGAGACCAGCTGCCAGATGAGGGGAGGAGTGCCGGAAGGAAAGGCGTTCATGGAATTTGGAAGGCGCATCGGGCTGCAGCAATATATGAAGCTTGGCAGCCTTTTGGAACAGAACCGCAAGAACGGCTCAAAGAACCTGAGGGACACGCTGAAGGTTGAGATGGCGGAGGCATTTGAACAGCGCAAGCACCAGGCCAGAAGGCTGGGGGAGGAAGCGGGGACCAAATTGCTGCTTCCACTGTTCATGATGCTGTCCATTGTCATGGTGATGATTGCAGTTCCGGCGCTGATGGAATTTGGATAGGAAAGAGGTGAGTATATGGAGTTAAGAAATGAATGGAAGGCGTTTATGGAGGATGACCACGGCGTGGGAGTCATTGAATTGGTGTTAGTCCTGGTGGTCCTGATCGGTCTGGTGATTATTTTCAAAAAGCAGATAACCACCTTGCTGGAAAATATTTTCAAGGAGATCAACAGCCAGTCGAAAGAGGTGTACTGATGGACAGGAAAGGGGAGATAACCATATTTCTGGCCATGATACTGGTGAGTGTCTGCGCCCTGCTGTGCGGACTTGCGGAGTCGGTGCGGACGGCAGGAGCCAGATGTTATCTTCGGATGGCCGCTGATTCCGCAGTGGACTCCCTCATGGCGCAATATCACAGGGAGCTGTGGGACAGGTACCGTATCCTGGGGCTAGAATACGACAGTCAGGATACCCTTGAAAATGAGCTGGAAGGCTTTCTGACCCCCTATATGGAAGCCGGTAACTGGTATCCCATGAAACTGTCAAAGGTCCGGGCAGAAGATATCATAACACTAACAGAGGGGGATGGGAGATATCTGGAACAGGAGATATTGGATTACATGAAGTATGGATTGTTTGATACGGATTGGGATGAGCTGGATGAAGCGGGAGCAGGGGAACTGCTGGAGGCGTGGAAAGAGGGCGGAAGCGTAAACCGGCTCTCAGACCTTTACTCAGCCCATTCCAGGGAAGCTGTCCGGTTAGAAAAGGCGCTGGAGAATATCAACAGCAGGCTGGATTCCCAGAAGGAGTACTGGTCCCAGGCCATGCAGTGTCTGGAAGCCCTGGACGGGCAGGGATTTATCACCCGTGCCAAAAAGGCCATAAAAGAGTTGGAACGGCTTCCCTCACTGGTGGGGACATATGAAAATAGGGCGGACCAGCTGAGGGAGCGCCTGGATGAAAGCAGGGAAAAATATGGGAAGGAGCAGGCAAACTTAAGTCCGGAGGTACAGGCTGCCCTGGAAGATGAGATTGCCCAGTATGAAGCTTATGTGGATAAGGATGGGCAGAGAAGGCAGGAGGTTATAAGACTAAGGGAATATGCGCCGGACAGGATTGCGTGGATACAGGATGTCATCAGGGACGCAGAGGATGTGATGGAGTATATTGACAATTGGGAGCCGGATGACGAGGACGATGAACTGGATGAAGCTGCATTGTGGAAACCGGTGGAACGCCGGTGGTCTGGTTATGGCATGCTTTCACTGGGAATTGAGTTTGGGGTAAAAGATAAAGAGAAAGAAGGTTTTTTGGAACGGATTGGCAGCATGGTGTCGGGCGGACTTCTGGAATTTGTACTGCCGGAAGGGACAACCGTATCGGGCAGGAAACTTAAGCTTGGCTCGGTGCCTTCCGCTTCCCTGGTTGATGCCGGGGACATGGAGGGAAAAGAAAACCATGGTGCCGGAACCCAGGAAAGGGGCCTTTGGGGGACCGGGAACCTTGTGTCACGTGTTCTGGTAGGGGAATACGATATACGGTTTTTTAAAGGATTCCAAAAAGAAATGGGGGAAGGGGAATTCTATGAACTGGAATACCTTATCCACGGGAAAAATCAGGACAGGGATAATCTGTCAGGCGTTGTATCACGTCTGGTTGCGTTAAGGCAGGGGCTGAACCTGATACATATTCTGTCCGATTCCGGAAAACGGGAGGAAGCGCGGGGGCTGGCCCTTGCCATTGTGGGAGGCACGGGAATCCTTCCATTGGTGTCCGTCACTGCATTCCTAATCATGACAGTATGGGCGTTGGGCGAGGCGCTGGAAGATGTGAGGTCGCTTTTGGACGGAGGAAGGATACCCTTCCTTAAGAACCGGAGTCAATGGAAGATAAGCCTGGACCAACTCCTTGACATAGGGAGGAATGGACGCCTGACAGGTGGAGAAACCACGGACAGCGGAGGAAACGGGCTGAATTATAAAGGTTATCTCCGCATCCTTATATTCGGAGGATATGGGATTGGCATGATATACCGGATGATGGACATCATGGAGATTAATATTGCAAGGGGACAGAGCGGATTTTCCATGGGACACTGTGCCTGCCGGGTGGATACGGAATCAACCGTTAGTGGAAAACATGTATTTTTTTCAACGGGATTGTGGAAAAAACAGATGGGAGACAGTGACTTTGATTATGAAACCCGTATTGGGGCATCCGGCAGCTACATGGATGATTCCGGGAACCGGTAATAGCAGGAAAGGAGGTTCATGGCCATGCCCTTTTTCATGTGAAAAAGGATATGCGGATACATAAAATGAAAAAGAAATCAAATATAAATGACGCACCTCTCCAGGTACAAAGAAGCTGCTTTTATCCATCTGTCATATCGGCATACCATGATAAAAGGGCATTGCCATGCACCTCCTGTTCTGAAAACGCAAGCCTGTCTGTTGAGGCGGCCATGTGCCTGTCCTTGTTTCTCTTCCTGTGTGTATGCCTGATGATGCCCATGAAGATGATGGACAGGCAGAGACAGATTCAGGCCGTGGTGGAGTCTGTGGGGGAAGAACTGAGCCAGTACGCTTATGTGGAATACTGTCTGCGTTCAGGAACCAAGGCATCCGTGGACATAAAACGGGCAGACGGCGGGGAGGCAGGTTCACTTCTGGCTGCCGGATATGCAGTGGCGCGGATATTGGGACAGGTGGATAACCGCTGGATTGTAGAATCGAGGTGTCTTTCTTTTATGCAAAATCACGAACTTGCTCATTTATAGCTGT
>OGYI01002925.1_pt1 | contig 11604 bp, 9 predicted proteins | sample 1576521 | NCBI WGS metagenome assembly OGYI01 (sample SAMEA3541484, study PRJEB24748) | human gut metagenome | biome: human gut; feature: human-associated habitat; material: faeces | place: China | collected 2012
TTCCCCATGTAATATAACTATAAGTCCCATTCAAGATCCTGGGTATGGAATCTTGCATTACAATTCAGGCTTGAAATAAAATTAGGAAGATAGGTAACTGTCTGAACCAGTTTTTTATAACGCACTCTTCCGACTTCATTTAAAAGAAGCGCTAATATAATCGGAGCAGCAAAACCAATTGTTAATTGTAAAAAGTTTATCCCTAAGGTGTTCCTTATTAATCTCCAGAAAAAAACAGAGTCTATAAACTGTTTATAATATTCCAGTCCCACCCATTTACTCTGAAAGATACCCTTTGCAGGCTGATATTTTTCTACAGATATGACAAGCGATAACAATAAGGGCACATACCTGAAAACCACAAAATAGATTAACACTGGAATAAACATAATATAGAAAGGAATACTCTTCTTTATACTATTTTGCCGGCTTTGCTTTGTCTGGCTGCCTGGAACCTTCTTTCTCCGATTCGTAAAAAACATTTCCCGCACCTCTTTCTTAGAATTTAGTACTGCTTCTTTCCTGCCTTTTTGTTTGTGGACTAAGAATATCATTGCTGCTTAGTTGTGTAAATCTTCCGATTTTTAGTATTTGTGGTCAAATTTTGGATGTCACGGGTTAATTCTTTCGATTTCGCTCCGCATGGCTTTTTAAGTTCCTATTCACACAAAAAAACCCCTTTCTCAAACCATGAGAAAAGGGCTTTTTCTTAACATATTATAATTTTCTGTATTGACCCGGCGATATCCCGTTATACTTTTTAAACACCTTGCTGAAGCTGTTTGCACTGCTGTAACCAACCAGCCTGGCTATCTGAGAAATATTATAAGAACTGGTCTCAAGGAGCTCCTTTGCTTTCTGAAGCCGGAACTGATTTACATAGTCTACAAAATTCAAACCGGAATTTTCCTTGAATATGAAGCTCAGATAAGAAGTAGACAAGTTAACCACTTCAGCAACCGTATCAAGCGAAATTTCATTACTGTAATTTTCTTCCAGGTACGCGTCTATTTTTTCAAGAATATGATATTGCTGTCCATGTTTATTTTCTGCCGCAAACAATGTGATTGCTTTAAATACCTGGACGATATATTCCTTTTTTTCACCGATGCTTTTCCTGTATTCTAATTCCTTGTAGATATCCTGCTTTTCCCGGAAAATCTGATCATTTGTCAGCCTCATTTCAAATATTACTCTCACTGCCGTTCCCGCCAATGCATGGAACAGGTTATCAACCATCTCAGGAGACAGCTCTCTGCCGTTAAAATTCTCTCTGAATATACTATCCAGCATCCTGGTTACATCCTCACTGTTTCCGGATTTCGTAACCATAATAAGCTGGCTCTCCCGTTCCAGAGGATATGTAATCACTGCACTGTTGCTATTTCTGACCTCATCAATATAAATCACAGAATTCTGGCCTTTAACAATCTGATATTTTATTGTCTCAAGTGCATCTATGTAAGAACGGTAACAGTTTTGGATGCCTTCATAGCTCTGCCCTACTCCTATTACATAAGGAAAATACTTTTGTTCCACAAAATATTCCTGTATTTTTTCAAGATAATCATTTATCCCGCTAAGCTCATAAAACGATTTCGGCGCATTAATTAAAGATACAATTGTGCGATCATCCTTTTCCAGGAAAAAATACTTACACTGCTCTCCCCAGGTCTGCTCCGCAATCTCCTTCATCTTTAATGCATCTTCTTTATACGATTTTTTATACTTTTTCAGGCTGCTGGGAGTCTCCTCCCCTATTTCATAAACAATTACCTGATAATAATTAAAAGGAAGCTCTATGCCGATATCCAATCCCATATTTTCAAAATCCGAATTTATCTTCCCGTTAATAATGTCGTAAATGTATTTGTCCTGCAGCATTGGTTTATTTTTTTCGAAATTGTCCTGCAGCGTCTGGTTTTCTTTATAAACATAATCAATAATACCGTTTATTACCGTAAATTCATCATGGTTTTCATCCTGTTTCACCACTGTTTTCTTATCGCCAATAATATTAATATAGCTTAAAATCTTGTTCATTGGCTTGTACAGGCTGTTAATAATATATAAAGTTAATATAACAGACAATAATATACTGATAGTCACTACCAATAAAGTAACATTTCTAATCTGATTTACGCTTTCCTCAATATAACCTGTGGGAATCACTGAAATGTATTTCCATTTAAGACTTTTAGACTGTATATACTGAATGGTAAAGGGCTTTCCTTCTACCACAAGTTCCATCGTATCCTGATTATCCGTCATTTCAGCTAACTGCATCTGTACGGCAGTCTGTATCAAATTCAAATCCTCAGAATCCGCATAATATTGTTCATTCGTATATACCGTATTTCCCAAATCATCCACAACGTAGTTAAAAACTACTTTTTCACTATTATAATTGGTCATCTCTTTTTCAAAGAGTGATTCACTCATATTAACAATGAGCATACCCTTTGGGGATTTATCAATAAAGGGCAATGATTCAGAAAAAACAACAACAGGTATCTGATAGGTACCCCGATAAATAGTTTTTCTCCCAAGATAATTAAAATCACTGGTACTGAACACCTTATCCCAGTCAATATCTTCTTTATATTTACATACTTCTGAAAAAAAGAGCGAACGCTGATATTTACTCTCTGTTCCCAATACAATATCTGATTTCTTAATATAAAGCCATATATCAGAAATATTATTATTATTTGCCTTAAGTGCACTTAAATAAGAAATGGAATCCTGAATCAGTTCAAAATTATCATAATTACTTTGCTTTGACAGATATAATACTTCATTCAGACTGCGGTTCAGCGCCGCCTGCATAAGATTGGCCTGCAAAGAGTTAATCTCCTGATCAATACTCTTTTGAGCCTGCTTCAAGATGAGCATGTTACTGTTTTGAACCTCACGGATCATCATGCCGGATGACTTCCGATATGAAAAAAATGACACTAATCCTATTGACATAAGAACCAGCGCCATTATATACAAGAAAATCCTGACAAATATGCTATTCAACCTGAATTCTTTTATACTTCTTGAAAAAACTCCCATTATTTTACCATCACAACCCAAATTTAAGTTCCCGCAGATGCTGTTTGCCAGAACTCCCCTTATAAAATATGAATGTATTTACTGCTATAAATAAACATATCTTATTTTATTTCTTTTGTAAAGTTCATTCTGGCAAATTACGAACGTATAGGTTCTGTCATACCCATTCCCTTATCCCTTCCGTCCGCCAGCTTCCTTTTATATTCCACCGGAGTCATTTTCATCTGCTTGGCAAATGCCCGGTCAAATGAACGGAGCGAATTGAAGCCCGCTTCATATGCCGCTTCCGTAACCGTCCTCCTGCCATCCTGCAGAAGCCTGCAAGCCCGCGACACACGCAGCGTCCGGACATATTCCCCGAAGGTCATATGAAGCTTTTCCACAAACAGATGGGATATGTAAGAGCCTGAAATATGAAGCCCCGCCGACACCGCCTCCAGCCGCAGATCATCCTCCACATGTTCCACACAATAATTCAGTATCTGCCTGAGAGTCTGTGTATCCGCTGCCGACGTGCCCTGCAGCCTCATCCGGGCCAGCAGCCGCCCCAGTAATATAAGGAAATTCCCCTTCATTTCCGCCCCGTAAAACATATCCGTCTCTTTCTGCGCAAGCTCCATAATGTTCTCCATAGCCTGTTTCAATTTCCTGTCCCCCATCCCTCCTTTGATCAGCGCATCTTCCGGCACCATTCTCTGAAATACCTGGGAAAATTCCTCCGCCAAATCCGGCTGGAAAATAAAGATCATATAATACGCTTCCTCCACCTTCTCATAACGATGGATCTGATTGGGGAACACAATGAATACATCCCCCTCCTGCAGCCTGTATTCCCTGGAATCCACAAAGGCTGCCGCCTCTCCCTTCAGCATTCCCACCAGCTCAATATGATCATGCATATGCGCATCATAGGAGAGATCCCTTCCATAATGGATCTGCAGCGGCACCGGCCGCTTTTCATAAAAAAATTTCACAAGGTCCCCCTTTCCGCTTACCCTTTTTCCGCCTTTTTGCCATAAAGCTTCCTTATTTATTATCTGAATGACATCCGTCAGTCAAATAAGCATATTTTGACTTGCTTAATTCCTGTTTTGGCTTGTATTATAACATATTTTGTCTTATTTTAACACTATAGGCTGTACTGCAGGCCAAACAGCATACCGGCAGTGAAAAACATCGGCTGCCGTCCGAAGCATTCAATGGGTCTGCCCCGCAGCATCGGAACAGCTACTGCAAAGAATAGGAGGATTTATTATGTTTTGTCCAATTGCCTTACAGCTTTATTCCGTGCGGAATGAGCTGCAGAAAGATTTTCCGGTACCCTGGCACAGGTGAAGGAAATGGGTTACGACGGCGTTGAGCTCGCGGGCCTATGCGGTTATTCCCCCGAACAAGTGAAAAAAATGTGCGAAGAAGCCGGACTGGTTCCCATCTCCGCCCATGTCCCGCTGGCGGAAATGTCCGCGGATCCCGAAAAGACCATGAAAGACTACGCCGATATGGGATGCCGTTATATTGCCATCCCCTACCTCACCGAGGAATTCCGTCCGGGTGCAGAAAATTATAAAAGCTTCAAAAAAGAAGCCTCCCATCTCGGAGAACTCGCCAACGCTAACGGCATGACCCTCCTGTACCACAACCATGACTTCGAATTCGCCAAAAAAGACGGAGAATACCTTCTCGATATCATGTACCACGATATTCCCGCCAGCCTGCTGCAGACCGAACAGGATACCTGCTGGGTAAAGGCCTCCGGAGTAGATCCCGCCGCCTATATCCGCAAATATTCCGGCCGGGCGCCTGTCGTGCATCTCAAAGATTTCTATAAATCCGGAAATGCCGGTGTTTCCTACGAGCTGATCGGTCTGGAAGGAGAACAGCAGGAGAAGAAAGAGGAAGGAACCTTTGAACTCCGTCCTTTAGGACAGGGAATGCAGGATATCCCTTCTATCCTGAAGGCTTCCGAAGAAGCCGGCGCCAAATGGCTTGTGGTGGAACAGGATGATCCCACTAAAGGGCTCACTCCCATAGAATGTTCCCGCATCAGTTTACAATACTTAAAATCTCTGGATTAAATCCAAAATATAAGCAGGAGGAAAAAAATGTCTGACAAAGTATTATCCCAGTTCAAACCCGAAACTCACGAAGAAAACACCATTGACTGCTCCCGCAGGCTGAAATTCGGCATCATAGGTACCGGATGGATAGCGGAATCCCATGTGGAAGCGCTGAAACAGATGCCCGATGTGGACATCGTGGCAGGCGCCGATTTAATCCCCGGAAAGGCAGAAGCCTTCTTTAAACGCTATGGCGTGGAAAATGTACGTCTCTATCCTTCCCACAAAGAAATGCTGGAGGCTGAAACCGATCTGGATGCGGTATGTGTCTGCACCTATAACAAAACACATGCGGAATGTACCATCGATTCCCTGAACAAGGGCCTTCATGTCCTTCTGGAAAAGCCCATGTGCGTAACCACCCAGGAAGCCCTGGATATCGTCCGTGCAGAAAAAAAGAGCGGAAAAATCCTTTCTCTCGGCTTCCAGCCCCGTATGGATGAGAATATGAAGATGATTAAAAAAGTCGTGGATTCCGGTGAACTCGGACGCATCTACTACATACAGACCGGCGGCGGCCGCAGACACGGCATTCCCGGAAGCACCTTCATTGAAGAAAAAACAGCAGGCATCGGCGCGCTGGGTGATATCGGCTGCTACTCCCTGGACATGGTCCTGAACGCCATAGGCTATCCCAAGCCCCTGACCGTATCCGGCTACCGCTCCAACTATCTGGGCACCGATCCCGAATTCAATACCCCGGAGGATGCCGCCAGATTCGACGTAGATGATTTCGCAGCAGCCTTCATCCGTCTGGAGGGCGGTATCATCCTCGATTTCCGCATTGCCTGGGCCATGCATCTGGATACTCCCGGAGATACCATCATCATGGGAACAAAAGCCTCCCTGCGCATCCCTTCCACAGAATGCTGGAACGGCTCCATCGGCGGCCCCATGAAAATGTACAAGGATGTGGCGGGCTTACCCGTGGAATTTGAATTTCCCATGTATCCTCAAACGGACAACGGCCAGGGTATTTTCTATAAGAAGCTCCGTTCCTTTATCGATGCAATTAAAGAAAACGGAACCGCTCCCGTGCCCTCCAGCCAGATCCTTTACAACCAGGCTATCATCGACGGCATTGTACAGTCTGCGAAAGCCGGCAAAGAAGTGGAAATCCATCTGGAAGAAATCTGACAGAGTGTATTCACAATTGAATTTTTTGATAAAGCAAGGGGACTGCCGCAGCAGTCCCCTTGTCATATCAAAACCTTACTCCCTGACATCTATCTCTTTTATTCCCTTCAATCGCCCAATCAGCAGAAATGCCAGAATCGTAAACAAGCCTGTCAGCAAATAAATCTGAACAATCGATAAAGCAACCGATAATCCTGCAAGCAGAAAAGAACCCACAGGCACCGAAGAACAGGCCAGCGCATTGAATATACTGCTGATTCTCCCCAACAGTTCCTCCGGTACTCTGGTCATAAGCAGAACCTGCATCGTCACCCCGAACAGAGAATTTACAAACCCGAATACAAAAGCAGCCGCAAAGTAACTGATATACCTGCCAATATCCCATGAAACAAAACCCACCAAAACATAGGCAAAATAAAGAAGCCCGATTAATACACCTCCATTCAGCAGAATCCATTTATCCGATATTTTCTGTCCGATCACAGGCAAAAGCAAAGCCCCTGTTATCATACCAATCGTAACAGCCGTACTCCCCACCGACATGGCAAACACATCCAATTTTAAATACTCACTGATATAAGCCGCCTGCAGATTCTCTATCGGCAGTGTACAAAGATTTAAAATGATACAAAGAAAGCAGATCATTATCGCTAAATCATTGCTTCTGAAATAATGAATTCCCTCTTTCAGCGAAGCGAAATAACTATCCGGCTCCAATTGATAAACCGAAGTATTATCTGCCGTAACTTTTATGAACAGGAAGAATATTCCAGACAAAATAAAAGTAACGGCATCAATAAACAAAGCCCCTCCGATGCCAAGGCTTCCTATTATCAGTCCGGCACATCCCATTCCGACCAATTCAGCAGTTCTGCTGGCTCCCTGATTCAGGGAAATAGCCGCTTTATAATTATCTTTACTAAGTATTAAAGGTAAAAGGGCTATACCGTTGGGAATCCTCAATGCCTCTATCGTAGAATTAATGAAAGTCAATACGATGAGATGCCACGGCTTTAGAACACCCAGAAGCATAAACAGCCCCGTTAAAAAAACAACAGAACCCCTTAAAAAATCGCAGATAACAATTACTTTTTTCTTATTAAAATATTCCGTCAGAGCCCCTCCCAACGGCTGAAAAAGAACTGTGGGAATCATATTAATACCCAGTATTACTGCCAGCCATGCTTTCGATCCCGTCAGCGTATAAACCATCCAGCTGTAGGCAATGGCGTCTATTGAATCACCAAAGCGGCTGACGATATTGGCGGCTATAACATATCGAAACTTCTTTTCTGTCTTTATAATCCGGGTGTAGAAATCTGCTTTCATCTTCATACTGTCCTTTTTTAAGTTATATATTTATTATCGGTATATTACATACAATATTTATAAATATATTTCACTTTTTTAATTCGGGACAATATCATGAATTGGATTCCCTTGTCCTGTTAATTGTTTATCCGTCAGCAGGAAGCAGCAACGCCACGGTTGTCCCCTTTCCCTCTTTACTGTCCAACTCCAACCGCAGCAGGAAAAGCTTATCCACAGACATGCCAATACCCATATCCTTTACCACAATGCGGTGATCATTTCACAGGTCTCATATACCCCCTTCATCTCAACCATACATTTAATCATGTCCAATGTGTTATACAGAAAATGGGGATTTATCTGGGACTGCAGGGATACAATAATCGCTTCTTTCTCCTTTATCTGAGTCGTATACACCTTATTGATCAAAATATATCAATCCGTTCCGCCATCTGGTTAAATGCCCTGCACATATCCGCCGTTTCATCATTTCCCTTTACTTCCGTCCGGATATGGAAATCCCCTTTTTCCATCTTTTCAATATTTCTGTGCAGCTTTTTTATAGGCTCCAGAAGCACCCGGGTAAGCAGGAAAGCCCCTGCTATAATCAAAATAATACTCAGCAGAATAATTCTGGTAAGCACTTTCTGCAGAATATCCAATTCCTTTAATATCTCGGTTTTATCGTTATAAAACCGGACCGTCAACGCGCTGTTTCCCATTTCATAATCACGGATAAAACAATTATTTTCTACCGCATCTTCCCCTGCCGAGAATGGATCTGATAACTCCTTCCACTCCTCGTTCCCCATTTCAGGATAAATATATAAATCATTTCCATCCCTGTCTGTAACCGCCGTCCTGACCTTCTGAAGTTCCCACAGATCCTTCATGATTTCATCCAGCTGGCTCCTGTCAAATAACAGAAAAAACCAGGCCACCGTCGTTTTTTTCAGGCTTGTGCTCCTGATTTTCCTGACATAAACATACCGGTTTTCCCATTCCTCCATCCCGTCAGGCGCTTCTATTCCGGGAAGACTGCCCACCGTCTGAATCTGATAATATTTATATCTTCTGTCCAGTTCCTCATCCAACCGCTCAAAATCAACATTTCTCGTAATAAAATCCGGAAAATCATTCACATAATAAGCTTCTGCGCCGGATTTGCATATCCCAATCCCTTCCACGCGGTCTGCAAGCTGCAGGAAATCCATCTCTACCCTTATGTTTCTCTCCAAAAGCTGCTGAAGGGCAAACCTGCCCGCCAGATCCTGCTCCTTTTCCAGCTGATCCTGAATTTCCTGGTTAAAGCAGATATTGGAAACCTGCTCCATTTTTCCCAGATAATCTTCCACCTGTCCTCCCAGACTTTCTTCCACCAGCTGGTTTTGCCGAAGAACGGTGGCCGCTGTTTTATGATAGTATCTGGCCGAAACATATATGGAAAGCATCAACAGAGGAATCAACGCCGTCAGAAGCATAGAAAAAAACATCTTGTTATAGATTCCGAACCTGATTTTTCTTCGTCTCATTCGAATTAATCCCCTTTTCTTCCCGATAAGAAGACGGCGTCATACCTGTATATTTCATAAATATCCGGCTGAAATACTTTGGTTCCCGGTACCCCGTATGCTCACCTACCTGCGCGATAGTCAGTCCGGTAGAAGCCAGAAGTCTCTTAGCCTCTCTCAATCTTATATCCGTCAGATATTCTATAAAATTCCTGCCCGTTTCTTCCTTGAACTTCTTACTGAAATAGCTGGTATTTATATGAAACATCTCACTGATATAGGTGAGGCTTAATTCCTTTTCGTAGTTATTCTCCATATATTCTTTCACATTATCGACCACATTACTGCCTTCCATGCGTTTTTTCTCTTCCAGAAAATCAAGTAATTTCTCAGCATACGAAATCGTCTTTTCTTCCAGGGACGATACATGAAAATACCCCCTGGCCATTACGGAAAGCTGTGCCCCGTCCGTAATCAGACGATCTGCCGGCACTCCCCCGTCTGCAATCACCAGCTTCATCATTTCTCCTGCCAGCATAAGATGATAGGCATACAAATATTTCGCTTCAACAGCTCCCTCCCTGAATCCGGCATAGAATTCCTTAATCTCTGTTCTCACCTTTTCCCTGTCCAGACTCCGCAGATAAAAAACAATCCTGCCGCAAAGCTGCTCCATATTCTTACCGATTACCATATTATTTCCGGCCGTTTCCGCCTTCACCCTGTCTGCTGCCTGTTCCATCAGTTTTTCCGTCAGGCAATCCATCGCCTTCCACACGTCGCCTGTACTTTCATATCTTCCGGTCATGGCAAAGAGCATTCTCTCCTCCTGCCAGTCGTTCGCAAGATGCATCGCCGCCGCCCTGGTACCCGCACCGCCTTTTTCCAATATAAAAGCATACCAGCTTGCCTCATTCCAGGAAACCAGATAGACAGCCTGCTCGGGGAAATGATATTTTTTAAAAATATCCATAACCGTTTCATAGCTTTCCCCTTCCTTCTGCAGAAGGGCAACATAATAAGGACTGTCTCCCAATCCGTTCCTTTCCAGCGTTTCCATCAGCTTCTGAAGCGCGCTGTCCTCCTGGAACATCAGGCAGTCCCTGTAACATCTTTCCACCACTATTTTGAAATGATCCCGGGCATAACGCTGTTTTTCTTCCTCCCCTAAAAGTTCTATGATTTTTTTGAGAGCCCCCGTAAATTCATCTCTTTTTATCGGTTTTAAAATATAATCAACGGCATTCCAGTGCAGGGCCTCCTTTGCATATTCAAAATCACTGTATCCGCTGATGATCATGACTTTTGTAGTCCGCCCCTGTTCTCTCAGCCACCTTGCCAGCTCCAGGCCGGTCATCCCCGGCATACGGATATCGGATATCAATATATCCGCCTCTTCCTTTTCCAGAAACTCCTTTACCTTCAGGCCGTCATCCAGACTGGCCGCAACCCTTATTTCCTTATCATAATTCGACAACACCTGTTCCAGCCATTTTCTGATCCATACTTCGTCATCCGCTATTACCGCTGTATACAAATCTCCTCCCCCTTCCCGTTTATCTGATTATAAACAAATTAAAAACAAAGGACAACCCGCACCTGCGTCAGATTGCCCTTTCGTATAAATCAGGAAGATTACTTCAGCTTAATCTTATTGGTCAGATCCGTATCCATATCCTTCACGGTTGTATCTATATCCGCTCCCGCAGCTATATTAGATGCATAAGAACGGGCGATGGTCCACGGTTCTACCGGGCTCTTAAAGGAAGGATCCACCCAGGAAATCATCCTGCCGCTGGTAAGATATTCCGCAACCGGATCCACTACCGCATTAGAAGTACTGGAACCGTCCTTTAAAGGACTGAAAGAATTCTGGCTCTGTACATATTTATCCAGACTTTCCTTTCCCGTCATAAATTCAATGAATTTCTCGGCCTCCGCGCTGTGTTCCGTTTTACTGTTAATACACAGCTTGACACCGGCGTTAATCATAATCAGGGAATCATCGTCCATTACCGGTACCCCGGTCAGGATATAATTCATGTCGGGCGCCCCTTCATTGATGGATGAAACAAACCAGGAACCGCCGGGCATAAATGCCGTATCTTCTTTTACAAATTCAGCTATATCATCCTTTGCAGCCTCAGTTACCAGCGCTTTTTCCGGATTAATATATCCCTTGTCAATCAGATCCTTCAAAAGAATAAACCCGTCTTTCATATAGGAACCAAAGGAAAGCTCACCCGTATTGATCTGCTCTATTTTAGCCGCTTTCTCCGCATCCTGGTATAAAGGATACAATCCCCGGGTAGCTGCGAAAACCGCCAGTCCTGTTCCGTCTTTTCCGCTGCAGGCAATTGCCGTATGCCCCGCATCCGTAACCGCCTTACAGGCATCCAGAAACTCCTGATAATTGGCAGGCGCCTTTTCAATTCCGCACTCCTTTAACAGATCCATATTCACAAACA
>OGYI01002933.1_pt1 | contig 11568 bp, 12 predicted proteins | sample 1576521 | NCBI WGS metagenome assembly OGYI01 (sample SAMEA3541484, study PRJEB24748) | human gut metagenome | biome: human gut; feature: human-associated habitat; material: faeces | place: China | collected 2012
CCGATGAACAAAAATCTTTCAAATTCTGGACAGTTTGCGTATCCATATCCCAACTAAGCTGATGGGAATACAAATGCCCCATCTTTTCCAAACCATCTAAAGTTTCCACTTTTGAAATCAAATCATCGTTCAAGGTGTTTCCGTAGGGATTATAACCGCCGATAAAATCTCCGTCTGTTGCATCCGATAATTCAAAGTCTGCTATCGTCAATGCGGACAGATACTTTTCCATATCAAAAGATGCGTTTTTCGCATAGAAACAGCTTAATAGAACAAGGCCAAGTGTCAGTGAGCAGATCACCGTAACCGTTCTTTTCTTGTTGCGTCCTAAATTTGCCCAGGCCATCCCGGATAAAGACGCTCCCCATTGACCTTTCTTTGCTTTTTTCTTTATGGATGTGCTGGTATCATTGTATCGCAATGCTTCAATCGGAGATACCTTACCCGCTAAACGAGCCGGACGCAGGCAGGAAAAAACCACTGTGAGCCATGCAAATAACGCAGATCCAATAAAAATAATTGGATTCACCGCAACAACAGCACGATTGCTGATCGTTCCTACAAGCACTGGCACAAGTACTGCGCCGAACAGATAACCCAAAAGTAATCCAATAGGAATACCAATCAGACACAGCCTGTTAGCCTGCCCGTAGATCAGGCGTTTTAACTGCTTCTTTGTTGTACCAAGCGTTTTCAGTTTTCCGTAAAATTGAATATCCGCCGTAACGGAAATCTGAAAGATATTGTAAATAATCAGATAGCCCGCCAGGAACACCAAAATCATGCCGAAATACATAGGGATATTTTCTTGTAATGCGGTAGTGCTTATCTCTGACGAGTATGCCAGATTTACATTGTATGTCAAGTCAGTCAATCCAGTATCAGACAAAATGGTTTGTATATCCGCTTCAATCTGGTTATCTCTGAACAAGTTTACCTGCGCCATGTGCGTACCAAGAAGCTGCCCCTGTGCATTACCATCTACACCGTTTGTCATTTCCTCAGCATAATCGCGGCTGACCCATGCCATACTTGCATAGACGGATTGGTTCCCCTCCCAATATCCACATAGCTTAAACGTGGAAGATAAAATCTCATTTCCCGATAAGTCTTTGCGCCATTGCAGCGTGACGGTCTGACCAAGCTCATGCGGAATCCCTAATCGGTCAAGGACAAGTGTGTCCAATGCGATTTCATCTGCTGCCTGTGGCAAAGTTCCGGTATCAGGCATTGCAAAGGAATGTTCTGCATAGCTGTCATCTCCCCATCGGATTTCTACCTGTCTGCCTGCTAATTCTTTATTTTCAGCCAAACCAAGAATAATGCTTTCTCCAATTTCCGCTACATCAGGATGAGATGCAATCAATTTTACCTGTTCATCTGTAATAGACTTAAAGGAGACCTGGGCATTATATCCAGTCTGGCGAAAAGTCATTTCAACCAAATTTTTGCTCATGCTCTGCGAGAGGACAAACAAGGTGGTAAACATTAAAGTTGTCAGAATAATGGCAAGAACCGCCACAATGTTCCGGCCCCGCTTTTGCTTAAACAATCTTTTGGAAAGTGTTTTTATTGGTTTGAACATATAGCACCCTCCTTACTGCAGGGCAATCCGTCCATCCTCAATACGGATGATCCGGTCTGCCTGCTCCGCAATTTCAGGGTTATGGGTAATCATCACAATCGTTTGATGAAATTCCCGGCTGGTTACTTTCAGCAGTTGAATCACTTCATCACTCGTCTTGCTGTCGAGATTTCCTGTAGGCTCATCGGCCAGAATGATAGCTGGTTTACTTGCTAAAGCTCTCGCAATAGCAACACGCTGCTGCTGGCCGCCGGAAAGTTGGTTCGGCATATTATTTAGTTTGTCATCAAGTCCGAGCATATTCTTTTCCAAGCCAAGCAGCTTGACAACCTCCATGATAAACTGCTGATCTGGCGTTTTCCCATCCAGCGTAATAGGGAAAATAATATTTTCCCACACACTCAATACGGGAATCAAATTGTAATTCTGGAAGATAAAACCGATACGCTGGCGGCGGAACACGGTCAGGTTTTCATCATTCAATTTCCCCAACTCAAAATTGTCTACCTTTACGCCGCCGGAAGTAGGACGGTCAAGACCACCTAACATATTCAGCAGAGTAGATTTGCCGCTGCCGGATGTTCCGATTATGGCAACGAACTCGCCTTTATCAACAGTAATAGTTACACTGTCAAGAGCCTTTACGATATTCGGCTTCTGACCGTAGGTTTTGCATAGATTGGTTGTTTGCAATATGCTCATCGTAGTATCCTCGCTTTCTAAAAATGGCAATTTCATTTACCTAATGCCAGTATAAAAAAGCGTGGAATCGGATTCAATCTCTGCTGCCTATTCTAATATTCACGTTGCCTATTCTAAAAAAACACCATGCGAACGTTTCTCCGCATGGTGTATATCACTCGTTTTATTTATGGAATCGGTATAATGATTTTTAGAATAAAGCTGCCTTGCTCCTGATGGATTGCAAGCTGTCCTCCGTACTTCTCAACAGCCTGCCGAATATTTTTCAATCCGAACCCATGCAAAAACAAATCCTCTTTTGTGGTAGTTAGTCCAGCATCCTCCGTTGTAAGACAATTGTTCCTGATTATGATAGACAGCATATCCCGAAAGCGATTTGCTTTGACCGTAACAACCCGTTCATCCGCAGGTAATTTCAAACTGGCTTCTAGGGCATTGTCAATCGCATTACCGAAGATGGTACTAATATCCAATGGAACAATAAAGTCCACATCTTCAAATCGGATCACCGCATTAAAATCAATGTTTTTTTCCTTTGCTTTTTTCGCTTTGTCACGAATGATTATATCCAAAAATTCATTTCCAGTATGCTGATAATCTTCAAAGGTTGAAATCTGCTCTTGCAGGGAGGCTATCATCTGCTGTGATTCTACATTGTGTTCCTGCTGTGTCTGAAGAATAAGGAGATGGTTTTTCAAATCGTGGTAAATTTCCCTGACTCGTTCCTCGTCTTTGAATTTATCCTCATAATATGCGTATTTTAATTCCATTTCCCGTATCTGCTGCTGTGCCATGCTTTTTTGCAGTTTCAAGTAGGTACTATTCTTCTGATACAGGAAAAGTAATAGAAGCAGAACCCCTAACAGCAATCCGCTAATACCAATCGTAAAATCAAAGTAATCGGCATCGCCTGAAAAGAACCCCTTTCCCGTACTATAATACAGCACTAAGTAAGTGACCACTCCATACAACAATATGATAACTGCATCCTTGCGCTGTATCTCATAGCTGAAATTGCGAAACCCCTTGTAAAGTAAAAATATAATAACGCCAATCACAATAAATTTTAGCAGAAAGTATTGCCATACGTTCACAACATTATTTTCCACCATAACGCTGGTATATCCTAAGACTGCATCCGTTACAACCAGACAGGCAAAATCACTTATGATAAGCAAAATGAAAAACAAAGAAAATGCCATAATCAGCTTATGCCAGTATTCTTTTAAGAAAAATCTCTGCACTACAATGAAATACGCAGCAAAGACCAATGTCTTTATTGCTCCCAATGGTATGATCCATGTCATAGCGCATACAATCAAAGCTGTTGAAATATATGGAAATAATTTTATAATTACATTGTCACTCTTTTTACAAAAAATATCCGTACAGGCATAGAGCAGGCACATTTCTGATACTGTACCAATCAAATCTAAACAGATATAGAATATCGTCTGCGTCATAGCCAATCCCCCCAATAGTCTGCCAGCCGTTCCATAAATTCCTTTCGTTTCGGTTGACTTATGGGAACCCTTTCACCAGTAGTCAAAATAATATCCAGCTTTTCAATCCTCTTCACATAGAACAGATTAACAAGATATCCTGAATGACAGCGTACAAAACCATGCTGCACTAACTCTGCTTCAAGCTCTTTCATCTTCTTGTAGCAGATAATATTTTCCTGATCCGTGTGTAACAAAAGGTTGCGGTTAAAAGTTTCAATAAACCGCAAGCTCTTTAAAAACACTTTGAATTTTCCGGCATCATTTACCACAACAATAAATGGGCTATCATCTTGCCTGTGTCGTTCCAGCCATTGCTTCATTTCTTCTTTTAAACGGGCATACTTAATTGGCTTAATGATGTAATTGGTGGCTTGGTATTTATATCCCTCTAAACCGTATTGGGTAAGAGTGGTCAGAAAGATAATGCCAACCTTTGTATCCATCTGGCGAATTCGTTCAGCGGTACGCAAGCCATTGACTAATCGCATCCGAATATCAAGGAAAATCAGATCAATGGTGGTATCGTACTTTTCAATCAGCTCCATACCATCGTAATAAGCAGTCACCTTTATTTCTTCGCCAGTTTCAGTAGCGTATTGATCTAACAAGCCAGTCAAATATGCGACAAAATCTTTCTCGTCATCGCATATCGCTATATGTATCATTGCAATCACCTCAAAGTGCAAAATTTCCATTAAGAATTATACCGTAACTTTGCAAATTTCTCAACGAAAGTATCAAAATAGCCACTCAAATCCTCTTTTGCGAAAAGGTACAACCGCATTTTTCGTTTTGCGGAAAAATTCTGACACCCTCTTAGTTATGCGAAAAGGTGGGGGCTTCTTTTTCAGAAGTTTACCCCACCCTGTTATTTCTCCATGAGTATGAACCGTTCGTCCAAAAAACACACAAATTATATGTACTCTGATTTCTGCATGAGCCGGATTTTTCCCACATATAGGGCTTATTTCAGGCTTTTCTACCAGATAATGTACCCTCGAACCGTTTTCAAGCCCGATACTTCGTGAAATCAGACACCACTATACACCAATGTTATATCCCCTCATCTATTTCCTCTTCTGCTATCCTCTCCGCTTCCTCCAAAGGAAAGTCTGGTATCTTCTCCAGCAGGTTCAGAATAATGGATTGTTTCATATCCTCGTCCACATAGGTTCTCACGCTGCCGTCCGGCTGCCTTTCTTTTACCGTGGCGAGTTCTTCAATATAAGAATCGTAGTGTGCAATGACTTTTTCTGTCGCCCATCTTTCTCCGGAAACCGCCGCTTTGATGATTTCATAAGTCAATGAATTCTGCTGCTCTTCCATACCCGTACCTCCGATAAATAATTCTGCTAACAGCATACCATATCTGTGAGAAAAAAGCACCCGCCAGTCTTGCTGACAGATGCCCTTATCTTTCGTTTCCTATCCCACGAATTTATACCCGCTGTTTATTACCGTTTCTATATACCTATCCCCAATCTTCTTCCGAATCTGGCTGATCACATTCGTTACCGCTGATCCACACTCATCTCCAGGTAATTTCCACACTGCTTCATAGATTTGTTCTTTCGAGAATACCCATCTGGGATGCTGTGCCAAATAGAGTAACGTAAAAAACTCATGGTGGGACATTTGAACTAATTCTCCATCCCGGCAGACCGTCTGCTCGTAGACACGAACTTCCATACCAGCGAAAGATAAAACTTCAGCAGAAAGATTTACGTTTAAATTTGACGGCAAATTCGTAACCCGGCACTGCGTCCTTGAAGATATAAAATCCACTATTTCATTTAGTATCCCATCTTCCTTTCCAGGCTCAATAATTAAGATATCCACCATAGTTCTCACCGCCATTTCATTTCCTTACTTAAGGTCAGTTATACCTGTTTTTTCTGGCGTTCCGATATAAAAAGATAGGCCAAAAGCCCAAAAATACAGTAAGCAACAAGAATCACCATATCTTTACCTGCGATAACGATACCGCCATTTGCCAAATCCATAATCCCCTCAAAAGTGGCACTGGATGGGATAAGATAACAAATGTATGAGAGGACTTTGTTCCCTGTGCCTGCCAAATAATACAATATTGGGACTGCCATAAACACAATCATAATAATTTTGATGTAAACAACGCCCACCATCAGCCCCTCTGAGATACGGCCAATAAACAGGCCGATCAAAGCAGATACAAAGGCCGATAATACGATCAGCACCAGCATGACCACCACCCCAGCAGAGGGCAGCCTGAAACAGATTGCCGCTGTTACAATAGCAGACAAACATCCAAAGACAAATCCGACAAAGATCTTCTGTATCATATATTGTCTGGATGTCATAGGCAGTATTTCATTGATAAGTGCAACGCCATCCTCTTTTTCAGAAATGATGTTCATTGCATTAAAAGTACAGCCCATGAACATAGCGACAATCAACGTAATGGCAATGAAGATATTCTGATAACCTGCCAGTATGTCAGGACGTTCCAAAACCTGCATACTGGTCTGTGCAGATGTTTCCCGCTGCTCATAAAGTGAGGGAAGTGTATTTGCCGTTTGCTGCCATGTACCTAATTCATCGCCGGATATAATGGTCTTGATACCATTCCCGTTCCTTTCCACGCCGATCAGGTTCGTAGATGGTTCATTGATTGCCAAAATCAATTCCTCCCTTGTCTGATAGACTGTAACAGAGCCGTATTCTTCCAGCCAGTTCTCCATTTCCGAAGTGACATCGTGAGCAACCACACCAAACTGAAATTCCCCCAAAGAAGAAAGGTCAATGGAGCCGACAAAATTTAATGCTACGGCTACCACGACAGGCAGCAGAAAAGACATCATGCAAAACTTATCTTTTCGGACGCTTTTAAGCTGATAAATCAGTCCTTTCATTGTCAGCCCTCCTTTCCCATTTCTTTACGGAACGCAAATTCTACAATACCAAAGAGCAGGATAATTGCACTCGCCGCACAAATATAATAAATTGAGTTTGTGACCGGTACACCGAAAAATGCGTTTTTCAGCCCCATATACACATGATAAAACGGATGGTAGATAATCCACGCCATTTTGATTGAAGTATTGGCCGACAGAAAAACAGGGGTCGCTGCAAAGAGCGCAATCACCAGATACGCGAGTGAAAATTGCTTGAAGTCTTTTAGCAGCATTGTGCAACCAAAACCCACCAATGCCATAATCAGAGACAGGATAGCAGTCTGTACCAGTACGGCGGGCAAAATACTTCTCATGTCTGTAAGCCCAACATTGAATAAAGTCATCAAGGTTGCAAACATCAAATCTGTCAGCAGGAAGATAAAGACTTTTGAAAATATAAACAGGCTCTTTTTCAGGGGCATAATTGCATGGACACGGATGACTCCCATCTGCTTTTCTTTGAACAGTACGGAAGCAATCCCTAAAAAACCTACGGCGACAATCTCAATGAATAATAGTTCACAGGTGATTTCTTTACGTTGCTTCATTTCCGGGGTGTTGCTCCCGACTATTTCTGCAACATAACCCTTGTTAGAATGGAGCAAGGACAACGCAAAATCTTTTCTATGCTGATCTGCTTTTTTAGCCGCTGTATAGAGTATGACACTTGGAGTACCGCTGCTGGCATCAATGCCTACGCCGTTTGTGTCAGCTTCAAGTACTGCATCCAGTTCTTCCAGAGAAGTCACCGGATAGACAAGAGAAGAAGCCTCTGTCTGCGTTCCGGCAGGATCATAGAGATACACATTGTAAATCCCGGCCTGCATAAAATTCAGATAACCAAAGTGAATGAATAGCGTGTATAGTATGAGCGAACCCAGCGCCACGAGAAAGAATCTCCCGGACACCATCATCCGGCAATCTTTTTTGAATAGGGAATAAAAACTTTTCCACATCAAGACAGCCTCCTCCCTGTGTACTGGATGAATATATCTTCCAAAGTCGGCTCCTGGGAATGAACGCTGATAATTTCGTCATAGACGAAAGAGATACCAGCTTTCAGCTCCGGGATCTCAACCGTCTGTTCCGCCCTCTTACCCTGATACAGATAGTGAATGATGATGCTGTGGTTGCTGTTCTGCTCTTTCAAATTTCCTGGCGTGTCCAACGCCACGATTTTTCCATTGGAGATAAATGCCACCCTGTCACAAAGCAGATCAGCGTCCAGCATATTATGTGTTGTCAAAAATACTGTTGTGCCTTTTTGCCGTTCTCTCTCTATGAGCTTACGAAAGAGGACAGCTCCGGCGGGGTCCAGGCCGCTGGTCGGCTCGTCTAAAAACAGGAGCTTTGGATTACTGATTAAAGCTCTCGCCATGCTGACACGCTGGCGCATCCCCTTTGAGTAGGAAGAAACCGGCTTCTTTAAATAGTCCCGCTTAAATTCCAGTTCGTCCAGCAGTTCTTCTGCATCCCGCAACTGTTCTTTAGGATAGAACGAAGCAAAATAATGGAGATTGTCAAGGGCGCTTAAATTGGCATACAGATAGGGAAACTCAAACAGGACACCGATTTTTTGAAAAAACTCTTGTGTATGTGCGCTTCTGATGTCTTTCCCGAACAGAGACACCATACCTCCATGTCCTTTCAAGATACCCGTTAATATCTTTTGAGTTGTTGACTTGCCGGAACCGTTCGGTCCTAAAAACCCAAAGATTTCTCCATCTCCCACGGAGAAGTTCAGGCCATGCAATGCCTGTTTGTCTTTCCCGTAGGAGAATGTCAAGTCTTTTACATCAATCATCTTCGTCCCCCCATTTTCCGCGCTGCTCCTTTTTCTTTTCTTGCTGGTGTTCATTCCACCATTTCATAAATTTTACCTTGAACGGGATAGAAATCGCCAGCACCACCAGAATCACAAGCCACCAATACCATTCCAAACCTAAAAGCATAATCGTTACCTCCTTACTTTGAGGGGTGTTCCCTCTTTATGGGATAAAGATAAGAAAATGAATTGAAGTCAGTGTGAGATCGGTGTGAAGTTGGTGTGAAATCTATTGAGAGAAAAAAGAAAAGGCTTCCTTATCCTCTTGGAGATCAGAAGCCTGTCTGCAAATATCAGTGTCATTTTATCGTGGGAATAGAAAAATAGAACGCTACGCCATCATCCCGGTTTTCAACGCCATAGTCCAAATGCTGCATAGACAAAATCTGTGCAACAATGGCAAGCCCAAGCCCCGAACCGCTGTATTTGGAATTTCTGTCACGGTAGAATTTTGTCCAGATTTTTGAAAGGTTTCCCTGTGGGATGGGCGCCCCTTGGTTAAAAATAGTGAAATCAAGTATATCGTCATGTTCTATCAAAGATAATTTCAAAATGCCACCCGGCCGGACATTTCTTTTTGCATTGACAATTAGGTTATCTAAAACCTGCTCCATACGGTCTTTATCGATGTCAACATAGGCCGGATGCTCCGGAAGTTCATACTGCAAAACAAAATCAGCATCCGGTGTATCCATCAGAAGCCGCCCTGCAACCGTTTCCAGAAATTCCACAAAGTCAAACCGTTCCGGATGAAGCTGCGTGGCACCATTCTCCAGTGCGGACAGATCAAGCAGCGTAGTAATTAAACAGTTCATACGCTCTGTTTCCGCAATGATAACCTCGGAATACTTTGTCCTTTTTTCCTCGTCTGTTTCATCCTGTAAGCCCTCGGTATAAGCCCGGATCACGCCTAATGGAGTTTTCATTTCATGGGAGAGATTGTCTACCAATTCTTTGCGCTCGGCTAGCAGCCGTTTCTTTTGTTCTACATCCTGTTCCAATTTCACGTTGGCAGCTTCCAACGCCGCAAATGCTTGTTGCAGATTTTCCCCCATGCGATTCAGGCTCCTGGAAAGCTCTCCAAATTCATCAAGCCCCGTTACCGTACAGGGATTGGAAAAATCTAGTTCCGCCATGCGATGGGCAGCCTCATTCAATTCAGAAACAGGTTTTGAAATGAAACGCGCCATCAATAAATCAACCGTACAGATCAGGACGACAACGAAAATCATCCAGACGGCAAAGGAAATATCCGTGTCTATCGGCATCTTTGCAGAGAACATATAGGAAACAATCAACATAACGCCGATTAGTTTAGAAGCCAGTAGTATTTTCTTCCGCACGGTAAATATATTCATATGATTACTGATTTTCATACTGTCACCTCAAATTTGTAGCCGGAACGGATAAGCGTCACAATATGTTTGCTTTCGTCCCCCAATTTCTGCCGCAGCGTTTTGATATGTGTATCTACCGTTCGGGTCGTTCCCTCAAAATCATATCCCCATATCCGGTTTAGCAACTGCTCCCTGTTGAAAATCTGTCCGGGGTTTGACATGAAAAAATGGAGCAGTTCATATTCCTTGTGAGTCAAAGTGATTTCCTGCCCATCCAGAAAGACCTTATGAGAGGCAGGAATTATGGAAATTTTACCGGCACTTATGGTTTCTGCCGGGGCAACAGAAGAACGGCGCAGCAAAGCATTCGCTTTTGCCAGCAGCACCTTGGGGCTGAATGGTTTTGTCATGTAATCATCGGCACCCAATTCATACCCTTTCAGTTTATCGTCTTCGCTGCTTTTCGCAGTCAGCATGATAATAGGCAGATTACTCATTTCCCTTGCCATTTTGCACACGGTAAAACCGTCCAGATGAGGCATCATAATATCCAGTACCATCAAATCCATAGGATTATTTTTCAGTATCAGCAGCGCATCCACACCATCGTCTGCCATAAAACAGGTATGTCCACCGCGCTGCATATATTCAGCAATAATGTCCTGCATATTTTTTTCATCTTCTACAATCAAGATGTTCGCCATGAAACGCACCTCCCATCATTCCAACTTGTAACGATGTCCTGTTAGCTTTATCGCTCACTCCAATGTTATATCTTTCATCCTCCGCATCTTCAAGTTGATATACTGCTTACAGCATACCATATCCGTGAGAAAAAAGCACCCGTCAATCACTGACAGATGCTCTCATCACACTTACCACTTAATACACCTCATCAAAATATCCAATGAACACCGACATCCGAAGTAATCCATCTTTCATTGAAAACGTCACATTTTCCGCCCGCTCTGCGATCTCTTTTAGCAGCGTCAGTGCCTCCCGATCACAAAACTCAAAATGTTCCAGATACAGGTCAATGGTCGCCTGCCATTTCTGATAATCCACCTCACCCCGGATTTTTCCGCCAAACTGCCTGACGTAAGTGTCACACTCGCCAAGCAAGTATTCATAGTCCGCTTTTTCTTTGGGAACCACACGTTTTGGAATTTTGTTCATTTCCTCCTGGTACTTCTGGAAGAATCCAACATCCATCAATGTGTCTAAGAAATCCTTTCCTTCTGCCTTATTGCTTCTCTCCCGGAATTCCTCTCCGTAGTCTTTTTCGTATACTTCGTTTTCCATGCTTCGCACCCTTTCCTGTAGAATAATTTACCACTACGGGTAGGATGTTACCATAGATTTCTTATTATTCGTTGTCATGAAAGATAACTTTATAGGTCTATATTGATAAGTTTATCAGTCTTTTCTATGTATCTTAAATTCCGAATCCTTCTACCCATGCTTTCAGTTCTTCCGCACTTGCGTCCGCAGAGAATCGCTTCCCTTCCTTTAATTCTGCACCATGACAGGAAACCGCCAGTTCCTTGTTTGTGTTCCCCATACCGCTGCTGCCTGAAGTTGCCAGAGGAATAATCGTCTTTCCAGTCAGATCGTATTGCTCCAGAAACGTGTTCACAATAGTCGGGGCGACGTACCACCAGATAGGGAAGGCTGTGAAAAT
>OGYI01002936.1_pt1 | contig 11566 bp, 12 predicted proteins | sample 1576521 | NCBI WGS metagenome assembly OGYI01 (sample SAMEA3541484, study PRJEB24748) | human gut metagenome | biome: human gut; feature: human-associated habitat; material: faeces | place: China | collected 2012
GAGCAGCGCGTTCACGTGGGCGAGCAGCTCGCGCAGCGAGTAGGGCTTCGGCAGGTAGTCGTCGCCGCCCGTGTCGAGCCCGACGATGCGATCCGTCTCGCTCGTGCGCGCCGACGCGAACACGATGGGCACGTCGCTCGCGCGCCTGAGCGTCGCGCACGCCGCGAACCCGTCGTCGCCCGGCAGGTTGATGTCGAGCAGCACGAGGTCGAACGGACGGGCGCCCAGCACGTCGTAGGCCTCCTCGGCACTCGCGGCGCGCACGACGGCGAACCCCTCGCTTTCGAGGTAGCGCGCCACGATGGCGGACAGGTCCGCATCGTCGTCGACTATGAGTACGCTCGGCACGTTCGCGCCTCCTTCAGAACCGATCACCCCGGAACTCGACCATTGTAACTGTTTTGAGCAGCGGGGCGTCTTGAGCCGCTTTTCAGTTGACAACGTAAACGCATGGAGGAGGCAGCTATGGCCAAGACCGCATCGGCAATCAGGTTCGAGCCTGAAGAGAAGGAGTGGATCACCGCATTCGCCAAGATGAACGGCTCCACGTTCTCGGCCCAAGTGCGTCAATGGACGCTGGAGCGCTTGGAGGACGAGCTCGATGCCCGCGACCTCGCCCAAGCGCTCGAAGAGGACGATGGCGCGCGTATCTCCTGGAACGAGGCCAAGGCCGACCTCGGGCTGGCGATCTGATTGGGCTACTCGGTCGGGCTGACGAGCAAGGCGCTGAAGCAGCTCCATGGCCTTGATCGCAGAACGCTTTTGCTGGTGTCCGAGTTCATCGATCGACTCGACGGATGCGAAAGCCCTTGCACGCTTCCCAGCGCGAAGAAGCTGCAAGGCATAGACAACGGCTGGCGCTGGCGGGTCGGGACGTACCGCGCGCTCGGCACGGTCGACAGCGGGCGCGTGGTCATCGAGATCTTCAAAGTGGGCCATCGAAGAGAGGTCTACCGCAACCTTTAGCATGCCTAACGCATTCGGGAATGGGCGGGTCCATGAGTCAATGGTAGCAGCCTCCCCTACCCCCGCAGCTTCTTCCATTTGCGGATCTTGCTGCGAAACGTTTTGAACGGCGCGACGGTGTTCGTGTGGATCCATTTCCACACCGGCCAGTTCGAAGGAGTCGACTGCGCCCAGGCCCTGCCGCCCGGCTCGAACAGCTCCTCGTCGGAGAAACCGTCGACCCACTGCACGAGCGCGTCCACGTCGTCCTCGAACGACCGCCTCAGCAGCTCGAGCGGTTCCGCGCGATGCTCGTCGCAGAAGCCTTGGTACAAAACGCCCATCTGGTTCCACTTGCAACCGGGCGCGGGCATGGCCACGTCCTTGCCGGCCAGCTCGTCGGCGTCCCAGCCGCGCAACAGCCCCATCCACCCCAGCTGGTAGGCCAGCATCTCGCGCGGCGTGCGGTCCACGCCCTCGACCGTCGAGTCGGCGTCGGCCTCGGCCACGTCGTCGAACTCCGCGGCGAACAGCCGGGCCGTCTTCCGGATCTCGGCGATCAGCGCTTCCTTGCTCTCGTAACCCTGCATAGCGCCCCTCCTCAAACGAATGCGGCGGCCCCGTTGCCGCCGCATCATGCCTATTCGCCCATCATGTCCTGGAGCTTCTTGATGTCGGCCATGCTCATGCCGCCCATGCCGGGCAGGCCCATGCGACGCCGCCGGCCCTTCTTGCCCTTCTTCCCCTTCTTGCCGCCCTGCAGGTCCTCCACGGCGGGCATCATCTTCTTCATCATCTTCTTCGTCTCGTTGAACTTCTTGATCAGCTGGTTCACGTCCGAGACGGTCACGCCCGCGCCGGCGGCGATGCGCGCGCGGCGCGAGCCGTTCAGCAGGTCGGGCTTCTCGCGCTCGGCCTTCGACATGGAGTTGATGATGACCTCCATGTGGTCGAACGCATTCTCGTCCACCTGGCCGGCGGCCATGGCCTTGTCGCCGCCCGGCAAGGCCGACAGCAGCTTCGACACGCCGCCCATCTTGCGGATCTGGCGGTTCATGTCGATGAAGTCGTTGAGCGTGAGGTTCGCGCGCATCATGCGCTCGGCCTGCTCCTGCTCTACCTCCTCCTGCTGCACCTTCACGGCGCTCTCGATGAGGCTGACCACGTCGCCCATGCCGAGGATGCGCTTCGCCATGCGGTCGGGGTGGAACTCCTCGAGCGAGTCCGGCTTCTCGCCGGACGAGATGAACTTGATGGGCTTGCCCGTGACCTGCTTGATGGACAGCGCGCCGCCGCCGCGGGCGTCGCCGTCCATCTTCGACATGATGACGCCGTCGAAGTCGACGCGCTGGGAGAACGCGCTGGCCACGTTCACCACGTCCTGGCCGGTCATGGCGTCCACCACCATGAGGATCTGGTCGGGCTTGACCGCGCGCTTGATGGTCTCGGCCTCGTCCATCATCTCGTCGTCCACATGCAGGCGGCCCGCCGTGTCCACGATCACCACGTCGCGCAGGTTGTCGATGGCGTCCTGGATGCCCTCCTGCGCGATCTTCACCGGATCCTGGCCGTCGCCGCGGTACACGCGCACGCCGATCTCGCCGCCGAGGGTTTCCAGCTGGTCGGCCGCGGCGGGGCGGTACACGTCGCAGGCCACGAGCAGGGGCGAATGGTTCTCCTGCTTCAGGCGGTAGGCCAGCTTCGCGGCTGCCGTCGTCTTGCCGGAGCCCTGCAGGCCTACCAGCATGATGACGTTGGGGATGCGGCTGCTCAGGACGAGCTTGCTGTCGGTGCGGCCCAACAGCTCGGTCAGCTCGTCGAGCACGATCTTGATGACGTTCTGCGCCGGCGTGAGCGAATCGAGCACCTCGGCGTCGAGGCAGCGCTCCTTCGTGCGGGCGACGAACGACTTCACCACCTTGAAGTTGACGTCCGCTTCCAGAAGCGCCATGCGGATCTCGCGCATGGCGTCGTTGATATCGTCCTCGGTCAGGCGACCCTTGCCGCGCAGACCGCTGAATATGCCCTGCAGGCGCGTCGATAGGTTCTCGAGCATGGTAGATGACTCCTCGTCGTATGCGTCGATTGAGCGTAATGCATGGAATTATACGCCAGCAAGACCCGCCGAGCCACAAACACACAAGCAATCCGAGCGCTCGTCAGAACCATCCGCCGCGGAGGCATCCGTTGCGGAATACTTTTTCAAACAGGAAACAATAAAGTATTCCGCATTCGGAATACTTTATTGCCATCGAGCAAACCAACGCGTTCGGACGGTTATAAGCTCTTCATCGGAATCACCCTGGAAATCGCAAGATCGAAAGGATGGAGCTCGTTTTCTTCTTCGTACTCAAACGTAACGCACGATCCGTTTTCGTATTCCATGCGTTCCAGATTTCCTCTTGCATCGTACCCAAAAGAAATGCTTCCGCAGAACGTATCACCATAGTACTCGTCGCAAAATGTCACCTGTCCACGACCGTCAGAGCAAACGCGCGCGAACCCTTCGACAGAACGCAGCGGAAGGAAAATGACGACAGGCTCTCATTTCTGCCCCACCGTTTTAACATACATGAGCTTTCCTGCGAATAATCAAGAATACTATCGACGCGGCAATACCTGCCGGTATCGCGAACATCGGCAAGCACATGATCAAACTCGAGAATATCATAGGGACAATATCAGCATCACTCGTATGCCCTTCGGCAGTCCAATAGCCAGCACAATAGACGATGCTTGAAACGACTGCGGTCGGACAGAAACAAGATATGAAAAGGTCTGAAAAGCTTCTGCTCGTCTTACAACATAAAGTCAAGGCAGTCGCAGCAATCACAAGGGTCAGCAAACCACTCCCTAACACGAAAGCCATAGCGACCTTCTCAGCTTCTTCTATGCTGTAGGACATGAAATACGCGGGCAAAAGCGCAGGAACGCCTATCATAAAGACTATGGACAACACTGCCAACAAGCATCCCGCAGCAAAGCTACCCGAACCTCGATCGACATCCCTTTCGAAAAAGTAAAAGATCTTCAAAGCCGTTCCTCTATTCATTTTTCAGATGCACTTTCACAAGAGCGTTGGATACGAAAAACTTATGCGGTAGCGCATTCTACGTCAATTGGCCAAACATCGTCTGTCCTGCACGCGACAGAATCGAAGCCATTGTTGAAGGATTTTCTACTTTTTGGTATTCATACTCAAAAGAGTAAGCTGAAGCATATGCATTAGCTATCGAAATGGATTTGAGATTTCCGTAGTCATCATAAGCGAAAGCGCGCTCCTCAATCACTCCAAGACCTTCTTGAGATACAGAAACAGCGACCAATCTACCAGACTCATCGTATTCGCATGACTTCGAGTAGCTATCATCTTCGTAGTTGCCGCTCACGCCGATAAGAAACCCGGTTTCGTCATAACACGACGATCTCGCATAGCTTTCCCCATTTTCCGTTTTCGATTCGCTTGATATTTCCGCCAAACCACCTTCTGGACTATACGAGTAGCGATCCACGCCAGAAGCACGAGTAACTTTATCGGAGCCAAAGCTCACTTCAGATTCCCACTCAGCACTTAATAGTCGCCCTTCGCCGTCCGGAGTGCATTGGAACCTCGTCGAAGTTACGACGGTACCTGCAGTTTCGTCTGACAACTTCTTCTCAACGATTCGTCCGACTGGAAAACCCCTCTCATCGAACTCCGACTCGACGACCACGATATCGGAGCCGCTGTCCTGGTTGCGATAAACCGCTCGGATAACATTTCCTCTATCGTCGAGTTCCATGGTTGCTATATTCTGAACCACGTTGACCGCACTACCATCATGAATTGTAGCGTGAGCATCGATGCTTTTTAACACGAACGCAGGTTGCAAATTAGCATCTTCTTGCTCTTCATCACCTGCATCATGGACTCCGTTGCCCGAACATCCGAACAAGCAAAGTACAGCGATCAAGCTAAAAGCAGTCGTTAGACCCCTCATCGTTTTCACTCCGCCCCTCCTTAACAAAGCGCAACTGCTTTCCACTAGTCGCTCTAATCGAATTAATCCGAGCCTTGTACACTTCCTTTGATGACTTGTTATAGCAAGTCATCAAAGGAAGTGTAGCACATACTCTGAAACCATGAAAAGCGACGGCCGTAGAATAATACTGGGCAAGACAATAAAGATGCTGCGCGAGGAGCAACACCTTTCCCAACGTCGTTTCGCTCTTATGGTGGGTACGAACCAAACTCACTTATGGCAAATCGAGTGCGGCCAGGTGAGCGTCGGGATCGATCTCTTGTGCAGGATTGCCGATGGACTCGATATCAAGGTCAAAGATCTCATAGATTTCTAAAAACCAGCTTTGCAGACAGCCGATTCAACCACGCCATAATCTTCAGGAACGCAAGATCAGGACAGTCCCAACAACGCTTCCAACCGCAAGCGGATGTAGCCGTTCAAAAGCTCCGTATACCGCTCGTCGAGCGGGAAGTCGGAGTGCGGAGCAAACTCGAAGCCGCGCAGCGTCGCGAGACGATCGCGCAGGTCGTCCGTCATCACGCGTTTCGCCTGATAATCCAGCAGCACGTTCGACGGGCTCTTGTACCACGCGGCTGATCGATCCAGGTCGGAAGCCGTCAAACCCGCGTCGATGTCGCGGATGAACAGCGACAGGTTGTTGTCGAAGATGGGCGCAGCGGAAACGAGCGAGCGCGTCCGGTTGTCGAACAGGAATCCGAAGTTCCCAAGATGACGATCGTCGTTGGCGATCAGCGCGTCGAAGACCGTCATTTCCGAGAAACGCTCGAACGCCTCCGTCCCCTGTTCGACGTAGACCGCCGCCACCTCGTCGAACGACAGCGTGCCGAACATGCTGGAGAACGTCGCGAAGCCGGTGTCGCGACTCGTGAACAAGGGGCTGGCGCTGCACAACTCGCCATGCCATCGCGCCAGATCGTAGGACGCATGGGAAAAGCCCAGGGCTTCGGCCAGCTGCGCCGCATAGTACTCGGCATGGGGCTCGAGCCCGTTCGAGTTGGGAGCGCCGGCCTTGTACAGATAGCGCTCGCCGTCGACGACGCGCCAGGCTTTCGGAAACTGGCCGCTCGTGGTCAGCTCGCCCGACAGTCCCTCCGGCACCCTCGACGTGTCGATCACGCCCGAGAACGCCGCCGTGGCGACGAGCTCGTCGAACGGATTCTCGTACAGGTTCTTCTCCGCGAACATCGCCTTCGACCCGTCGGGAACGACCCAATACGCATCGTTGAGCGAAAGGCCGTTGCACGCGTCGAGCATCTGCATCGCGTCGTCGAACCGTATGCCGTACTGGCGCACGATACGGGAGGCGAACGTCCGGTTCTTCGAAAGGGTGCGCGATTCGATCCACCGCTCGAACGAAGCCGCGTCGCCCGTCACGCGAAACGGCAGCAGCCCGCGCTTCGACTCGTCGCATTCCGCGCTCGCGCAACGCACGGCGCCGCTCGCGTCGCGCACCAAGGTGAACGACGCGAGGTCGTCGTCGTAGAGCTTCAGCAGGTATGTCCGCGTTTCCTCCATGCGCTCATTCTACCATCGCGCCGCGAAGCGCGTTCGGAACGCTTTTCCAACGTACGGCGCCGAAAGGCGTCTCGCGCTCGGATACGCCGCCCTTTAGAAATACCGATTGATCCCCGATTCGTCCTTCTCGCGGCGGATGGCGCCGCTGCCGACCAGGTGGTTGAGGATGACGACGCCCTCGGTGACGATGCACCAGCGCTGCACAAAGGATATCTCCTCCCAGGTGGGATACGGGACGTTCCACTTGATGGCGCGGATGACCTCCTCGCCGGCCAGCCCCGGCCGGTCGCGCACGATGCCGCACGTCTCCTCCAGGCGCTCCAGGTGGTGATCGCGCAGCCAGCCGATGCGCTCGTCGAAATCGTCGCGCGGCTCGCCGTGCGCGACGAACAGTTTCTCGCAGCGCAGCGCCCGCACCTTGTCCAGGCTGTCGAGGTAGGCCTGCAACCCGTCCGCTCCGTCGGGGAACAGCGCGATGCTGGGCGATATGACGAACAGCACGTGGTCGCCGCCGAACAGGATGCGCGATTCGGGCTCGTAGAGCGCCAAGTGCCCGGGCGTGTGTCCGGGCGTCTCCACCACGCGAAACCGGTAGCGCCCCACCTCGATGGCATCGCCGTCGCACGACGCCACGAGCTCCAGTCGCGAGGCGTCGAACAGGCGCGGCTCCACGGCGTAGCGCGCGTACCCCGACGCGTCGGACGGCGGCACGCCCTCGGCCGTGAACGCGCGCCGCGCCGCATCATAGGATGAAGCCGCGCGCGACGCGCGCACCGACTCGAAGTCCACGGGGCTCACGTACAGCTTCGCGCCGGGCAGCGCCAAGCGGTCGACCAGCCCCGCATGGTCGAGATGCAGGTGCGTGAGGAAGAAGCGCATCCGCGTGCGGTCGACATCGAGCTCGGTCAACGCAGCATCGAGGATAGCGAAGCCCTCGTCCGACGGCGCTCCGGTGTCGATGACGAGCGTCTCGTCGCCGTCCTTCACGATGTAACAGTTCGTGTCGTTCGTGGAGATGTTCTGAAACGGCACGCGCACCTCGAGCACGTCGGGGTCATGATGGACCTGGACGAACGCCATGCTACGCCCGCTCGTCGAACTCGCCTACGAGCGCGCGGGCGAAATCGTGCGCGTCGAAGTCGCGCAGGTCGTCCAATCCCTCGCCCACGCCGATCTTGAGCACGGGAAGCCCCAGTTCGTGGGACACGGCCAGCGCGATGCCGCCCTTGGCGGTGCCGTCGAGCTTCGTGACGATGACGCCGTCCAAATCGAGCGCGCGGTCGAACTCGCGCGCCTGAGAAAGGCCGTTCTGGCCGGTGGTGGCATCGGTGACCAGCACGGTGTACACAGGCAGCTGCGAACGCTTGCGCACCACGTTCACCACTTTCTCCAGCTCGCGCATGAGGTCGGCCGACGTGTGAAGGCGCCCCGCCGTGTCGATGAGCACGAGGTCGGCGCCGCGGCTCTCGGCGCGCTCGATGGTGTCGTAGCACACGCTGGCCGGATCGCTGCCGCGCTCGCGGGTGACCACCTCGACGTTCGCGCGCTCCGCCCACACCTCCAGCTGCTCGATGGCCGCCGCGCGGAACGTGTCGGCGCTGCCGAGGATGACCGTGCGGCCTGCGTCGGTCGCCTCCTTCGCCAGCTTGCCCACCGTGGTGGTCTTGCCGGTACCGTTGATGCCCACGAACAGCACGAGCGCGGGCTGACCGCCCAGCACGTCCTCGCCGCCTTCCGTGAACGTGGAGGCGATCTGGTCGTTCAGCAGGTCGAGCACGGCGTAGGCGTCGGGCAGCGCCTTGCGCGTGGCCTGATCGCGCAGACCCTCCACGATCTCGGCGGCCGCGGCGCCCCCGACGTCGGCCAGGATGAGCGTCTCCTCGAGGCCGTCCCAGAACTCCTCGTCGAGATCGGGGCCGCGGTCGAGCAGGACGTTCATCTGCTCCTTGAACTTGTCGCGCGAGCGGGTAAGCCCCTCGCTGATCCTATCGAAAAATCCCATGTGCGGGCTCCTTTCTCAACAATCTGAACAGTGTATCCCAAATAGGGCCGCACGTCAGCAGCGCGGGTCTGCTTCCTGCTCGGCGTGGATTTTGCGCAAGGAACGCGTATACCCAACGAAGGGAAAGAGCGAGAAAACAAACCCAACGGCGAAGACTATGCACGCCGCGAGGCAGACCCACGACGCCGGCTCGTTGCCCTGGGCCGAAAACCGTGACTGGAGCACAAAGAATAACGCTGCGGCAACCGCGCAGAGGAGCGCGCGCAGGCCCAGGCCCTTCCGGCTCTCCCGAAGCGTCTCCACTTCCGCATCGTCGTCGGTGTACAGCGGCGTGGTGCCGGCCTCGGCGCGCACGATCTGCCAGCCGGGCTCCAGCACGACGGGTTCCCAGCCGCCGAGGGCGTACAGCTCCCGCGCCTCCTCCGAAAAGTCGCGCTGGAGGTCCACCGCGTAGTCGTAGCCGTGCGGCTCGCCCCGCTCGAAACGGTAGAGAAGCGCCCGGTTGATGCCACTCACATGCCATCCCTTCGCGCTCATCCGCTTGAGCATCGCCATGTCATGGCCCGACATCACCGCAAGGCCCCCGCACATTCTATAGGTCGTCTTCGCCATGCTCCTCCTCGCCCGCCTCGGCACCAGCGCCGCCTCCGTCCACCCCGCCCAGCAACCTCTCGGCGAGCACCATCAGCCGCCGGCGCCGCTCGAAGTCGTGCCGCAGCACCGCGCGGCCCTCGTCGGTTGCCGCGTAGCGGATGCGGCTCTCCCCCTCGGGCCCCTCGACCGCGTCGGCAATCTCCGCGATCCAGCCCACACCTTTGAGCTTCTTGAGCGTCGTGTACATGGTGGCCGGCCCGATCTCCACCGTACCCTGCGTGGACTCCTTGATGCCCTGCATGATCCGGTAGCCGTGCACCGGCTCGAGCGTGGCCAAGAGGATGAGGAAGATACTGTCGGACAGCTCCCCCGTCTCGTACGGGCTCCTCTTCGCCATTTCGCTCCCTCTACTATATCAATGATGGATACTATGCTACAATCAGCCTGCTTGCAAGCGAATACTTTCGGTCCCCACTATACTCTATCTGGAAATGGAGCGTCTCATCATGGCTGAAGAGCATTTGGAAGCTGCTGCAAGCGGGCAGGCGAAGGGCTGGTTCGAGCAGCGGAAGGACCCCGAGTTTCGCAAGCGGCAGGATGCGAGCCTGTTCCAGGCGATAACCCTGGTCATGCTGCCCTTCATATGGGCGGGTTTCGTCTACTCGCTGGCCACGGGCAACGAGGGCAACATGAACAGCTACTCGCTCATGATCCTCTTCTTCTCGTTGCTGAACGCGGACGTGCTGGTCAAAGGCGAGAAACTGTCGAACAAGGTGCTCAACGTCCTGGCGAGGGCCAACTGCGTGCTGTTCTTCGCCTGGGCGCTCGCCAACATCGTCTACCTGATCGCGAAGTAGGAATAGCGGCCGCGGCGGGAGCGCGGCCATCGCCCGCTCCCCACCCCGCACGCAGGCCGCTGCGCTATTCCGCGTGGCGCAAGGCGTGCTCGAGCTTCTGGCTGACCACCTTCGTCACGCCGTCGGCCTGCATGGACACGCCGAACAGCACGTCGGCCATCTCCATGGTGCGCCGCTGGTGCGTGATCATGATGAGCTGCGTGGTGTCGCGAAGCGTGTCGAGGTACATCGTGAGACGGCGCAGGTTCGAGTCGTCGAGCGCGGCCTCCACCTCGTCGAGGATGTAGAACGGCGTCGTGCGGATGCGGTACACCGCGAACAGGAGCGCGAGCGCCGTGAGCGACTTCTCGCCGCCCGACATGAGCATCATCTTCGTGATGCGCTTGCCGCGAGGCTGCGCCGTCACCTCCACGCCCGTATTCTCCAAATCGTCGGGATCCACGAGCGTGAGCTCGGCCGAACCGCCCGGGAACAGCACGGCGAATATCTCGCTGAAGTTCTTGTTCACCGCGTCGAAGGTGCGTACGAAGTCGTCCTTCATGCGCGCGTCGATGACGCGGACGATCTTGGCGAGCGAGCGGCGCGCGCCGTCCAGGTCCGAAAGCTGCGCAGCCAGGTAGTCGTAGCGCGTCTTGAGCTGCTCGTACTCCTCGGCGGCGTCCGGGTTGATGGTGCCCATGTTCGCGATGCGGCGTCGCAGCTTGAACGCCGCGTCCTCGGTGGCGCCGCGATCCTCCAGCTCCGGCGTCTCGAGCGCGCGGTCGAGCGGAACCTTGCAGTCGTGGACGATGGCGTTCACCGCCGCGTCCACCTGCACCTCCAAGCGTCCCTTGTCCACGCGCGCGGCGGACAGGCGCGCGTTGGCGTCGTCGAAGGCGTCGTGGGCGGCTCGCGCTCGGGCGCGCGCCTCGTTCACGGCGTTGTGCAGGCCCGTCGAGGAATCCTGCGCAGCGGTGGCCGCCTCCTCGAGGTCGCGCGTCCAGCGACGGGCGCTGGCCACGAGCTCTTCGAACAGCGCGAGCAAGGGCTCGATGCGCCGCTGCGCCACCTGCTTCTTCACAAGGCTCTCGCGCGCCTCGGCGTCGCTCGATGCCACGGCCTCCAAATCGCGCGTGCGCGCGTCCACCACGCGGCTCGTGTACGTCTGCCGCTCGGAAAGCGTGGCGGCCTTGAGCTTGGCTTCGGACAGCGCGTCGCGCAGGCGCGCGGCCTCCTTGCGAAGCGGCACCACCGCCTCCTGCGCTTCCTCGTAGCGCGCGGCTGCCGACTCCAGCTCCTGCTTGAGAGCGGCCAGCTTCTGCCCGAGCGCCTCCACCGAGGGACGCGCTTGGGCCACGGTGCGCTCGGCCTCGCCGCGCTGGCGCTCGATGTCCTCGAACTCGCGGCGCACGGCCGCCAGCTTCTCTTCGGCGCGACGCGCCGCGGCGCGAGCCGAATCGGTCTTGCCGCGCAGCTCGGCCAGCTCCTGCGACAGGCGCAGGCTCTCGCCTTGCGCTGCGCGCAGAGCCTCCTCGGCTGCCGCCGCACGCTCCTCCGCGCTCGCCCGCTCGCTCTCCGCGGCGCGCAGCTGCGCGCGCAGCTCCTCCAGGCGGCGAGCGCGCGCGAGCACGCCTTCCTCGTCGTCAACC
>OGYI01002938.1_pt1 | contig 11564 bp, 11 predicted proteins | sample 1576521 | NCBI WGS metagenome assembly OGYI01 (sample SAMEA3541484, study PRJEB24748) | human gut metagenome | biome: human gut; feature: human-associated habitat; material: faeces | place: China | collected 2012
TATTGCGATTTTATTAATAAAACTGTTATAATATTAAATAAATTATATAAAAATATATAAAAAAATACATAAGGTATAAAATTCTTGTAGACAAACATAGAAAAAAAAGAGTATAAATATATTATAAAGAAAATTTGGAGGGAGATAAAATGGTACTAATTGGAATTTTTGTGGTGATAGTAGGATTTGCATTAAAATTAGATAGTATTGCTGTAATAATAATATCAGCACTTACTACAGGTTTTGCAGCACATATGGATATTACTGAAATATTATCAATACTTGGTAAAACATTTGTTAATCAAAGATTAATAACTATTTTTATATTAACTTTACCTATAATAGGTATATCAGAAAGATATGGATTAAAAGAGAAAGCAGTTGAATTAATTAAAAATATAAAAAATCTTTCAACAGGAAAGCTTTTAACACTTTATTGTTTAATAAGACAAATTGCTGGAGCTATGTCATTAAGAATAAGTGGACATCCTCAATTTGTTAGACCTTTAATAAATCCAATGGCTCAAGGTGCAGCTATAAGTAAATATGGTGAAATAGATAAAAAATATGAAGATAAGATTAAAGCAGCAGCAGCATCTATGGATAACTATGGTAATTTTTATGGGCAAAATCTTTTCTTAGCAAGTAGTGGAGTTTTATTAATTTCTAATACATTAAGTGATTTAGGATATGCAACAACAGGATTAGAGATAGCAAAAGCATCAGTTCCTGTAGCAGTAATTGCATTTATATTAGTAATGATTCAAAATATTATCCTTGATAAGCAATTAGAAAGAACATTTGGAAAAAGAAATAAATAGTTACAAAGGAGAAAAGACATATGGATTTTAAAGCAATTTCTAATATATTATTAGAAATATTCTACATAATAATTGGAATTATGATGTTAAATACAGCTTTATTAACATTAAAAGATAAAAATCATAAGGCTAAAATAGGAACGACTTTATTTTGGGCATTATTAGGATTTATATTTATATTTGGCCCATATATACCATCAGTTATTGTTGGTGGAATATTAGTTGTCATTGCAGTGCTTACTTTAACTAAGCAAGTAAAAACAGGAAATATTAAGACTTTAAATGAAAAGTTTGGAGAAGAGCAAGCTAAAAAGTTAGGATTAAAGATATTTATACCATCATTAGTTATAGCTTTAGTAGCCTTAGGAATTGCACAATTTACACCAATTTCAGGAACTGCAGCAATAGGGGTTGCATCTATTGTAGCAATGATAGTAACATTTATTATTACAAAAGCTAAGCCAGTATCTCTTGTTGAAGAATCTGATAGAATGATTCAATCAGTAGGACCGGTAGGAATATTACCACAATTATTAGCAGCACTTGGAGCTGTATTTACAGCAGCTGGTGTTGGAGATGTAATTTCTTCTGGTATATCAAGTGTATTACCACAGGGTAATGTATTTATAGGTGTTACTGCATATTGTGTGGGTATGGCATTATTTACAATGATAATGGGTAATGCATTTGCTGCATTTTCAGTAATAACTGTTGGAGTTGGTATACCATTCGTATTTGCACAAGGAGCTAATGTAGCTATTGCTGGATCTTTAGCATTAACAGCAGGATATTGTGGAACATTATTAACACCAATGGGAGCTAACTTTAATGTTATGCCAGCAGCTTTACTTGAAATTGATGATAAAAATGCAATAATAAGACATCAAGCACCAGTAGCTATAGGTTTATTAATTACTCATATTTTATTAATGTATTTCTTAGCATTTTAATTTAGTTAATAAATATATATAATAGTATTAAAAATATAATTGTTTTATTTAAAATAATTATATTTATAAAATAAGATGAAATTTTAAGGAGAAAAAAATATGAAAGTATTAATAACTGGATTTGATCCATTTGGAGGAGAAAATATAAACCCAGCATTAGAAGCTGTTAAATTATTACCAGACAATATTTCAAATGCTGAAGTAATTAAGATTGAAATACCAACGGTATTTAGAAAGTCATTAGAAAAAATTAATGAAGAAATAGAAAAATATAATCCTGATATAGTAATATCAATAGGTCAAGCTGGAGGAAGATTTGATATTACTCCAGAAAGAGTTGCAATTAATTTAGATGATGCAAGAATAGCAGATAATGAAGGTAAGCAACCTATAGATATATCAATATATGAAGATGGTGAACCAGCATATTTTTCTAACCTACCAATAAAAGCAATGGTTAATGAAATTAAAGAAGGTGGATTACCTGCATCAGTTTCAAACACAGCAGGAACTTTTGTATGTAACCATGTTATGTATCACTTATTATACTTAGTTGATAAGAAGTACCCTAATATGAAAGCTGGATTTATACATGTTCCATATATACCAGCTCAAGTTATAGATAAACCAGGAAAGCCATCAATGAGCATAGCTGATATTAGTAAGGGACTAGAATTAGCAATAAAAGCAGCTATTGAAAATAAAAATGATATTAATGCTGTTGGAGGAGCTATTTGTTAATAAATAAAAATATATATAGTAATTTATAACATAATAATAAATATTAAACTAGTTATAAGTAAAATATGTTTTAAAGTAAGGAGCTTTTATTCTTAGGAGTAAAGGCTCTTTTTTCTTGACCAAAAGCACTAAAAATAAGGAGTATAAGATTATAGTAAATATAAAAGGTAAATTGAAGTAGATTTATATTAGAAATTTTCAAATCAGGAATATTGAAGAAAATAAAATTATATATAATAATACAGTTTTATATTTTACTATATGATTATAAGCTTAAAGATAAGTTTAAATAACAATAAAGTTAATATTTAGATATTTAATTAGTTAAATTACTTAATTTATTTTTATAAAGGGAGTGGATTTTATGGATAACTTTGTTGTAACTATTACAAGGAGCTGTGGAAGTGGTGGGTCTATTATAGCTAATTTATTAGCTAAGCAGTTAAATATAAAGGTTTATGATAAGGAATTATTAAAATTAGCATCTGATGATAGTGGAATAAATGAAAGGCTATTTGCAATGGTTGATGAAGATACAAAAAAGAGTATTTTATATAAGGTATCAAAACGAGTTTATAATGGGGAATTGATTCCACCAGAAAGTAATGATTTTACTTCAAATGATAATTTATTTAATTATCAAGCAAAGGTGTTAAAGGAGTTAGCAAAGGAAAACTCATATATTGTAATAGGTCGTGGAGCAGATTATGTTTTAAGAGACAATAAAAATGTAATAAAAATATTTGTCCATGCAAATAATGAAGAATGTATACTTAGAGAAATGAAAAGATTGGGTATGGAAAGAAAAGAGGCTGAAGAGTGGATAAATAAGACCAATATATATAGGGGAATTTATTATAGATATCATACAGGACAAAAATGGAGAGATGCTGAAAATTATGATTTAATTTTAAATACATCTAGATTTTCTTATGATGAATGTGTAGAAATTATTAAAATGTATATAAAGTTTATTCAGGAAAGGTAGTAAAATGGGGAAGCTCATTAAAATAAATACTGCAATATATCTTATTGATTTTTATTATAAAAATAATTAATATGTATAAAATTTTAGTGAGAACCCCTTTATATTATATTAGATTTTATTTATGTAATAATTGAATTAGAAGCAATACTTTCTAAATAGCCTCTGTCTATAATTTTATATGATTTTCCATTTTTAGATAACTTATTTGTATTACAAAATAAATTAATAATCCTTAGTAAGTGCCTATAGCTTGTACATAAAAGTTCTGCACATTCTGTTAAGTTATAAGAAAAAATACCATTGTTTTCTGATTTTAATATAAAGGAAGCTAATCTACTCTCTAATGATTCATAAAGATTAATACAAGTATTATTATTCATATAACTTAGTTTATCGCCTAAATTTTGACAAATATATCTTAAAAATACTATGTCGTTTAAAAGAAGGTCTCTATATTGCATAGATATACCTATGCAATATGTTTTACAAGTAGCTTGGACTGATGCTGTAGGAGGTTTATTCCATAAGCTACAAGTTTCACCTATAATTTGAAATGAATTAAAAAGTGATAAAGACATTATTTTTCCAGAAGTTGAATGAGAAAAAACTTTTAATTTACCATTTACTAAAAAAAATAAATAATCGGAACATTCTCCCTCATTAATTAGAAAGTCCCCCTTTTCTAGAGAGAACAGTTCTAATAGATTACTTATATCTTGAGAAAAAAGTCTGGAAATTCCAGTTGCAGAAATGTATTTATCTAGCAAATCTTTGTTTTTAACAATTATCATAATGCCTCCAAACGAGTAAGTTAATTAACAATAATATTATTCTAGTTACATTTATGATTTTAACATAATGAAAAATATATAACAATAAGATGAAATGCGAATGAAAAATAATTATTTCTTACAATAATGTAATATTAAGTATAAATAAATTATTCTAAAGAAAATAAAGTAATATAAAAATAAAATAATACAAAAAATGATGTTTAATTACAATAAAAGCGAATAATAAAAAGAATAAATAAAAAAATATACAGTTTTTTTATCGAAATATGACCTATGTCATATTTAAAAGCATATATAATTATTATAATTAAAGTAACAAAAATGAAATACAGGAGATTAAATAATGAAAAAAATAATAACTTCTTTACTATTTATCATGACAACTTTTCTTTTTGCCGGATGTTCAGATTCAACAAGCAATGAATCAATTGGTATCAAAGATACTAATGGAGATTATTCAAAGTTAAATATAGCTTTAATTTCAGATACAATTGGAACAGAACAATTTATTCTTCAAGCATATGAAGCTTTAGAAAAGGCAAGTAATACTTATGGATTTAAGATGACGTCTATTGAATGTACAGATACAGCTGCTTGGGAGGAAAATACACTTGCAGCTTCTAATGAAGGATATGATTTAATAATAGGTATTGGATGGCAAGCAGCTGATCCTTTTAGTGATGCAGCAGATAAGTTTCCAAATACTAAATATGCAGTAATTGACACAACAGCTGCTAACCAAAAGGTAACAAGTTTTGGATTTAATGAAGCACAAGGTTCATATGTATTAGGTGCAATGATTGGAACAGCTTTTCCTAATGAAAACTTATATGGTTATATAGCATCATTTCAAACACAAGCTACTTATAAATATAGATATGGATTTTCAGAAGGAGTAAAATCTGTTAATCCAAATGCTAACTTTATGTATAATTACACTAATTCTTATAATGATACTAATTTAGCTTATGAGTATGCATTACAACAAAAGGCTGCAGGAGCAAACTTTATATTTGGAGGAGTATCTGCAAGTGCAAATTCAGGTATATATCAAGCAGCTCAAGAATTAAATAAAAAGGGTACACCAATATATACAACAGGATTAAGTGTTGACCAAACAACTTCTGAAAATACAAGTATCATAAGTGGATTATTAAAGAATACTGGAGCTGTTATGAATACTATAATTGATGAATTTTTAGCTGGTAAATTAAATGGCGGTTCACAAGTATTAGGATTAAAAGAAGGTGCATTTGGGGTTGTAGGTGTTTTACCAGAGGAAATGAATTATAGAAATACAGAAATTATAACTGATGAAGTTATAGAAGCTGGTAAGGCAGCAGCAGAAAAGATTATTTCAGGTGAAATAGTTATAGAAGTTCCTGAGGAATCTGCAAAATAATTGGATTATAATAAGTATTTATTTTACTTTAAATAAGGGGCAGAGGCAATTTTGGCTTTGGCCCTTAATTTATTATCTTGAAAAATTTATATTTCATAGGAAATTGTATAGAAGTTTTAAAAGTAGCAGAAATACTTATTTTGAAGATTAGATTTTTTTATATATTACATATTAGTTTAGAAAAGGAGTAACTTTGACATGCTTTTAGAAATGAAAAATATCGTTAAAACCTATGGTAATGTAGTTGCTAATAATAAAGTTAATATTAATCTTAATAAAGGAGAAATACTTGCTGTCGTTGGTGAAAATGGTGCAGGAAAGTCAACTATAATGAAAATTCTTTATGGGTTAGAAAAACCTGATTCAGGAGAAATATTTATTAATGGTAAGAAAATGAATTTTCATAATCCATCAGATGCAATGAAGCAAGGAATTGGAATGGTTCAACAACATTTTATGCTTTTTGAATCAATGACTATAGCTGAAAACATTGTATATAAGAATGAAATGAAAAGGGGAATATTCTTTGATTATAAAAAGAATATTGAAAAGGTAGAAGAGCTTTCAAAGCGTTATATGTTAAATGTAAATCCAAATGCAATTGTGGAAGAATGTCCAGTTGGACTTCAACAACGTGTTGAAATATTAAAAACCCTTTATCAAAATGCAGATATTATAGTTTTTGATGAACCTTCAGCAGTTCTTACTCCTATTGAAGTAGATGAACTTTTAAAAACTATGAAGCAATTGGCGAATCTAGGTAAAAGTTTAATAATTATAACACATAAACTTCATGAAGTTATGGAAGTTGCAGACAGGGTTATAGTAATGAGACTTGGAGAAGTAGTTGCTGAGAAGTTAAAGAAAGATACAAGCATAGATGAATTATCTTATTTAATGGTAGGAAGACAAATTACTAATAGAGTGATTCTGGAAAAAGAAACCAATGAAAAGCTTTTAGAGGTTAAAGATTTAACTTTAATGGGAGAACATAATAAAAATATTTTAAATAATGTTAATTTACATATTAAAAGAGGAGAAATAGTAGGTATTGCGGGAGTATCTGGTAATGGTCAATCAGAGCTTATAAGATGTATAACAGGATTAGAAAAAGTTGATACTGGCAATGTAATCATCAATAACAAAGATATTACTAATAATAATGTCAGGGATATAAGAGAAGCTGGAATAGCTCATGTTCCAGAGGATAGATATATGTGGGGAAGTGCTCCAGATGCAACTCTTGCTGAAAATGCATTAATGGGATATGAGGATAGTGATGAATTTTCTAAAAAGGGTATCTTAAATACTGATAAGGTTATAAATCATGCTATAAATTTAATTTCAAAATTTAGGGTGAAAGCGGATTCATATTCTCAAAAAATAAAAGAACTTTCAGGTGGGAATGCTCAAAAGCTTATTGTTGCAAGAGAAATGTCTAAGGAAACTCCTCTTATTATTGCTTGTGAACCTACAAGAGGGATTGATATAGGAGCAATAGAATTTATTCATGATCAACTTGTTGAAAAGAGGAATAATGGTGATAGTGTATTATTAGTATCTTCTGAATTAAGTGAAATTATGGATTTAAGTGATAGAATTTATGTAATTTATGAAGGCGAAATTGTAGGTGAATTTAAAAGAGGAAGTATTGATGAAAAGGCATTAGGTCTTTTAATGGTAGGAGGTAAAAATAATAATGGAAAATAAAAATTCGTTATATAGGAACATTAAAAAGAACAAGTTTTCTAAGATATGTGAACCATTAAAGCATCCTCTACAAGCAATTGTTGTTGGATTATTAATAGGTGGTGTAATTATAGCATTTTCTGGCTTTAATCCTTTTGAGGCAATTATAGGGATGTTTAAGGGTGGATTTGGTTCAGCATATTATTTAACTACGACTTTAACACGTTCAGTTCCTATTATATTTGCAGGACTTGCTGGAGCCTTAGCTTGGGGATCAGGATATTCAAGTTTAGGTGCTGCAGGGCAAATGGTTTTAGGGGCATTTACATCAGCTGTTGTAGCTGTAATATGTCCTGGACCAACAGTATTTGTTGTTACAATGTCTCTTTTAAGTGGGGCATTAGTAGGAGTTTTATATTCTCTTATTTCTGCATATGTAAGTGAAAGATTTAAATTAGATTTACTTATTATAACTCTTATGATGAATTATATTGCAGATTATATAGCATCTTATTTTACAACATATGTAGTAAAGGATCCGTTAGGACTAGATTCTTCTGCAATTCAAACTCAAAAGTTAACTGATAATATTTTACCTAAAATGTTTAAAGGTTATTCATTACATTGGGGATTTGTAATTGCTGTTATTTGTGTGCTAGTTATACTTTTTATAATGAAAAAAACAAGCTTTGGATATAAAGCGAAAATGGGTGGATTAAATCCTAACTTTGCTAATTATGGTGGTATTAATAGCACCAAAATGATGTATTACGTATTAATGTTAAGTGGAGCCTTAGCAGGGGTTGGAGGAGCATGTGAAGTTTTAGGAACACGATATCGTTATGTTGATAGTATGATAACATCTCCAGGGTATGCATGGACTGGTATTATAGCATCATTAATGTCAAGCAATCATCCAGTTGGTATTTTAGTAAGCAGTATATTTCTTGCAGGTCTTACAACGGGGGGAAGCACTATTGAGCGTAGTATGGGAGTACCATCTGAAGTAACAACAATTATTCAAGGTATTATTACTTTGTTAATTACTGCTAAATTTGCTGTTAAATGGTATAAGAAGAAGCAAAATATAACAGATAAGGAAGGAGTACAATAATGGAATTAAGTGTAGATTATTTAGCAGTTGTTGCTAATTCCACTCTTCGTATGATGACACCTATTTTACTAGTTACTTTAGCAGCTGCTATATGCACTAAAGTACGTATCTTTAATATTGCAATGGAGGGAACAATGCTAACAGGTGCATTTTTCAGTATAGTTGCAAATTATTATACACACAATGTATTTTTATCTGTTCTTACAGGTGCAATTAGTGGGATGATAGTATCTGCTATTGTAGGATTTTGCATAATTAAGTTAAAAGCATCTCCAGTAGTTGTTGGTATGGCAACTAATACTATGATAGGAGGAGTTACAACATACTTGCTTTATATAATATTTAAAACTAAAGGTGTATTTACTGATTCTAGCTTAGTAAGCCTTTCAAAGATTAATTTGCCAATTATAAAAGATATTCCAGTAATAGGCACTATTTTTTCAGGTTTAACAATTATTGATTACTTAGCTTTTATATTAGCTATAGGAATATATATATTCTTATATAAAACAGTGTTAGGATATAGATTACGTGCTATAGGCATAAATAAAGAAGCTGCAAGAAGTCTTGGTACACCAGTAGAAAAGTATCAATTTTTAACAATAAGTTTATCAGGGATATTATGTGGATTAGGTGGAGTTCTTCTCTCTATGGGAACTGTAACATTATTTATGCAAAATATGACTTCTGGACGTGGATATATAGCTATGGCAGCAAATAACTTAGGTAAATCACATCCAATAGGTGTTCTTTTATCAAGTTTATTTTTCGGATTTTCTCAGGCAGCTGGAAATGTACTTCAAAACACATCTTTGAAAACACAAATTACGGCTTCTATTCCTTATGTGGCAACAATAATTGCACTTATATTATTTAGTATACAAACTAAAAGAAATAAGAAAAAGAAAGCTAAGTAGGTACTTAACATGATGTTTTTACATTTATCGGATATTCATTTTTTGAGAAGATATCCTAGGGTTGAAAAAGGTTATAATTCTATTTTCAATTGTATGACAAGCCCTTTGATTCAAATAAAAAATTCTTTAAATAAGATAAATTTAAGCGAAATAGACTTTATTATTATAACTGGTGATTTAGTTGAATCAGGAACATCTGAGGATTATGAAATTTTAAAGTATGAATTAGAAAATTTATTAGGGGAGATTCCATATATAATTACATTAGGGAATCATGATAATAAAGAAGCTTTTTATAAAGGTTGGTTTAATAAAGAATGTAATGAACCATATAATACTATTAATGATATAGATGGATTAAGGATAATTGGGTTTGATAATTCTATATATAAAAATAGTGATGGATTTATTTCTGATTCTCAATATAATTGGTTAAAAACTCAATTAGAAATTAGTAATAACAAGAAAACTATCTTAATTTGTCATCATCATCTTATAAAGAATCAATTTACTACACCATCAGTTAATTATAATGATGGGTTTGAAGAGCTAATAAGGAAAAGTTCTATAGTTGGTATTTTTACTGGACATACTCATCATTCATTTAAAGGAAGTTTTGCCGGTAAACCATATTTTTCAACAGGAAGCCTTAGTTTTATTGGATATGATGAAGGTAATGGAATAGTAAGATTTGAAGAAAATGCTCAAATAAGTATTTGTAAGTATGAGGATGGAAAAATATCAGTAAAGGTAATTTCAGCTTTAGAGGAAATTAAATCATTGGGTAAGATTGATTTTAAAAAATAAAATATAATTGTAAAAAAATAAAGATGAAAAATAAGTGTTTAGTGAAAGTTTTATTTATGTTAATAATTGATATTATAACTTATAATAAAAAGGGTGAATTTTAACAAATTCACCCTTTTTATTATGTTTATCGTTTTGCTTTTCTATAACCAGCTGCAATTGCATCAGCTTCACTATTAAAATTAACAAGGTATTCAGAATCAGCCATAGTTTCATAATTACTTTGACCTGGACAATGATATATTTTAGATTTAGAATTACCTCGTATAACTGATTTTGAATTAGAAGAATTACTATTATTATTTGAATTAGATGAGTTTGAGGAAGTATTATCTTTATTATTATCTTTATTATTATTATTAGAGGTATTTGAATTATTTATATTAATTGAATTTGAAGAATTAGTATTTTTCTTTATTTCTTCACTATTAAGAGAACTATCACCTGTGGCATAATCTATTGTAATACCAGGTTGTACATTATATATAAATACATTAAATTCAATACCTTCACCATCATCTTCAACAGACTTAGCTTCTATCTGTATACCTGTTGCAACAAGGTTATTTCCTTCAAATAATGGAGTTACTCTATATAAAACATGGTTATTAGTTTCTTTTATATAGTCAGCAACCATGTTTTCATATGGAAGCATTAATGTAGCATTAAAGTATCTTGTACCAGTAATTAAATTTCTTTCATTAGCATTTTCAGCAGTTAATTGATAACCAATTAAATGAGATCTATTATATAAGTATTTTCCTTCGACAACATCATATTTAACAGAATGCCATCCGCTTGGTTTAACGGAGCTGATAGACTCTCTTTTTTCTGTTGGCATTACATCAGTTCCAATATTTGAATATGCAACTCCACATCTTCCTAAACTATCTAATGGAGAATATTTTTCAAAAGAAGTAGTTGTTAAATCTGACTTAGAAAAATTAGGTACATTATTATTTAAAATAATAATATCTTTTCCTGAGTATTTAGGTATATCATTTATACTAGAAATATTAGTACTTGAAGTATTTGAAGTTGTTAAAGGTTGATTATTAGAATCTTCAATTGCTTGTCCACTATCATTTACAATAGGAAGGGTATTAATTGATGAGCAACTGATAAGGTTACTTACAAATAGCAAAGTTCCTAAAAGTAAGATTAGTGAATTTTTAAATTTAAAGGTGTTTTTCATTAGTTTACTCTCCTATAAATAATTCTTGTTATTTTTTCATGGGATGATCCTTCGAATTCTTTAGTCTCAAGTAATTCCCATGAATTTGATGTTAAATTAATATCAAAATAAAGATCAGAAGGATAAATTCTATTCCATTTATAAAT
>OGYI01002939.1_pt1 | contig 11563 bp, 8 predicted proteins | sample 1576521 | NCBI WGS metagenome assembly OGYI01 (sample SAMEA3541484, study PRJEB24748) | human gut metagenome | biome: human gut; feature: human-associated habitat; material: faeces | place: China | collected 2012
TCATTATGAGTTTAAAAACGTAGACAGTAAAGCTACCCAAGATTTAAGCGCTTACGTTTCAATTTTCTCATATGCTAAATATGCGCACCACTTCCAAACAGTCAGGGTTACTATGACAGGTTGTCAGAGAATATGGCAAAAGAAAAAGCACCCAACTGTTAAGTTGAATGCTTTCACTGAATCATTATTTTGTTGTTTTAACTTTTTAAGTTAAATTGCTTATTACTGTATTTAATTCATATTATGCGTGAAAACACACATAATTTCGGTCGTAAATTTTTACGATTGCTCAAATTTCAATCATAAAAAGGGCGCACTTGTCCCTGCAACACTCCCAAGGTCGTCCATTCGCCACACTATATCCATTCCCTATTTTTATGCAGATGTACATTTTTAAGGAATAGCTGATACAAATCGAACTGAAAACAACCGCTTAGGAGCCGGCCGTTGTTTCCTTGTAAGGCGTTGAGTGACATCTTTGTGTACTGTGGATTGCTATTGTATCATTGGTGAGCCGGACATACCTTGGACGATACCATCTTGGCGCCACAAACTATATTTTATTTCCATGTACCAAAATATCCAACAAATCTATTTTCATTTTTCAAAGATTGTTTTGAAAAAAATATTTTATGATGATCCATCAATTCATCTTTAGTTCCTAAATGGCACTTTTTATACTTCTTCCCTGAACCGCAAGGACAAATTTCATTACGACCTACATTCTTATATTCCGGTTTCGTAACTTTTACTGTCTCAACATAAAACTCATCATACGGACTTTCAATTTCTTTCATAAGTGTTTCTAACATACCATAATCATATTCTTGATCTGGTAATTTCACATAGGAATACTTATCAAACGGATCTGTCACAATACTAAATGCCTTAAACTCCATGTCGACAACTTTTCGTAAGCATAATTCTCCCATATAAAGCTTACCTACTTTATGTCCACATGGATGACGTAAAGAAATCGGTTGTCCACAAATTGAACATACTTCAGCCTTAATAACACATTCTCTACTAAAAAAATGACAATACGGAAACAACTTCTGATATTCTTTAATCATTCGACCAATAAAAACCATATGGTATTTGTCATTGTCTAACGTTACATCATAATTTTCTTCCAAGCATCCTAATGCAATATCAATACTATCAAATGTAAGCCATGCATCCTCATATTTTTGATTTTTAAGATCGTATATTGCAGAAGCAAACCCTTTTTGAATTTTAAATATTTGCTTCAAACACCAACAATAATTAGCTCTCTCTTCGTCCTGATTCAAAATTGCATTTTGACGTAATTCTTCTATTTCTTCGCCCAAAACATTATCAAAAGAAATGTTTTTAATTGATAAGTACTTTTCTACATCGACAATTTTTAAATCTTTACTCATTTGAAAACAAATCCTTTACAGCTTGATCTAATGCTTCTTTTACACCTGAAACTGGACCTTCATATGTAATTTTCTTACTCTTTTTAGTTGCTGTTTCTTCAGTAATGATTTGAACTTTTGCAGAAGTATCCTCAGGTTTTCTACGGTATTTTTTTGCCAATTCATATAAAAACGAAGCTATCATGCTCGTAGCTATTGGAAGTACTACCCATTGAACAATTATAGGTGCAACTTCAATCACCGCAGAGTGTAACTCAATGCGTTTAAAATCCTCATCCGATATTGCAATATCAGAAATAATTTCATCATTCGGAAATTCTCTTATGAAGTCAAAAAATTCTCTTGTTGTTTCAGGAAAAAGCACATCTCCTTCATCACGAAAATTTTCATTTGGAATGATAAGAAGATTCGCCTTTTTTATATCATCCAAATATTCCGTTGGAATATATTCTTTTTTATAAATCTTTTCAAATGTAACGTCAGAATCTGTTACATTCAGAACAGTATCAAATATTTCATGCTTCATAAAAATTTCTCCTTTTCTGATTCTTTGTCTTCTTGCAAATTACAAATGGAGGTGCCTACGCTTAAATCACAGGCACCTCACGTTCTTACCACTTATACATATCCATAAGAATTTTTACAAGTTCATCAGTCCTGCTTTTAATTTTATCAACAGTCCATTCGGTTTGATTTACAACACCCTTGTTTAAATACAAGCCATTCTTATAGCCAATTTCTTTTGTTTTATCCTTGGATGTTCTATCCCTTTTTTGCTCAAATGACATATTCGAGAGATTCTGATTGTATCCGGTAATAGTCAAGTTACCGATTGTATGTACATAATTCGCACGATGCTGTTTTGCTAATGCTATATCTCCATCAGCAATCATCTGAACCCAAGGTGCTGGAACATTTTCTCCTTCTGGGAAGATATGTTCAATAGTCCAAACATATTTTTTGTTATTGTCCCTTGACCAAAGATCTGAATAAATTTCTTTTGTCTGATGTTGTGCTTCAATACTGCACAGAACAAATCTTGCAGCTTCCGGATTTTCATCATATACTGGGCCTCTCAATTTCTCTTCAAAAGCATCATCAGATGCAGAAACTGCCTGTAATCTTTCACGAACCACCTGTACAATATTACTTCCATTCAACAGTTTGACTTCTGCAATGATATCCATGAACAACTGTGTCAGTTTTCTTGTATTAGGAACGTCTGTCACATTACGTCTTACAAAAAATGTAATCAGAACTTTGATTATTTCATTCAAGTCTTTATCCGTAAGATTAAGTACCTTCTGATTAGACATAAGGTACAACAACAGAATATATGACGGTGCACCGGATATTCGACTTAAATCCAGAAGGGTATCCGTATATTCATGTGTTTCATCGCTATTATTTACGATTACAGAATAACGCTCCGCTTTTTCCGACAGATCATCAAGAAACAGTTTATAGTCATCCTTTATCATTTTTTCATATATATCAAGAAGTGTCGTTCTTGTTGCAAGATAACCCAAATAATAACGCTTATCCGTCTTAGGATACGGCTCATTTAATTCTTCTCTAAAAGCATTATAGTATTGTCTGAAAAAACGTTCTTGAACGGAATAATCATCCTGACCAACACAATTCAAAATGTATTTCCATTTGTCATAACTATTATCTGCATCAGACGCATCTTCAGCTTGTGCAATCAGCGTATTCTTTATCAAATCTAAAGCAGACAGCGGAACACCCCTGTGGTTAAGAGATTCAAAAAGCATATATGCATCTTTGTTTGTGTCAACTTCAATTCCAACAAGAACTGCTGTTTCAAATTTACGTACAATACCAAAGAGTGCTCCTACCTCTGTAATATTAGGATTTTCATTTCGAATTTCTACTACTTCATCTTCAATTAACTTGCCGAAATGTCTATATGCTTTTGCAATTCGCCTGTTTCCAAAATTCAGAGGTTTAGTTTTTTGGTCAGTTATGATACCGTTATCATACAGAATATAAGAGAAATCCTCGTCATTCATATTCTGTTTCTGAAGGAACAACCGCTGCTTATACTCAGTTTTCTTCTTGCCATTGGCCGCAAATGTTTGTTTCTTATTAGCCAGTTCACTTCTTAAATTAGCAAGGTCATTTCGGTCATCGTCATCCATATCATCTTTGTGTTCAGACAGCTTTTCATATAAAGCTGTCAAAAGCAGCATAAGCGTAGAGAAACGCTGCTGACCATCAATAACTTCAAGTATTGTGCCGTTCAAAGAACCACTGTTTACGCAGATATATGAACCCAGAAAATATCCATGCTCATTATCTGTTACATCATTGAACAGTGCGTCCCAATCATTGATTCCCCATGTATATTCTCGCTGATACTTCGGAATCCTATAAATTTTGTCACTGTTGATTGAAAATATTTCAGCCACAGTGGTCTGGTCTACTGTTTTAATCATATAAGTAACCTTTCTTGCTCGTTATTTCGATTCACAAGTATTAAAAACTATTAAAACAACCCTTGCATTTTTGCAAATATTAAAGCTGCTGTTACATCAGCTCCAACAGAAACAGCAAAATCCTTCAATCCTACAAACGCAGCTTTCAGTAAATTAGGTTTCTTCTTTTGTTCAATTTTTTGGGAGATATCCTCCAAAAGTTCCATTACACAATCCAAATCTTCTCCTGGTAATAACTCTTTTTCCAAAGACTCTTTGATTTCCTGAACAGCATTTAATGCTGATGCTTCGTTAAAATTCGCAGTATTATTGTTACCTGAAACTATTTGAGATGAGCTAACATTTCCATTAACTACGGTTCCGTAATAATTATTTATTTGCTGCGAAATGCCTTTTGCGGATTCTGCTTCTTTTTCATTAAAAGTCATATTCTCACCTAAAATCCCCTTTCCTTCAAGCTCTATCGTCCACTCTAACAAACAATTTTTAACCTTTTCAATCAGAGAAATTATATTAACAGTGCTGATAAAGAGTGCAATTTCCATATATGTTGGTGTATTGGCATATCGACACAATTTCATTGAAAGTTCTGGTGGATAGCTATAATAGAAATTGCCATCTTTAGACTTCTTTTCAATATCAATCAATGCTGAAATTGATTCAAAAACTGGAACCTCATTAAATATTGCTTGATTATTCTTATCTGTAATAACAGCAGGAATCCAACCTCTGTATGGATTTTTAGCCTTCAAAGTTCCTTTCATTTGGCGATAATCAGGAAAATTATCATCTTCAGATTTATAACCATTAAGCTCATTTTGAATCCAAGCATCAAATTCAGTCAAATGCAATTTGACAGCGATTACATGTGCTTTTCTGAGAGCCTGTAATATATCGCAATCTTTATCCAACAAATCTTTTTGAAGTTCCAGTACAATACTGCTCATAACTACACCTCCCAAACAGTTTCATCCCCACAAATGTTACGGATTTTAAGACGGAGAGGTTTCTTTGTGCTGCGGATGCAGCCATTCCAGAACTCCTTGGTTTTATTGCCGTCTACAATAACGTAACCGTTTTTATCAATTTTGATTTCGCTCTCAGAATGCCACCCGCCATCGGTTGCAGTGCAATCCAAGCTAAGGAACTCGATAAGTTCCAAACCTTCTTCGCTGATTTCAATAGGTTTATATGGTTTCTTTGCAGAAGAATTAAGGAAGGCTTTTTGATTAAATTCTGTAATTTTAGAAAGCACACGGTCACTGATGAATTTATCGATGGTAACTGCATATCCATCTGCAATTTCTTCTGAATGGAATTCTGCATAATCACCGATAACGACATCGTCAAGGATAGTTTTAAGGTCACGCAGTTCAATTTCTACAGTTGTACTATCATCTTCTTTGATAAAGTTCTGAATTTCTGTTTCATCAGTGATATCAATATAGTAAACGATAACTTTCTTGATATTGTTATCCAGTTCCGGAATAGCCTGATGAATAATACGATTCATTGTAACTTTATCAAGAAGTTTTGATGAACTATCCATTAAGTTCGGTACATAAACAGGAATTGTACCAAGCTTGCTGTCAGAGATAGCGCCTTCCCAGAATGAATCCAGAGAATCTTCATTTTTCAAACCTGGAATTAAAGACTTAATTTTATCCATTGTCTGAACCGGATTACGATAAAGCTGAACACCATCTTTAATTTCAAGCACATCAAATTCAGCACCATCAGCAACAAGGCGATCACGAGTTGTCTGGATAGAGTTTAAGCCAATATCACAATGAATGAATTTTCTGCCAAGTTTATTTGCACATGCTGCCGTTGTTCCGCTGCCTCCAAAGAAATCCGCAACAATCATATTGGGATCAGAAGATGCGCTAATTACCCTATTTACAAGTAGCTCTGGTTTTTGTGTTGCATATCCAACAGGCTCTGTTTTATCCGCTGGCTGTAACATCGCAATTCGCCACACATCGTCAATTCTTTTCTCAGTAGATTCTGTATACATTACATTTCCATTTTCATCTCGAGCATTAATAGCTTTACCATCAACAAATTTTCTTACAAGCTGCTTTTTAGCAGTTTCTCTGGCTTCATACTGATTGTAGAAAATGTAATCCTGTGTTTTCGAATAGAGTAAAATTTTATCAGATGTTCTTGGAAAACATGCCGATTTTGGTGCCATTTTATTATAATAATACCATGTTATTTCATTAATAAAATTATCTTCACCAAAAATCTCATCCAACAGAATCTTCACATAATGACCTATGTGCCAATCTAAATGCACATAAATACATGCATTTTCACTCATTATTGATTTTATTGCCATAAGGTTTTCATACATCCAATTGAGATACTTTTCCTTATCCCAAACATCACCATACATCTTTTCTTCAAAAGCTTTCAATTCATCAACGTCCAGCTCTTGTTCAGCTTGCGCAATAGCTTCTGCTACTTTTGGATTTCGACGAATATATACTTTTTTTGCGTAGTCAGCACCACTGGCAAAAGGTGGGTCAATATAAACAAGGTCTACCTGTATGCCCTGTTCCTTGAGATAAGCACAGGCGGAAACACATTCACCACGAATAACCATATTACCGTCAGCATTTTCGCCCACGGTTTCCTGTTTTTCCATTTCATACAAAGGCATACCACGCTGCAATGTCATAGAAACATCATCAGCACCTTTATATCTCAATATTCTATTAAAATTACCAAGCACAGCTTGTCCTTCTACCGGCTCCGGTATAAACGGTACATATTTAATTGGCATCTTTGCTTTCCTCCTTGTTAAGACGTTCAGATAATTGTGATACCACCTTATTAATATCATCTAAAAGACGATTTGCTTCTCTATAATTCTCTTCCAGTGCTATATGTTCTTCTTTTACATAGTTACCCCAAAATTGCGTTAACATTAAAATTCCGAAAGCAAAAACAGTTAAGTAATCTTGTATTGGTACTAAAAAACCATTAATTGGTTCAAAAGTAACTGTACAGAAAAAAGATAAATACCCCAATACTATTAGTGGCCCATTAACTTTTTTACATATATTAGAAATACATTTCTTTAGATTCAATCCATTTTGAATTTCAATAAGTTGATTTTTTGTATCTTTTAATACTTCAGGACCTTCTAAAAGGATGCTTGCAATCACATTGTCTTTCTGTTGTTCCAATGAAGTTTTATGTCTTGAATAAAAATTCTCATAATAATTACATTTATCTAAAGCGGAATCTAATAGTGGTTCAAAATCCTTTACGTCTTTGCCGTATTCCGTAGCAACAACTTCTGTGATATCAGCACAGGATAAAATACAGCTTGCAGTAGTAATTGCAGCTACAATTGTTCCCCACAATGGATAGCTCCAAAAATACTTAACTATCAAACATATGAATATAAATATGGTGTAAGACAATAAAAACAAATTATGTTTTTTCAATCTACTTTTCCTCCTGCTTTACTGATAACACCATTCTAATCAAAACACCCGTCTGATAAAGTACAAACTCCAATAATTTCTTATCTACAGCATCGTTGTGTTTTGCAATTCGGTCATTGATGTTTTTGTATGCATTTATCAATGGTTGGAATAACCCAGATACTCCTGCATCTACTCCCTGTTCACCAAGATATTTACAAATTTCATTTTTATTTGTTTCAAGGTTCTTTGAATTTCCCAGAAACTCCTGTAAAAATGCTTCTAATGCCTTCCTTAAATTATCCGCCACATCACGGATGTAAATACCTTCCGAATACTGTTTTAAAGCAATTATATAAGTTTTTTGAGCATTAGGATAATCCTTTAACCATTCCAATGGTTCTGATACCAGAGCATCATCAAGTTCTTTTGCTCCTTTAGGAAAGATAAAATATTTTTTCCCTTCTTGGAAAATATCGTATGATATGTGAGATTCATCTAAAGCTCTTTTTACAGTGTTCAATATGATATCTCTATCGCCTTTCTTCCCACCATATGTGTTAATGAGAGCAATCATATGTGCCAAGAAATCCAAAGCATCATCTGTATGTTTTTCAAGATACAACCAAGATCGTTTTAGTCCAACAGGAGTATCTAAATCAAGCATATTGAAAACGCTGTCACTATTGCAGAGACTTGCACATCCTATCTCATTGCAAAAATTCATTTCATCTTGTTCTTCAAAAGGACATCTCGAAGCCGAATAAATAAAATTTTGTACTTTTCCGATGAAAAGCTTCCCTTTTTCTTCATCAGAGAACCCTATTCCCAACTTTTCTCTATAGTCAAGCCAATCCATTTTTATTTCTCCTTAAAAAACTCACAGATTTTCTGATGTGTCTGTGTTAATCTATCTTTTTCTGGCAACGTGTCTTCTAAATATAGATAATCAAAACGCTCATAACCATAGGCCGTGTTATTTTGTTTTGAAAACTCTGTTTCCATAAAGTTCTTCTTGTCCTTAAAGACTGGATCTTTGGCATAAATCTGTCCCTTGGTTTCCACAACAATAACCTTATGGATAACTCCATCTTTGCGTTTAATGATTAGGAAGTCCGGTGTGTAAATACCAATATAATTCCATTTGCCACCAGTTTTCTTATAGCATTTGATTTTAAACTCTGTCATAGCACGGTCGCCATTGTAATACACTTCCAGACCTAATTCTTCAATAATATCGAAGGACAGAACCTCTCTTAAAAATGTTTGTTCAAATCCACTATCTGTATGATATGGCAAGTAGTGGAATGAACGATTTTTATTTTTATGAGATGTAACTCGTTGTTGCAATTCCAAAACAATTCTGTCGTTTCCGGTTTCTATAGCGAGATCAATTAGCTGCTGAGTCTTTTTATCGACTTTTAATTTTCCTTTATCATCCGCCATTATATTTTCAACGACATTCTGTCTTGGATAGTAGTCTTCCAAGTTATCCGTATACACTTCGGAAGTAAAATTTGCAATATTCAACAAATTGGCTTCTTCTGGTATCAGTTCTTCCGTTGTATTAAAATCAGTTTTATCACAAAAAGCCTTACGGATATTTGCTTCTACCAGTTTTCTATCGTACTTTGAACTGAAATATTGTGAACCATCTTTTTCGTATGTGATTTTTTCAAACACAACTTTCAACTGTTCTGCGTATGCATTTAATTCTGCCATGGAAGGTGTACCGAAGCCGCTTCTCATAATGCCATAAATCCAAGAATTAAAAGTAGCATGTTCTGTGCCATATTCCGCATCATCGATATTGACAGTTGTGTTGCTTAAATCCATAGATAAATCTGTTGTTTTGATAATATTACCTGCTATTTTCGCTGAATCAGCAGATTTTTCAATAGCAACTTCGGGATTTGCCTTTTCAACAGTAAGTGTGTCATAGTTGATTTTCAGCTGATAAAACGCTACTTTAGGCAACTTCAAATAAGCAGTACGATTATAGCGCTTCAAAGTAGTCTTACTGTTATCTGCAGAAGAAAACTCTTTAAGTGAAATATGGTGCTGCTGTTCAAGCTGCATATTTAATTTTTCAGCATTGCTTTCATTCAAATATATAAGTGCTGTTTCCTGGCTATTTTTAATCACCTGACGCAGACAACAACAAGATGTCTGTAAGACCATATTAGTTGGGCAGTCACCTTCCTGCGAAAGAATAATACCCGTAAGACTTCGACAGTCCCACCCTTCTTTACCAATCTGTACAAGCAAAACAATGCGAATTTTAGAAATGGATTTATCTAAAATATCGAATTGCATCTGACTGTCAGCCGACATCTTATACTGCTTATTTCCTTTATGGAATTTAAGTATAACATCAGTACCAAGGTCATATTCAGCTACAACACGGGATACCAGTGGATATACTATTTCTTCTAATTTTTCGATGGTGCCACAATAAATACCCAATTTGGCGGTTAAACCATCTGCATAAACAGTGTCCTTATAAGTATCAAGAAATTCTCTGACACCTTTTTCTATAATCAGGCTACTATCTGCAATATCTGCGATTTTTACAACCGGACGTTTCAGAAAATTGCCCACGCCGTCTATAAGAGGATAGTAATATACAATATTTGTGATTTCAGCTGTACCGATGGACAATGAATCTACAACTTTTATTTTTTCAACTTTGTCCAAATACGGCGTACCAGAAAAACCAATTACAGAATTAACTGTATGATTCTGAGCCCATCTTGTAACTACAGCACGAAGCTTAATTTCATCACTTACTGCATGATGAACTTCATCAATAAAGATAGACAATGATGGTAACTTACCAATTAAGTTACGAAGTTCATTTGCTTGTCTGTCTTTATCGTCATCGCTTTCTTCAAACATATTTATCTGTCCCTGTTTTTCCTGAATACGATCAAGAATCACTTTTTCCGCATTAGTAACAGCAACAAGACCAAACAACTCAGAAAGTGGCTGATGATTAGCAATTTTCTGGACATTCGGATTCTTTGTTTTATTTGATTTTTTTGCAGTTTTGCTTTGATCCAACACTTCAAAAGAAATCATCCTCTTAATGTCTGTTGCTGACGGCTCCGGAAGAATCCATGACGGATTAAAGTTTTGTATCGTTTTAAGGCTTGGAACCACTGATGATTTCAAACCTGATGGTGCAAATATGATAAAGTTATGTGCAAACGCCGGATTTGTCGGCTCATTATAAGCAAAATACAAATCCAAATAAATAAATGCCGCCATCAAATATGTCTTACCAGCACCCATAGGAAGGCTAAACAGATAGTCCGTATAAGAAACACCATAAAATGCATTACGGAAGAATTCATTATAATCAATCCCCGCTGGATCTTTCTTTATCTGTTTTTCCAGCTTTTCAGATACCTGTTCACCTTTATCATTTTTCAAACATGCATATTCAAACAATGCCGTAGCAGCTGGATTCTGACACAAATATTCACGAGTGGATTTGGACAATTCTATCTCATTCAAATCAATAGAATTAAAGAATCCCTGGCGGAATAGCTGTGTCAACGGCTTGCATTCACAGGCAATTTTAAGGAACAGATACACTTTGATAGCTTCAATCTGAGCATCACGCATCTGGCCTGTTTTCTCGATATAATCAATTAAATTTTTAACCGTGCACTGTTCTGATTCGTACCATTGAGCGCACTTATTTTCTATCATTTTATAGAACATGTATTCACTCCTGTCTTTAAAATGTATGTCATCCATTTTCCTCAAAGTGCAAATTTTGCCCTTTGGATTTGCACTTTGATTTACTTTTAATAAGCAATTCTAAAATAATCCAAATATACCTTATATTTATCCTGTGCTGTCAGACAAGTATCTGTCAGATAGCCTTTTTCGTTATCCCATTCCTTCAATCCACGGTAATAGAACATTTTCAGATTATCCTCAATGATAAACGGAACAATATTGTATTTCAGACACTCCTTAAACATAATCAACCTGCCCACACGACCGTTGCCGTCCTGGAACGGATGAATCCGCTCAAACTTCACATGGAAGTCTAGAATATCCGCAAAGGTCTTTTCTTCTTTGGTGTTGTATTCCGTCAGCAAAGCCTTCATTTTATCGGCAACTTCTTCTGGAAGGGCTGTATCCCTACCGCCGACTTCATTCGGAAGTTTCTTATAATCTCCAACAGCAAACCATTCTTTTCTGGAATCACTGGTGCCGTTCTTCAAAACCAAGTGAAGTTCTTTGATGA
>OGYI01002942.1_pt1 | contig 11553 bp, 9 predicted proteins | sample 1576521 | NCBI WGS metagenome assembly OGYI01 (sample SAMEA3541484, study PRJEB24748) | human gut metagenome | biome: human gut; feature: human-associated habitat; material: faeces | place: China | collected 2012
TGAGCACCTTCAAGAGCGTGATGCAGCGCCCGTCGGCCGCGAAGCTGTGGCAGCATCCCGCCGCCATCGTGTTGCCCAGCTTCCCCTTCTGGGCGTCGCGGTCGATGCCCGAGGAAGTGCAGGCCACGTCGTATTTCGCCGCATCGGCAAGTATCTCCAGTTTGTCGATCAGTTCCATACGCACGCCCGTTCGCCAGATCAAGTGTTCGCGAGAATATCTGTTCGCTTAGTATGGGCGAACGGATATTCGTTGTCAAGATGGGGGACGCTTCTTCCCGAAACGGGCAGGATGTCGTACAATACGCAGGCACGACAATTCTTATGCCAGTGTGGCGCAATGGTAGCGCAACAGTTTTGTAAACTGTGGGTTGCAGGTTCGAGTCCTGTCACTGGCTCCACGAAGCAGCAGGCCGGAGGCTCACAGCCCCCGGCCTTTATTCAAGTTAGGGGTAAATTCCCCTCCTTCGCCCCCTTCTAAAAAATAGTCAACGGGGTAGCATGATCTCCAATCCGTTGACCGGTCGGTCAATGGCGACAGGACGGCAGGAAGAGAGGCGGCGGCAATGAGCGCAACGGACGATAGGGGGCATGCGGACTTCAGCAAGTTCGAGAGCCTTCCCGAACAGCGACGCGAGGCTATCGTCAACGCCGCCGTGGAAACGTTCGGTCGATGCGACTACAAAGGCGCGTCGACCGAGGACATCGCACGACGCGCCGGCATCTCGAAGGGCCTTCTGTTCTTCTACTTCAAGAACAAAAAGGAGCTCTACCTGTATCTCATGGAGCACCTCATGGAGAAGGTGTCCGGTCTGGTGGTGGACGACGGATTCTACGAGGTCGACGATTTCTTCGAGCTGCTCATCTACGCGGCGAAAAGCAAGCGCAAGGTGTTCGAACGCTTCCCCTACCTGCTGGAATTCTCCGTCCGGGCCTTCTACCCGGAGCACAAAGACATCAAGGACACGATGGACAGCTGGACGCAGCGGCAAATCGACCTGATGTTCTCCACGTACTTCAAGAACGTGCGGTTTGACCGGTTCCGCGACGACATCGACCCGAAGTACGTGCTCGACCTGCTGATTTGGCTGGCTGACGGCTACCTGCACCAGCAGCGTGCCCTGCATCAGCGCCTCGACATGGATGCGATGCTGGACGAGATGTACCGCTGGTGCGACATGCTGAAAGCCTATTCGTACAAGGAGGAATACCGATGAGCGCAACAATCGGCCCCGCGATTGCGATCGAGGGGCTCAAGAAAGATTACGGAAGCGGGCGCGGCGTGTTCGGCGTGTCGTTTGCCGTGGAGCGGGGCGAGGTGTTCGGCTTTTTGGGACCGAACGGCGCCGGCAAGACGGTGACCATGCGCAACCTCATGGGCTTCATCCGCCCTGATGAGGGCACCGTGAACATCAACGGCCTGAACTGCTTCAGCCAGCGCGCCCGCATCCAGGAGCACCTGGGCTACCTGCCCGGCGAAATCGCCTGCATGGACGAGATGACCGGCGCGGCGTTCCTGGAATTCATGGCGCGCATGAAGAAACTGCGCGACCGCACGCGCATGGAGCAGCTGATCGAGTACTTCGAGCTGGACCCCGCGCGGCGCATTCGCAAGATGTCGAAGGGCACGAAGCAGAAAGTGGGGCTGGTCTGCGCGTTCATGGCCTCGCCCGACATCGTCCTGCTCGACGAGCCCACGAGCGGCCTCGACCCCCTCATGCAAAGCCGCTTCATCGACCTCGTGCTGGAAGAGAAGCGTCGCGGCACCGCCATCTTGCTGTCGTCGCACCTGTTCGAGGAGGTTGAGCGCACGTGCGATCGGGTGGCGTTCATCCGCGGGGGCAAGCTGGCCGCCGTTGAGCGCATGGACGACGTGCGGAAGTCGCGCAAGCGTCTGTTCGTCGTCACGTTCGCCGACGAGGCCGCGCGCGACCGCTACGCGGCGGCCCACCGTGGCACCGGTGTCAGCGTGCAGAAACAGGGGACGACCAGCGTGGAAACGGCCGTGTCCGGCAACCTCGACGCGTTCGTGAAGGACCTGGCCGCGTACGAGATCGTCGATCTCACCGCGCGCGAGCAGACGCTCGAAGAACTGTTCATGCACCTGTACGGCACCTTCGGCGACGCGTCGAACCGCAGGTCGGGGTTGAAAGGAGGCTCCCATGAATAAGACGCTGTTCGCGAAGGAGCTGCGCGCCAACCTGTTCGTCAGCGGCATCATCGCCGCGGTGCTGGCTATGTACATCGGCATGATCGTGAGCATGTTCGATCCCAAGCTGGGCGAGAGCCTCGATCTCATGATGCAGAGCATGCCCGAGGTGTTCGCCGCATTCGGCATGTCGACGCAGGCCACCACCCTTATCGAGTTCATGCTGAACTACCTGTACGGGTTCCTGCTGACCATCTTCATCCTCGTGCTGATCCTGATCATGGTGAACAAGCTGATGGTGCGCTACCTCGATCGCGGCGCGATGGCGTACCTGCTGGCAACGCCGAACAGCCGCACGCGCATCGCATGCACGATGATCGGCGTGATGGTGGCTATCCTTGCCGCCCTCATGGTGGCGGTTACGGCGCTCGAGGTGGGATTCGCCGAGACTCTGTTCCCCGGCGAGCTGGACATGCAGGCGTTGTTGCAGGTGAACGCGGGGCTGTTCGCGCTGTGGCTGGCTATCGCGGGCCTGTGCTTCCTGTCGGCCTGCCTGTTTTCGAACGCCACGGCGGCTCTGTGGGCGGGCGGCGGCCTTTGCATCCTGTTCTTCCTCATGCAGATGGTGTCGAAGGTGGGCGACAAGTTCGAGTTCCTGGAGAACGTCAACCCCTTGACGCTGTTCGACTACTACGGCTTGGCCGCAGGCGACGCGTCGGCAGTCGGCGGCGCGATTGCACTGGCCGCGAGCGCGGTGGCGCTGTTCGCTGCGGCAGTGGCGGTATTCGACCGGCGCGACTTGAGCATCTAGCAGATTCGAGGGCGTGACAGGGGGACGGGGATAATGTCTCATTCCGCGATGCGGCAAGGCTTCGGCAGACGTATTGGAATGTGACATTATCCCCGTCCCCCTGTCACGTCCGTCCCCCTGTCACGTCCGCAGCCCCTCCGGCGCGCCCGCCGTTGCCCGGCCGTTGCCGGAAACCTCCCGCACGCCTCGCGTCGCTGTGCTATGATGGCTTCCGTAAATGATACTAAAACTATACCAATTAAAGGAGCCACCATGCCCCAGAAGATCGAACTGAAGGTTTCCGGCATCGACGTCGCCATCGCCTACGCCAACGAGAGCGACCAAACGGTTACGCAGCGCGAGATCGAGGCGTACATCGACCGTGCGCACGCCCAGCATCCCGGCCAGGTGCTGCAGTCCCTGAATCTGGACGTCGACGGCGAGGACGTGGGTATCACGTATGGGTTCGAGGCCGTGCCGTTCGACCGCATCCGCCGCATCACGGGCTACCTGGTGGGTACGATGGACCGCTGGAACGATGCGAAGACCGCCGAGGAATCAGACCGCGTCAAGCACGGCCTCGCTCGCGAGGACCGCGCCCTCACCTGCTCGAACGGCTGCTAGCGTTCCTGCAGTGCGCGCGAGCCCCGAGAAGCGGCCGCCCGGCTCCCTCCGGACAGGCGCGCTCTCGGGGCTCGTCGTTTTTTCTGCGGCCTCGCGCGCGGCGCAGGCGAGGGCGGCTTGATTGCTAGCCGAGGATGCGGGCGAACTCCTTCTCGGCATCTTCCTGCAGCTTCTTGTCTATGGCCACGTAGGCGTCGAGCAGCTTGTCACCGGCTTCGGTCAGGGTGGATCCGTGCGCGCCGTCGCGGTCGAGCAGCTGGATGCCCAGCGCCGCCTCGGTGTCCTTCACGATGCGCCACGCCTTGCTGTAGGCCATGCCCATGCCCTTGGCGGACGCGTTGAGCGAGCCCGTCTCGCGCACGCCCAGGCACAGGTTCGCGATGCCGCGCCCGAACAGAGAGCCGCTCTCGGATTCGGGGTTCATGATGGACAGCCTGATCGTCGGCTTCAGGTTCGCAAGTTCGCTCATTGTCTATCCTCGTCCTTTTCTGGTCATGTCCGCCGTCGCTGCGGGGACCGTCAGTCGTTGCGTGCGGGCGTCGTCGCGTCCAGCTTCTCCAGGAAGCGCGCGGCGGCCGCCTCGATGCTGTCCGTGCCTCCCTCTATCACCTCGCCGAAGCGGATGGGCAGCGCATCGAGCTCGGCCAGGCCGCGGGGGATGTCGTCGTGCCCCGTCTCGCGCGCGATGAGCTGGTTCAGCGCGCAGCCGGAGAGCGCGGCAACGTCGTCGGGCAGCGGCGCGCCCGGCTCCAGGCCGTGCAGCGCGCGGTACACGTTGTCGCCGAACTTGGCCCAGTGCGCCGTGCTGGCGATGAGCACGGGATTTTCGCCTCGGAGGTTCTCGGCGGTCTGGTAGGCCACGGCCGTGTGCGGGTCCAACAGGTAGCCGTGCTGCTCGAACACGCGCTTGATGGTGTCCAGGCACGTGGCGTTGTCGATGGAGTCCGACGCGAACAGCTCCCGCACGCGGGCGAAGGTCTCTTCGTCCACGCGGAAGCGGCGCTGCCCGCGCAGGTCGGCCATCCAGCCGGCTATGGCGGCGGCGTCGCGTCCCGTGAGCTCGAACAGCTGACGCTCCAGGTTCGACGAAACGAGGATGTCCATGGACGGCGAGGGCGTCAGCACGAAGGGGCGCTCGGATATGTCGTAGGTGCCCGTGTTGATGAAGTCGGTGAGCACGCGGTTCTCGTTGCTGGCGCAGTACAGCATGCCCAGCGGCACGCCCATGCGCTTGGCGTAGTAGGCGGCCAGGATGTTGCCGAAGTTGCCCGTGGGCACGCACACGTCCAGCTCGTCGCCCAGTCCCAGCTTGCCGTCGGCCACCAGTTGAGCGTAGGCCGACACGTAGTACACGATCTGGGGCATGAGGCGCCCCCAGTTGATGGAGTTCGCGCTCGACAGCGCAACGCCGTGCTCTTCCAGCAGCTGCTCCGCGAACGCTTCGTCGCCGAACACGTTCTTCGCGCCGGTTTGGCAGTCGTCGAAGTTGCCGCGCACGCCCCACACCTGCACGTTGCGCCCGCGCTGCGTGGCCATCTGCTTGAACTGGATGTCGCTCACGCCGCCGTCGGGGTACATGACGCCGATGGACACGCCGTCCACGTCGCGGAAGCCCTCGAGCGCGGCTTTGCCCGTGTCTCCCGAGGTGGCTACCAGGATGAGGAAGTCGTGGTCGAGCTTGCCCTGCTCGCGCAGCTGGGCGGCGCTTGCGGAGAAGAAACGCGGCAGGCACTGCAGCGCCATGTCCTTGAACGCGCTCGTGGGGCCGTGCCATAGCTCCAGCACGTGGGTGTCGGCCGAAAGCGACGTGATGGGGCAGATGCGCTCGTCGTCGAAGTTGTCGCCGTAAGCCTGGGCCATAAGCGCTTCGACGGTTTCGGCGGGCAGATCCACGTCGAACGCCCGATAGATGCGCGCCGCGCGCTGGGCGTACGGCAGCTCGGCCAGCGCTCCGATCTCGTCGAGGGAAAGCTCGGGGATGCGTTCGGGCACGTACAAGCCGCCGCCCGCGGCCAGGCCGTCGATGACGGCTTCCGTAAAGGTGACGGGGCGCTCGCTTTGCCCGCGCGTGTCGGAGTAGAGGTTTTGAGCCATGTCCTGCACTTTCATCCGTGTTCCGCCGAACTGGTATCGCGTCTCAGTATACTATGCTGGGAATTGTCCCGGCGGCAGAATCGGCGGAGGATCTTCACGCAATTTGCAAGCGGCCGCGTTCCCGCCCTGCTTGCTCGACCTGGGTTTCCAGGCGCCTTCCGTTCCGTAACGAATCAACCTGCGCCCCGCTGCCGCGGCGAAGCCCGGTACGCTGAGCGTCGTATGCGTTACGGAAGCGAGGTGCAGACGATGGGCGAGCCCGCGAACAGAGGACGACGATCCTCCTCCGGCGGCATGATGATGCACGGAGTGAACCTCAAGCGGCGGTTCTTCGTGAGCCTCGTGCTGGCGGTTCCCATCCTGCTGCTGTCGTCGCCGATGGGGCTCGCGCTGCCCATCACGCTGTCGTTTCCCGGCTCGGACTGGCTCGTGGCCGCGCTGGCCACGGTGCTGTTCGTCTACGGCGGCTGGCCGTTTCTGCGCGGCGCGGCGGACGAGGTGCGCAACCGCAAGCCCGCCATGATGACGCTCGTGGCGCTCGGCATCACCACGGCCTACGTCTACAGCATGTACGCGTTCGCCATGGGCAGCGTCGCGCACGACGGCGGCATGCACATGGACTTCTTCTGGGAGCTGGCCACTCTCATCGTCATCATGCTCCTGGGCCACTGGGTGGAGATGCGGGCCGTGATGGGCGCGGGCGACGCGCTCAAGGAGATGGCCGAACTGCTGCCGGCGCAGGCGCACGTGAAGCAGGCGGACGGCTCCTTCGCCGACGTGCCGCTCGACGAGGTGCAGGTGGGCCAAACCGTCATGGTGGAGGCGGGGGAGAAGGTGCCCGCCGACGGCGAGGTCGTGCGCGGCGAGTCGCAGGTGAACGAGGCGCTCGTCACCGGCGAGGCGCGCGACGTGGCCAAGGGGGCAGGCGACTCCGTGTTCGGCGGATCGCAGAACGGCGACGGCACGCTGTACGTGCGCGTCACCGGAACCGGCCAGTCGGGCTACCTCGCCCAGGTCATGCAGCTCGTCTCGCAGGCGCAGCAGGAGAAATCGCGCGCCGAGGTGCTGTCCGACAAGGTGGCGCGCTGGCTGTTCTACGCCGCCGTGGGCGTGGGCGTCGTGGCCTTCGCCGCGTGGCTTGCCGTCACGGGCAGCGTGGGCGACGCGCTCACGCGCATGGTCACGGTGTTCGTCATCGCGTGCCCGCATGCGCTCGGCCTGGCCATACCGCTCGTGGCCGCGCGCTCCACGTCCATCGGCGCGCGGCACGGCCTGCTCGTGCGACGCCGGCGGGCGCTCGAGGTGGCGCCGCGCGTGAACGTGGTGATGATGGACAAGACCGGCACGCTCACCGAGGGCGACTTTCGCGTGGCGGAGGTGCGCGCGGTGGGAAAGCCGGGCTCCGGCGACGGCAAGGGCGATAATGCCGGAGGGGCCGCCGGCATTATCGCCGGCAATGACGGGAAAAACGGCGGCGCATCCGCCGACGACCGTGCCGACGACCGCGTGCTCGCGATCCTCGCCGGGCTCGAGCAGTCCTCGTCGCATCCGCTCGCGGCGAGCATCGTGGCCGCCGCGCGCGACCGGGGCGTGCGCCCCGTGCCCGTGCGCGACGAGCACGCCGTGGCCGGCGTGGGCGTGGAGGGCACGCTCGAGGATGGGCGGAAGGCGCTCGTTGCGAACGCGCGCCACCTCGACGAGCGGCGCATCGTCTACGACCGCGGCCTGTTCCAGCAGCTCGCAGGCCGCGGCCTCACGGTGAGCTTCCTCGTGATCGACGGCGTCGTGGCCGGCGTGGTGGCCCAGGGCGACGAGGTGAAGCCCACGGCGCGCGAGGCGGTGCGGCAGCTCAAGGAGCGCGGCATCGCGCCCGTCATGCTCACGGGCGACAACGAGGAGGCCGCGCGCGCCGTGGCCCGCGACCTCGGGATCGACGAGTTCCACGCTGGGCTCGTGCCCCAGGACAAGGTGCGCCTCGTGCAGGAGCGCCGCACGGCGGGCGACGTGGTCATGATGGTGGGCGACGGCATCAACGACGCGCCCGCCCTCGCGAAGGCCGACGTGGGCGTGGCCATCGGCGCTGGCACCGACGTTGCCATCGACTCCGCCGACGTCGTGCTCGTGAAGAGCGACCCGGAGGACATCGTGCGGCTGCTCGACCTGGGCACGAACACCACGCGCAAGATCAAGCAGAACCTCTGGTGGGGCGCCGGCTACAACATCGTGGCCATCCCGCTCGCAGCCGGCGTGCTGGCGCCGGTAGGCATCCTGCTGAGCCCCGCCGTGGGCGCCGTGCTCATGAGCCTGTCCACCGTCATCGTGGCCGTGAACGCGATGACGCTCAAGGCCGATGACGAGGGGTAGGGCCCTGTGGTGTACGCCCCCCCCGAAAGTTGCCGATGGGCCGTTGTGCGGATGCGGGCAAAAAAAGTTAACCAAGACTTCCATTTCTTGAAAGTTTGCTATAGAATACTTATTGTTATACGAAGCTAACTGATGGGAGCTCAGATGGGCAATGCAACGGTAGCGGGCATGAGCGGGCAGGCGGGCGTGCAAGCCCGCGCGCGGGCCGGTACGGGTATCGCATGCGCCGATGCGGGCGCGGTTCCCAGCGCCTCGTGCCGCCAGATGCCGCTTTCGTTCCTCGGGAGCGGCGAGACGGCCACGATAGCGAAGGTGCGCGGCAGGGGCGACCTGCACCACCACCTGGAGAACCTCGGGTTCGTGGAAGGAGCGCGCGTCACGGTGACGGCCGAGGCCGCGGGCGACCTTATCGTGGAAGTCAAGGGCACGCAGGTTGCGCTCAACAAGCAGATCGCGTCCCGTATCATCACGAACGCCGCCGCTTAGGCGCTGCGGTGCGGCTGGGCGCTTGCATGCTGCTTGCAGTTTGCTTGCATGCGGACTGCCGGCTTTCGCCGCTGTTCGTTTTTTCGTACAAATGTTTTACGTGAAACATTCGGAAGCGAAAATTCGGGCAACCGAGAGCCGAATGGTCGACGGTCCGCTTTTCCGGACGCCCCAAAGCTCTGCATGGTCGCAGGCGCCAAGGTTGCAGGTCCGGCCCGCATGGCCAGATCGCGCATTCGGTACGAGTGCCCAGATCTGCAGGTTTCGTGTTCCCTTGAGTTGGCAGAAGAGTTGGCAGGAATCGGGTGCCGTAGGCACCTGGCAAGGAAGAAAGGATCGGCACATGACAGAAGGGCAGGGTAAGACGCTGCGCGACGTCGCCATCGGCGAGTCGGTCACGGTGCGCCGTCTGACGGGCGAGGGAGCCATCAAGCGCCATATCATGGACATGGGCATTACGAAGGGCACGGACGTGTTCGTGCGCAAGGTGGCTCCGCTGGGCGATCCCATCGAGGTCACGGTGCGCGGCTACGAGCTTTCGCTGCGCAAGAGCGAGGCGGAGAACATTTTGGTTTCGTTAGCCTGACGGCCGGCGAAACGACGCTGCGGCTTTTCGTGGCACTCCATCTTGCCGCGCTGGCTTGAGCTCACGTGCAAAAGCACGCTCTCGCCCAACCCGTCACGCCAATCTGGAGCACCACGAAAACCCTCGCTGAACTCGATGGACCGGCGGCTTCGTTTTCGCGCGTCGCGCGAACAACCGGAGCCCTGTTTTTTGAGACAGAGTTAGTTACAGTTAACTTCACGATGAGGGAATCAGCAATCCCTTTGCGGCGTTAAACGTGTGCAGGACGATGTCGGGAAAGCATCGACCTGCGCAAATAGAACAAGGAAGCCTGCCCGATGCCCAAGGCAACGGGTAGGGACAAGTGGGAAAGGCAGAACATGGGAATTCGCATAGCGCTTGCCGGCAACCCGAACTGCGGCAAGACGACGATGTTCAACGACCTGACCGGCGCCTCGCAGTATGTGGGCAACTGGCCGGGCGTGACCGTGGAGAAGAAGGAAGGCACCTACACGCGCGATAAGGACGTGACCATCACGGACCTGCCGGGCGTCTACTCGCTTTCGCCGTACTCGCCCGAGGAGGTCGTGACGCGCGACTACCTGCTCGACGGCCGCCCCGACGCGGTCATCAACCTCGTGGACGCCACGAACTTGGAGCGCAACCTCTACCTGACGACGCAGATCCTCGATCTGGGTCTGCCGGTAGTGGTGGCGCTGAACATGATGGACCTGGTGGAGAAGAACGGCGACAAAATCGACGTGGCCAAGCTCTCCAAGAAGCTGGGCTGCCCCGTAGTGGAGACCTCGGCGCTCAAGGGTCGCGGCATGGAGGACCTGCTGAAAACCGCCACCGACGCGGCGAAGAAGGGCACGCCGGCCGCGTCTGACCTGCGCTTCACCTCCGAGGTGGAAGAAGCGCTGGGCCGTGTCATCGACGTGCTGGGCACGCGCGTGACCCCGAACGTGGCGCGCTGGTACGCCATCAAGCTGCTGGAGGGCGAGCAGAAAACCATCGACAAACTGGGCCTGCCTGCCGGCGACCTCTCGGCCGTTGCAAGCATCCGCGAGGCGCTCGAGAACAGCCAAGACGACGACGCCGAGAGCATCGTCACCGGCGAGCGCTACGACGCCATCGGCGACGTGGTGTCCGAGACGGTGAAGAAATCGCTCAAAGGCGCCACCACCACGCAGAAGATCGACCGCGTGGTCACGAACCGCTGGCTCGGCATCCCCATCTTCATCGTCATCATGACGCTGGTGTACTACATCTCCGTGTCCACCGTGGGCACGCTGTTCACCGACTGGGCCAACGACGGCGTCTTCGGCGACGGCTGGCTCTACACCGGCACCGAGCAATACGACGAAGCGGTCGGCGTTTGGGAAGAGAACGTGGCAGCCGCCGAAGAAGCCGGCGCAAGCGAGAACGAGCTGGCACTCTTAGCCGAAGAGGAGCCCGATCCCGCAGAGTTCGGCGTGTACATCCAAGGCCTCACGCCTGTGGCTACTGAGGCGCTGGAGTCCATCGGCACGGCACCGTGGCTCATCAGCCTCATTGTGGATGGCATCATCGCCGGTGTGGGCGCGGTACTTGGCTTCGTTCCCCAGATGATCGTGCTGTTCTTGCTGCTGTCCATCCTAGAGGCCTGCGGTTACCTGGCGCGCGTCGCGTTCATCATGGACCGTATCTTCCGCAAGTTCGGCCTGTCGGGCAAGAGCTTCATCCCCATGCTCATCGCGTCGGGCTGCGGCGTCCCCGCCGTCATGGCCACGAAAACCATCGAGAACGAGAAAGACCGTCGCATGACCATCATGACGACGACCATGATCCCCTGCGGCGCGAAGTTGCCCATCATCGCACTCGTGTTCGGCGCCATCGCTGGCGGTGACGCGGGCACCACCTGGTGGATCGCGCCCGTGTTCTACTTCTTAGGCGTCATCGCTATCATCGTGTCCGGCATCATGCTGCGCAAGACGAAGATGTTCGCCGGCGAGGCCACGCCGTTCATCATGGAGCTGCCGCAGTATCACATCCCCGCCGTGAAGAACGTGCTTATGGCCACGTGGGAGCGTGTGAAGAGCTTCATCGTGAAGGCCGGCACGATTATCTTCCTGTCGACCATCGTCATCTGGTTCCTCATGAACTTCGGCTTCTACGAGGGCTCGTTTGGCCTGCTCGATACAGAAATGGAAGGCTACATCCAGTACAGCCTCATGGCCGGCTTGGGCAACGCGCTGGCGTGGGTGTTTGCGCCGCTCGGCTTCGGCAATTGGGAGTCAACCGTCACCTCCATCACAGGCCTCGTGGCCAAGGAAAACGTCGTAGCCACGGTGGGTATCCTCACCAGCCTGGGCGATGCCGGCGAGGCCGACCCGTCCATGTGGATGGCGTTCGGGGCGCTTATGGGCGGCAGCGTGCCGGCGATCATGGCCTTCTGCGCCTTCAACCTGCTGTGCGCGCCGTGCTTCGCCGCCATCGGCACCA
>OGYI01002947.1_pt1 | contig 11541 bp, 10 predicted proteins | sample 1576521 | NCBI WGS metagenome assembly OGYI01 (sample SAMEA3541484, study PRJEB24748) | human gut metagenome | biome: human gut; feature: human-associated habitat; material: faeces | place: China | collected 2012
CGAGAAAATGCGAATTTTCCGCTGTGTCCATGTGGTTTTTGAGAATTTTGTTATCATGGTGTTATCACTTATTGATTAACATCATTTTGTATTTGAGCAAATACTGTTGCATTCCTTGTTGCCTGATATGGTTGCAATTTACTCTTAATAACTGCATTCTTACACATCTTTATCGCATCAATCACCATATCCTGTTCATCTTCATAGACGCATTTCTTTTCCAAATTTGAAATTGTGTTTAACAACAATAAATCTCCAGTATTCAAAAATAAAAATTCACTTAATATTTTTTGATATTCCGCATCTGATACATCCATATCCATATACTCAAAAAAATCCATTTTATGGTTATTGGAACGCTTACATTTTCTATATAATGTAATAATTTGGCTTATTTTTTCATACCACTCAACAGCATGAATGACTTTTGTTGCATCTATATCATTAACTAAAATCTCTGCAATTTTTTTATCAAATAATTCACCTTTTCCACTCTTTGCTCGCACTGCATATTCATTGAAATAAAATGCTGCAAAAATTTGAATAACCTTTTCTAAATTCAAAATATGTTTTTTATCATACTCTTTAACTTTACCTAAGCGATGCTTATATACATATTCATTGCTTAATCTTTCTAAAAAATATTCTTTGTCCAATAGTTCAATCTGTAACGCTCGAATAAATGAATTATTTGCCAAAAAATAACTATCTCTAATTTGTGTTTGAGAATTTAAATATTCTGTTATTTTTGCTCTTAAATCAAAATCATCTGTTTCTATAATTCTAAATTGTATAAATACATTTTCTTTTAATTTTAAATCATCGTATGCCCTTTTCAAACTATTAATTGTCTGGCACCCATTTACCACTGATGCTCCTTCTAAAAAAACACTTTGATTCCCTGTGCTATTTTTACATTTATCACAAATAAGCACAATACCATTATGATAAAAGAAAAAATTGCAAGAATCTTCTCCTATAGCAGTATTATATATTCCTTCATTAACATGATTATCATCACCCTCATATAAACGAATATTTTCATCAAAAATAACATCCATATGTGACTTACATGCTTCTATCAATTTTTTTGCTGAAACAAAACCAACAAATGACTTTACATTCTCATCCAAATTATAACTTTGATCCAATTTTTTATATGTAATATTGATATCTATTTTCGCCGTCTTCTGTACTCTGTCATATAAATCACATATATTTTTTTGCAAGATCATCTTATATTGTATATCGTTTCCTGTTGTATTTTTTATTTCTTCACTTTCATTCTCAAATGCATCTAATGCCGGCTGTGAAAATCCGTTGGAAAATGATATAAATACAAACTCATAATCAAAAATATTTTTTTCCTTCACTAACTCTCTAAATTTCAAAAAATTCTCATTTACTGACCGAGGTTTTCTAACACTTACAAGTTTTTTGTATCCATTAAATATCTTCAAAACCGTCTTTTCATCAATTTGTTTATCGATATTTTTCCCTTTATCTGGAAATTTAAATTGAAATAACGTCATCTTCGCATCTTCTATTATAATTGCATCAATTCCATTATCCCCATTTCCATCAATAATCGTTTCGGCAATATTTTGTTCATCCATTTTCAGAGCATTCTCCAAATACCAATGTGCAAATGCCTTAGATAGATTTAGATATCCATTTTCTTCTTTAATTTTTTCTACTTCTGTTTTTATCTTTTCATAATATACCTGATATTTTCCGTATGTTGCCATTTATCCTTCTCCTTGTATACACCATTTATAATTTTTTATTGTCAGAAGTTTCCTTTTCCATTTGTCTTATTATTTCATTGGTTGCAGCACCTATATATGTTTTCCATCCTGGTGCATTTAAAATGTCTCTTCTGGTTTCACACAGTAAAATTAACTCCCGCAATTTTTCCGGATTAGCATGACCAGTTCTAAACATTGCCATAAAATATTCTCTATATTGAGCTAAGGTTAATGGCACAATATCTAATCTCTGCTTTACATCTCCTCGTGCATACCAAATTCCATGTCTGAATGTTTCTGCTGTATTCGTATCTATTTTTACTGCAATAAACATTCCATAGACCGTCTTATCGTATTTCAGAACTGCATCGGATACATGTCTTCTTACAGGTTCTCCCTCCATTGCTTCCTGACGTGATGACGTAGACATCGTAACTTCTGTTAAAATTATAAAATCGTTAAACTCACAATACAGATCACCTTTTCCACCACCAGCTGCAGATACCGGGAGAAAATCTGAATCAAGTTTAAATCCTCTTACCTCATAAGGTTTGTTAATCATATGATCTATAGCTAAAGATGCTCTCCATAAAATCCATTCTAAATATGCTGGTGTCTCATCTTTTGGCACTTCTATAACATTGTCATCATCATATGCATGCTTTCCGCCGCCTTTGATCAACAATTCCATATAATCAGCAATCTCTTGCCATTGATTACATTGCTCTTTTGCATATTGAATTTCGTCTGTTTTGGATAACAAATCTTCTAATCGTCGTCTGGCAATATTAATTTCTGTTGCAGTATTCAGCGGAAGATCAGAAATATCAAACAAAATTTGTCTGCTTTTCATTTGCTTCATTAAGTCATTCAGTAACGCTTTAGCTGTATCTCCATTATCTGTTGGTAATTCTGCCCCCTCGCATAGTCGCTTATATTGAATCATTATCGATTCATCATTTGATGTTGACTTTGCCAATTTTTCAGCCAAAATATGCTTAGCCGGAGCAATAACCATTCCTCTTCCTTTTCGTTGCAATACTCCCGAAATACGTAGATAGCGCATGTTCATGTCACTATAATCAAGAAAATTATCTGCTTTCTTATCATAGTATTTTCCACGTTCTGCAACTTCTTTCTTATCAAAATTACGTTTTGATGGAGCTTGTTTTCTACGAGCACGCAAATCCAAAATATTATCCACAATCTCTCCAATTGAATAACTCGGATTGGTCGTATGTCCCCATAATGCAAACTCTATTCTTGCAATCTCTGAGCTTCCTGTTCGCTTCTCTAACTCCAACATAATCGCCAATATCCATCTCAATGGAGAAAAATAAGACTTTCCATCCGGCATAGCAAATTGTTCAACACTTAATGCCCTTAAATAACATTCTTGTACTGCCGGATATGTATCCGCCTTTAAAAATGTTCGTCCAAAAGGTGTTATATCATCGAGCTTTCCCAGTTCATTCTGATCTCCATCCTTTTTCTTCACTTGTGGATAAATGAAACCATTTTTCGAAAACATCAAACGCCATTTACGTGCATGACTGCCAGACGTATCTTTCCCTGCTTCATTTTGAATAATTCCTTGATCATTAAGAAAGTTCATAAAGCCAATTTCATTCTCTTTTCCTCGAAGCTTTCCTACATACGGCGAATTTGCAAACGCCTTAAAACCTTCCTGTATTCTATTTGGATTCCGTAATCCAGTATTACCCACTAACCAAATATCTATTTTTTCTTCCATACATCTTCTCCATTAAACCCAACAAATAAATATTCTTGTACCTTATTTCTATTCGTCTTAGCATGTTTTTGATTTCCAAAAGAATATGTGTAATCTATCGGCACCACTTCCACATGTTCCTTATATTTCGACATAAGTGCAACCATTTCATCTTGTGTTGGTTGACTGTTGGAGGAATAAGATACAATCAAAATACTATTTGAAAACTTTTTAAACAGCTTATCAAATGCATCTGCTGCCCCCTTTCTAGTTGAAAACGGTGTAGGATATGACTTAAATTTCTTTGTTATCGTATTTTGCTGTATTTCCACACCTTTCCAATCCCTTGCCAACCCTTCAACAAAATGGTATCTACGAACATACTCATTGTCTGACAATGGAGAATAATACGGTGGATCAATATATACTAAATCTGGATGTTTAATTTTTACTTCCATTGCATCTCCATGTTTAGATTTATTTTCACATCCATTATCAAAAATTGCATTATTAATGCTTTCCACAGCTTCCAGAAATTGCTGTTCTAAAGATTTCTGTAAATCCTTTCTTCCATCATTATATCGATCTCCGGTATATGTAAAAATTCCTCTCGGTCTTTTCTTCGTACAGGCTCTAATCAATGCTGTCATTGCAATTGCTTTCTTATATTGATCTCTAATACCAGCGATATTAGTTCGTAAAATATCTATTAACTTATTCTCTTCATCCTTATAATATAGACCTTGAAAGGTCTCTTCTACAAAATGATCAGACTCTTTTTTTTCGATTAATAACTTTCTTGCCTCGTCCAATGGTAATACAACACTATTATTTTCCACCATTGCTTTAGTAAAGGTTGCTGACATTGCCATATAATCATTGCTAATCACAGTTTTTCCCTGAGTCTTAAACATATAGCCAACAATTCCAGAGCCAGAAAACAGATCCACTACCGTATCAAAATCAAATTGTGAAGCCACCGCCCAAATTTGTGGCAATAATTTGCTTTTTGAACCCATATATCTAGTTGCCGGATATTTCATTACCTGTTCAGGCAAAGGTTTCGGAACTATTTTTAACATAGTTTTCTGTTTTGGCAAAATATCTACTATAATATCTTCGCCTTTCCGTTTACTACCATTGCAAGAGATATACCTTTTTGTCTGAATAACCTCAATCTTATAATCAGCATACAATTCATGAACCAATGGATGATTGGAATTTGTCAATATTACATGGCAGCCTAATTCCTGTAATCTTTTGACTTCCTTCGCTAATTCTATATGATCTTCTTCATAAAATTGTTCTTTCGTATACCGCTTAAAATCCGAATATTCTGATATGGGCAAATACGGAGGATCTAAAAAAACAAAATCTCCTGGTTCTGCATATTCTTTCAACACTGAAAGATAATCTCCACATGTTATAGTTGCTTTTTTCAACACTTCTGAAGCAGCGTATAAAGCTTCTTCATCGCAAAAATTAGGCGCTTTATATTTACCAAAAGGAACATTAAATTGACCTTTCTTATTAACACGATACAACCCGTTAAAACATGTCTTATTCAAATAAAGAGTTCTTGCTGCTGCTTCTTCCTTTTTTAATTTAAGCCAATCCAATGAACGTACTTCATAAAAATCTTCTTTTGTATTTTTATATTTTTTCAAGTACGAAATAACAACTTCTACATTATCCGCAACCTGCCGATACATATTGATCAGTTCTGGATTACTATCTGCAATTATTGCTTTATCCGGACTTAATGCAAAAAATAACGCACCACCGCCAATAAATGGCTCTATGTACTTTCCATATTTTTGAGGAATTTTAGGCATGATATCACCTAACATCTGAGTCTTTCCACCAGCCCATTTCATGATTGGCTTTGCCTGTATCTGTTTTTCTTTCTTTAAAACTTGTTCCATCACGCCTTTTCCCCTTCAATCTCTATTATTTCCATTATATCACTGATATCGCATTTTAAAGCAGTGCAAATTTTTACCAGCACATCTGTAGTAACATTTTCATTTTTTCCAAGTTTTGCTACTGAAGCATGACTAATACCTGCAGCCGCACATAAATCCTTCTTTTTCATATCTCTGTCAATAAGTAATTTCCACAATTTTTTATAACTAACTGCCATATTTTAACCTCAAACTCATTTTTCTAAAATATTGCTATGTTGTTATTCTATCATGCGACTTCAGCAGTATCAACATTTATTTCAGCGATCGCATACTTTTGTGCAAACATTCGTTCTTGTTTTCGATATATTTATGATTTATAGTCGTCTGTTGCTGTTTTTTTCAATATAAAAATATACTCATGTGCCAACATTAAGAAGTTTCTTTCTTTTCCGTCCCAATAGTCAGCTGATCGGCAATTATGCTGTTCTTTTATAACAATTTCCTTAAGTTTAAATCCTGCATCAACAAATTTCTGCATAGAATTCATTCCTAGCGGCAACACATAACCTGCTCTCCGTATGTCTCCGATCATAAATGCACATATTCCCTGCTTCTTCAGCACTCTATATGCTTCTCTTGCGACTTGCTCCAATGCCTTCAAAAATTCCTCATATTTTAAATGTGAAATATCTCCCGGAATTTTATTGCTATATCGTATAATATCTGCGTATGGCGGATGTGTACAGATAAGGTTTATGCTCTCATCTTTTATAAATGATAATTCAGTTGCATTTCCTTGTTTTGTGAAAATTTTTGAACTTTCTTGACAAGTAAAATTAAGATTTGTGTTAGATAGTTTGATGGCTTCGGAATTTATATCAACACCAATAGCATTTCTCCCTAATAACTTTGCTTCTATCAATGTTGTACCGCTGCCCAAGAATTGATCTAGTATCCAATCATTTTTCTTTGAATAACGTAAAATAAGATTTCTGGGAATGTATGGGGACCAATTTCCTCGATATTTTCCCGAATGTGTAGCCCAACTTCCTCTTTCTGGAAAGGACCATATTGTCGTGTCTTCTAATTTGAATTTTTCTGGTGCTTCTCTTATAAGAATCTCCCCTTTCTTTTTGCTCATTATACTTCTGCCATATTTATTTGTCTATAAAAAATCTCCATCCAAATATTAAATATCACTAAACATTTGAACAGAGATTTCTTATTTATTACAAATATATGAGTTCTTTCAACACAATTTCTTCTGCACAGGCTTTAATAGTGTTCATTGCTCCAACCCAATTCATCTGATCCTGCATTTTCACTTCTTCTGTCACACCCTGTTTTTCTGTCATCTGCTTCATCATAATTTCTACCTGCTCTCTGGCATCTTGATCAACTCGATTTAAATGTGCTATCAATTCCCCCGTCATCAATAAATACTGGTATCGTGCCGGTCTGTGCTCTTTCAAGAACTGTTTCCGTAGCATTCCATATTTACCATAGGTCGGTTCTTCCTCATTCACTGCCAGATCCGGCAGGTAATAATCTCCATGCAGTGTGTAGCTTAATCCATTACTTTCATCATAAATGTGCTTTTTCATTGTCTTATCTCTCCATTCCTCTATTTTTTGTTTTATTTTTCTTACGCTGTTGATTCTCCATCTCACGCTTTCGGGCACCCCAAGCCAGTCTTTCATGAATACTTCCTTGAGGCATTTGCTCCATTTGTCGTTTTTCTTCTAATGCTTTCTGCTCCTGTATATCTTGCTGCACTGCATCCTCTACAACATTTTCCCCAAGGACGCGCACTACCCGGTCATATCTGTCGGAAACACCCTGCAATTTTTGCTTTTCCTCAGATAACTGCTGTTTTTCTTCACATACTGTATCTAACTCTCTCTGCACTCGGTTATATGCCTGCTTTGTTTCCTGATATTTGTGTTTCCATTTTTCTACTTCTTTAGTAAGTTCTTTAACCTGAGCAGCCATTGCAGCAATTTTATTTTTCATCTGGGTAAACAATGGTTTTATCTTTTTATCCCGGTAAGTTGCTGCACGTTCTAATGCACCAGCTTCCGGAAGTAAAGTCTTTACTGTCCCATATTCCTTTATTTCCTTACTGACATTATCCATAACAGGCTGTAACCGTTCTCTGCGTTCTTCCAGGTTGCACAGATCTTTCTCAGCTTTTTCCGCACGCTTCTCAGCTTCCTCTTTATCTTTAACTGCCTGCTCCTTATCATCTTTTAAAAGCTGGATATCAGCTCTTGCTTCCGCAATCTGTGCAGTCAGTCCTTCATTCTTAACAGTGAGATATTCTTTCTCCTGTTCCAGTGCCTGTACTTCCTTTTTTCGCTCTTTCTTTTTAAAATTATAAACGTCCAGGTGCTCCTCATGTGTCCCTTTCTGCTCCCATTCAATCCCATGCTCCAGCATAATTGTGGCAAGCTGCTGCTTTTCAGCCGCCACCCACTGATTTAATTCTGTCTCACGTCTTGTTCCGCCTTTGAAACCAAGGTCTGACAATGCCTGTTTCAAAGATACTCTCGTATCCAGCCCACGTTTACTTCCAGTTATATATGGCACAAAATCTATATGCAGATGGGGCGTTGCCTCGTCCATATGGAGATGAGCCGAGAACACCCTTAATGTAGGATTTCTTCTCTGGAAATCCTGCATATATTCATCCAGTATCTTTGCCGCCAGCCGTCCTTCTTCTGTTTCCGCTCCCATTGTATCCCTATCGCCAATCTGCAGAATGATCTCATGAAACGACTTCTCCTGTTTCCCAGCGCGGATTTTTTCATAATAGTCATCAATCCGGCGGTCGTTCCTCGTCTGTTTTTCATTATAACGGGCTAAAGCTTCATCAAATAATTCATGATAAATGTCTTTGATATTTTCATTGCAGTATTCCACATTCAGATAACTTCTCTCTGGATCTGTATTCTTTGCATGGAATTTTCTGCTATTGTGATTGACAGAACCTTTCCCTGTCATAAAGCTGATTGTCCTCTTCAATAACTCTCCTTTCTCCCTCTTAGGGTAGTATTCAGCGCCGGATACAGCGCATAAGCTTTGTTACTTTCGTCGAAAGTAACGCAAAAGCACTTTCGACAGCCGTTCCGTCCATCAAAAGCTGCCTTTGCGCCCTGCCGGGAGCTTATCCGTCCTACGGACAGAGCGGCTCCCCCAGCCGCCTTGCTTCCTCCGCTATTGCTTTTCGTATTGCGGACACCACATTTGTCACTGTACTTTCCTCCCATCCTGCAAGCCATACCAACGTCCGCATTTCTCCTTTTGTCAGCTCTACCTCTCCAAAAATTTCATTGAGCATAGCGATCTGTCTCGTCTCCATCTCATAAAATTTTTCATTAATATTCCGTGTTCCACGTTCCGGCTGGATAATCAAAGAATCCCTCCTTCCGCCTTGTCCGCTATCACAGGAGTGTGCCACGCTCCTGTCTCAGATCATCAAAGAAACCCATTACCAGCGAAAGCTGTCCGGTATCCCTCGTCTGTCCAGATATTCCTGCCGGGCTTTCTCCCGCTCTCCCTCTGTCGGCGCAGTCTTAGACTTACCATATAACTCACGCAGCACCATTGCATCCAGTTTCTTCTCCAATCCTATCCTTATCTCATCCTCATGGCTGTTGTCCCCCATCAGATGATAATGAATCATTTGTACAAACAATTCCTGCGGTATCTGAACCAGCTTCATCCAAATCTCCTTTCAAGGTGGCAACATTACCTGTTCTTAAAGAAATGGTAATCTTGCCATGTTGATTTATTGTTCCGGCAATACCCACGACCAGTGTCCACCGAGTTTTATCGACTGGATACCAAGAGCCTTCTTCGCATTCCAGAGCGTTTTCCCTTTAATGCCACGGCTTTCTGACTCCTTAATAATCACATTTTGTTCAACTGCCCCATCCGCCAATATCTCAACCAGGAATTCTTTCGCCTCTTTTATCTTCTGGCCACGGTTATTGCCGCTCAACAGATCATCCGCACTGATGTCATATTCCCCGATCCATTCAAATCCGTTGTCTTTGTCCAATCGGAAAGCGATTGATTTTCCCTCTGGTGCAAGGGAGCTTTTTACATGGCACACTACTCTGATCTCTGGCTCGTTCTTCACACGCCCTACGATCAGAACACTCCTTGCCGCCGCCTGAAAGTCAATGGAGCCAAGCCCTCTGTATGAAGATTTTCCGGTGCTGTTTTTGTTCATATGACCGATCAGAACAATCGCACAGTGATATTTTCCCGCTAACACAGATACCCGTTTCATCAGTGGACGGATTTCATTTGCCCGGTGCATATCTACTTCCGCTCCGAGGAAATTCTGGATCGGATCTAATACTACAAGATGAGCGTTTGTCTGCCGAATTGCCTGTTCCAGACGTTCATCTAACATAGTCAATGGCTGTTCACAGTCATCAATAACAAGCACTTTAGAACAGTCAGCGCCTGCCGCCAGAAGGCGGGGCTTGATGGTATCCCCCAACCCGTCTTCTGCAGTCTGATAGATCACATTGACTGGCTCTGCCCTTTCTGCGGGTTCTTCCTCTCCGTCTATTACTGGCAACACGGGCTCGCCTTTTGTCAGTTTTGCTATGATTTGTAATACCATTGTTGTTTTTCCCTCCCCGGGATCTCCCTGTATGATTGTGACTTTCCCGTAGGGGATAAACGGGTAGAGCAGCCATTCCACCTCTTCTACCGCTACGCTCTCCATGTTAATCAATCGCAGTTCAGTCTTTAATTTTCTATTCTGCATTTCAGCCTCCCACTGTAAAAAATGATTGTCACAAATGGGAAACTCTGTTATACTCGCTTTGTGATAGTTGATAACAGAAATTTCCCAGTTATCACAGCCCTAACAGTTGCCGCTGTCGGGGCTTTTTTCTTTGTCCTGCCACAGGTAACTTGCGCCATCCAGTAGCCAGATAATTGCTTTCAGCATATCCAGACAGTCGTTTTTCATATCCTGCAGTCCTTCTTCTGACAGTGTTATTTCTGCCCGTTCAAGCTGATCTGCCACTTCCCGGATATTTATCTGCATGATTTTTAATTCCTCTACCAACTGATAGATCAGTTCTTTCTTTCCAACTACGCATACCCGGTTATAAATACAGGAGCGTACAAAATAATCTCTTTTTGACATTCCGCTTGCTAAAATCTTTGCTTCAATTTCTTCCCTTTCTCTAGGTGAAATCCGAAAGCTGATTGTCGGATACTTATGAACTCCGCTCATTCCTCATCCTCCCTGTTATTTTCAATTTCCAGTCTGTCCGCAAGTTCTCCCTGTTTGTTGGGATATAGATGCGAATAAGTGTTTAACGTGGTTTCAATTTTCTCATGCCCCAGCCGATCCGCAATCGCCAATGGAGTAAATCCCATTTCCACAAGTAAAGAAGCGTGCGAATGCCGTAAGTCATGCAGTCTTATCCTCTTCACACCAGAGGACTTAATTCCTCTGATAATTTCATGTTCCATATAAGATTTTGTAAATCGGAACATTCTCTCCTCCACCATAATCCCGTATAAATGAGACATATATTCTCGTAATTCTTCTGCAAGAAACGGCGGTATCGTCACGATACGTTTGCTTTTTGGAGTCTTGGGTGGTGTGATAATATCCTTGCCGTCCAGACGCTGATAGGATTTATTGATTGAAATTGTGCGTTTTTCTAAATCAATATCGTTATAGGTCAACGCAAGCAATTCTCCAATCCTCATGCCTGTCCAGTAAAGAAGCAGAAAAGCCATTCTTGCCTCTGGTTTGTCTTCTACAGCCACAAGAAATTGTTTAAACTCCTGCTTCGTCCAGAACTGTCTTTCTCCGGCGTGGCTTTTCCCTATGCTTCCAGCCTTTCTACATGGATTATCCCGCAGATCGTAATATTTTACTGCATAGTTAAAAATAGCAGATAACTGATTATTTACCGTTTTCAGATAGGTCTGCGAATATCCCTTTTTCATAAGCGCATTCTGCCATGCTCGTACATCCGAAGCCTTGATTTCATTCATCTTCTTGTTTTTAAAGTAAGGAATAATTTTCAGATCAATGATAAACTTCTTTGTCCTCATGGTATTTTCACGCAGCCGGTGTTCCATATCTTCGTAATAAATCTGAACAAAGTTT
>OGYI01002950.1_pt1 | contig 11523 bp, 5 predicted proteins | sample 1576521 | NCBI WGS metagenome assembly OGYI01 (sample SAMEA3541484, study PRJEB24748) | human gut metagenome | biome: human gut; feature: human-associated habitat; material: faeces | place: China | collected 2012
AAAGGATAAGTGCATAACCATCATTTCTACTGGCTATACACTTATTATACGAGGATGAATAAAATGAAATGGAAATGGAAATGGAAACGGCCGGCCGCATGTTTACTGGCGGCGGCAATGATTTTTACGATGCCGGGAGTTCCGGCATCTGCGGTGGAAACTGATGTGTCCGGTGTGTCCGGGAATGCTCCGGCGGAGTGCAGCTGCGAGACCCACTGTGAGCAGGGGGCGCTCAATCCCGACTGTCCCATCTGCTCTGCGGAAGATGCAGACCTCTCTGCCTGCAAGGGAACAGAGCAGGCAACGCCCCTGATGGCAGCTGCGGCAAGCACTGAAGGAACCATCTCCGGCGATGTTACCTGGGAGAACCAGACCATAACTACCCCGGTGAGACTGACCGGCGACACAACAATCACGCTGAAAGGCGAGAATACCATTACGATTTCCGATACTGCTGAGCTCTCCGCTCTGGAAATGGATTATCGTAGTCTGACCATTCAGGGAAGCGGCAGTCTGACGGTCACTGTTCCTGACAGGAAATATGGTATTGCGGATTCCGCCTACAGTGACACCGCCGGCGGGAAGCTTACCATAAAAGACGGGGCAAAGATAACCACCAACGGCGGTCAGTACGGCTTGAGCGCTAAAACCATCGTGATTGAGAGTGGAACGCTGAATCTAAATTCCGGTTGGGGTATTGACACTGCATCCCTGACCATGAACGGAGGAACCCTTTACGCCACCGGAAAATATGGTGCGATTTCGAATAGTTATGGAAAGGCCCGAAACATCAACAGCAACCTGACCGTTCTGTATTCGGAAAATCAGAATGCAAACACAGACGATATGTCGGTCGGCACAGCGGACGATACGACAAAAGAAGGGGACGTCAAGACCATCTATATCGCCCAGATGGCGCCCCGCGCAAGCCTGACCGTCGGCGCGCAGCAGGGAACCCTACAGGAAAGCTTAGGCCGTCAGACGGCGACCTTCTCCGTGACCGGCAGCAAGGTCAAGATGGATACCCTGAACGTGGAATTGGAGGGCAAACCCACCGGTCTGACGGTGGAAAAATCCGCTGACAACCAGACCATCACCGTTACCGCCGACAGCACCGTCAAGGAGGGCCGCTATAAGCTGAAGCTGACCGCAGACAGCGAAAATGGTTTCTCTCCCGCTAAGGCGACCGCCACCGCAACGGTCACCGTCGCCGTCGCGCCCAGAAACCCCATTACCATAAAAAAGCAGGCGGAGGTCGTATATGAGAAATTAGATGGGGAAAGTGTAGCGGTTGTCGATGTCAGCGCCTCTCTGGAAAGCGGTCAGTCCGGTAAAATCACCTATCAGTGGTATGTGAACGGAAAAGAATTTCAGGGCACAGGCAGCGGCAGTTATAAAATCATCCTGACCCAATCCGACCTGACCCAAGTGGAGGGCAGGAACTGGGAGTACAGCGGCCAGGTCTACTGCAAGCTGTCCTATAATAACTATACCGTAAATACAGACACGGTCGCCGTTACCGTTAACACCTGCCCCCATGCAAAATACACCCACGATGGCAAATGCCAACAGTGCGGCGAACCGTGCAGCAAGGATGTGCTCTTTATTCGCAACGGTATCCCCTATACGTTTGAAGGCGATAACCCTGATGTTGGGTTCATTCTGTTCTCCGGCGGAACCGCTTATTTTGTGCGGGATACTAACGCAACCTTGAAAGCGGGGAACGGCGAGCCGGCGAACAAAATGGACATTACGCTGGATCTGCAGGGCCACAAGGTCAAGACGCTGGATCTGCAAAATTTCCCGTACAAGAGCGTTACCATCAAAAACGGCACGATAAATGACATTGCCACCAGCGCCCCCGCGGTGTTGATATTAGACAGCGTTACAACAAGCGCGGGCACCCTTGATAAACTGTTTACCCTGACGGTAAAGGGCAACTGCGTGTTTCAGCATCAGGTGAATTTCCTCGGGAAAACCCAGCTCCAGGGCGGCACGTTCCAAGGTGGAATCAATGCAGCACTTGGTGAGGAGGCCCTGGCTCTGCTGGCAGACGGATATGCCTTTGCAGACGCTAATAGCAACGAAATTTTGAACGTTTCCAATGTAGATATTGCGAATAGAGCGGTCAAGGTGGTCGCGCATACCGACCAATATCAGAACGGCAAATGCGCCTGCGGCAGAATCTGCGACCATGCGGGCAAGGTGGACAGCGCCGGTTACTGCAAATTCTGCCATGCGCTGGTGGAGGCATTTGAAACCGGCGGCAAGCGATACACCAGTCTGGAAACAGCGCTGGCTGCCGCGCAGGACGGTGACACGATCACGCTGCGGGGGCCTTTGGACATCGAGAACGCAGAGCCTATCGAAATCAGCAAAAATATTATACTGAACTTGAATGGACACACCCTGAGCAAATCCCGTGAGGAGGCGCTTCTTTGTATCCTCGGCTCCGATGTAGCCATAACAAACGGCAAGGTGCAAAGCACCTGTGTCTCCAAGTCCGCTAATGCGGTGGAAGTTGGAAAATTTGACCACACAGGCGCAAAGCTGACGCTGGACAATGTCACCCTGGAGGGAAGCGTAGGCGGCGGAACTGGCGTCCGTGGATTTGGGCTTTTCTTCCTTACCGGGAACGAAGCCGTGGTAACGAGCGGCACGTTCACCGGCGGCATCTACACGGAGGGAACGCTGAGCATGTCCGGCGGCAACGCGGATCAGCTGAAATTGGGACTTCTTGACAATATTCAAGTGACCCTGTCCGGCGGCTCCTTTGGCAGCATCGAAATCGGGAATGGCGCAAGTTATCAGTCCCTGCTGGCAGCGGGCTATGCCTATCAGAAGCAAGGCGGCGCATTGCTCAAGCTGTCGGAAATGAAGGAGTATACTGCCGTAACCGTTGTGAAGTGCAGCCACCCGGATGACCCTTCCGGCGGGAAGGTTTGCCCCTACTGCGGCTATGCCGCTGAGGTGACAAAGAAGGACGGCAGCATTTCCTACCATCGGACGGCAGATGACGCCATCGCCGCAGCCGGCGGCGGTACGGTGAAGCTGCTGGCAAATGCAGGCGAGATCACCATTGGCAGCCCGCTCAAGCTGGATCTGAACGGTAAGACGGCGGCAAAGCTGACCGTCACCGGAGATGTCACGCTGGCATCCCTGCTGCCGGAGGGTTACACGTTTAAGAGCGGCAGTACCTGGATCAGCGACCTTAGCGGTACGGAGCTGACCAATGTTTCTATGGCCAAGATCACCATCAAGAGCATGGACTATCCGACCAAGATGAGCATGACTTATGGCGGTACGGGGACGCTTCTTGTCAATGTAAAGAAGGAAACCGGCACTGGCGCTGTAAGCTTCCAGTGGTACAAGGTGGAGGACGGCAAAGAGACAGCAGTTGGCGGTGCGACAACAAAGAATCAATTTGATCTTTCTGCACAAAAGCTGCCCGCAGGCAATCATACCTTCCGCTTTTCCGCCACTTGCGACGGCTACGAGAAGATGAGCGAGGATATTGCTGTGACGGTACAAAAGGCCGACATCAGGTCAATCACGCCTCCCACAGCGCAGGAAAACCTGACCTATACCGGCCAGGAGCAGGCGCTCATTACCGCAGGCAGCGTGGCGAACTATGGCACTATGCAGTACAGCCTGACCGAGAACGGTACATACAGCCCGGACATCCCTACCGGCACCGATGCCGGAGCATATACCGTGTGGTATCGGGTGATTGGCGATGAAAATCACAACGATACCGCACCCACCAGCGTGGCGGTCAGTATTGGAAAGAAACCGCTGACGATCACCAAGGTAGCGTGTGCGGCCAAGATCTACGACGGCACGACAACCGTGGAACCCACCAGCGTGATCTTCGACAACGTGACCTTGAACCGAGGCACAGACTACACCGTGACCGCCAGCTTTGACGATGCCAGTGTGGGCAACGGCAAGAACATCACTGCCAGAGTGACCCTGATGGGGCAGACCGCGAAGAATTACGCCCTGGAGCAGAGCAGCTTCCCCACGACTGGCAGCATCACCAGGGCCGCTGTCCCTGGCTTTACTAAGGAAACCGCGCTGACCATTGTAAACGGCCACGCGAACACCTACACAGTGGCCCTCCCCGCCCTGCCCAAGCTGGAAACGCCCAAAAAGTATGGTGCACTCACCTATGAGATCCGCGAAATCAAACTGGATGGCAGCTACTACACCAGCGGCGCGAAGGTGGAAAACGGCAAGCTGACCCTGCCGATTCAGAAAAATGACGTGAAAACCACCGGCTCTGTGGGCACAGTGACCGTAGTAATCAAGAGTACAAACTATGAGGACATCACTCTGACCGTCAATGTCAATGCGACCAACAAGCTTCTCCCTACTGTTACGGCACCTACGGCAAACGCCCTGACCTACAATGGTACAGAACAGGCACTGGTTACAGCAGGCAAGACCACTGGCGGCACGATGCTCTACCGGCTTGACGATTCCAAATGGAGCGAGCAGATCCCCACAGCGAAAAATGCTGGGGAATACACCGTTTGGTATAAGGTTCAGGGAAACGCAGAGTACGCAGATGTGGCAGAACAAAGTTTGACTGTGACCGTTTCCAACCAGCCTTCCGGCGGCGGAGCATCCGGTGGTGGCGGCGGTGGCGCAGCCCCGGCTCCGACACCGGATGATGCGGATGTCATCACAGTCAAAGAAGACACGAAGGACAATACGACCTCCAAGCCGGGTGCGGAAACCGACACAACTACAACAACCAAGACGACCGTCAAGAATACGACGACTGAAACGACCAAGAACGAGCAGGGTCAGGATGTTTCCAAGACCACAGCCAGCGTTTCCAAAGACCTCGGTGACAAACTGCTCGATCAGGCGGTTTCCAATAAGTCCGATACGATCGAGATCACTGTGAAGTCTAACGAGACAAACAACAACGGCAGCGGCGCAGGCGCGAGCGCGGCAGACAGCGTGAAAGCAACCGAAGTCGAGTTGCCAAAGGCGACCGTCAACGCGATCGCCAAGGACACGAACGCCGACCTTGTCATCAAGACCGACAACGGTGAAGTCGTCCTCGACAACAAGACCTTAGAAACGATTGCAGGTGCAGCCAAGGGTGACACCGTAACCATCGTGGTGGGCGAAAACACCCAGCTCAAGGAAACGCAGAAACCGGCGGAGAAGATCGTCGGCAAGAACGGCACGCTCTTCGACCTTGTCGCGAAGATTGGCGAAAAACACCTGCATCAATTTGAAGGCGGCAAGGCTTATGTGATTCTGCCGATGCCGCAAAAACTCAAGGGCAAAGACATCCTCGTGATCTACATCGACGACAACGGCCTCTGCAAGATCCTGAACCACAGCGTAGTGAAGATCGGCGCAGAAGATTACATTCGCTTCACGACGACCCACTTCTCGACCTTCGCAGTCGTCGACAAAGACGAAGCAGAGCGGTTAATTAAAGAACAGAACGCCGCCCACGTCAAAGAACTGATGCAGAGCGCGAAGTTCAAAGTGACCACCACTAAGACGAGCAAGAAATCCGTCAAGGTACAGGTCGCAGCCAAGAGCAGCAAGAGCCTGATCTCCGACATCAAGTCGCTGGGCTACACGGTCAAGTACCAGTTCTATCGCTCGACGAAGAAGGACGCAGGCTACAAGCTGCTCAAGACAAGCAGCAAGAACAGCTTTATCAGCACCAAGGGCACGAAGGGCAGAAAATATTACTACAAAGCCCGCGTGTTGGTCTATGACGGAAGCAAACTTGTGGCTAGGAGTGCACTCAAGCAGTGCAGCTATGGCGCAAGACGTTAATGCAAAACTGATTTTTTGCTAACAGAATATAGAATTTTTACTTAGGGCTGACTGTAACAGGTCAGCCCTATTTCTTTGATGGGACAAAGTGTGATTATAAAGCATAAAACTCCAATAAAAATGTGAAGAGTGATTCTATGGAACGATTTATCTTAAAAAAGTTGCTGGATTGGAAGGATTCTCCCTACCGCAAGCCTTTAATCTTGAAGGGCGTACGTCAGGTGGGTAAGACTTGGATTCTGAAAGAGTTCGGCAGACGTTATTATGAAAATACAGCTTACTTTAACTTCGACGAAAATGAAGAATATAAGCAATTTTTTGAAACAACCAAGGATGTGGACCGGATTCTACAAAACCTTATGCTGGCAAGCGGTCAAAAAATTGTGCCTGAAAAAACCCTTATCATCTTTGATGAGGTGCAGGACTGCCCTAAGGTCATTAACTCTATGAAGTATTTTTGCGAGAACGCACCGCAGTATCACGTTGCCTGCGCCGGTTCTCTGTTAGGTATTGCTCTGGCGAAACCCTCTTCTTTTCCGGTCGGTAAGGTCAACTTTATGCAGATTGACCCGATGACCTTTAATGAATTCCTGCTTGCCAATGGTGATGAAAACCTGGCACAGTATCTGGAACAGGTGGACACCCTTGAACCCATCCCTGACGCCTTCTTTAATCCGCTGTATGAGAAGCTGAAAATGTACTATGTCACCGGTGGTATGCCGGAGTCGGTATTGATGTGGACGGAGGCACGGGATGTTTCTGCTATGCAGGAAGCATTATCCGGAATCCTCGGAGCCTATGAGCGTGATTTTGCCAAACATCCTAATCTCAGCGAGTTCCCGAAAATCTCAATGATCTGGAAATCCATTCCGTCTCAACTGGCAAGAGAGAACAAGAAGTTTATCTATAAAGTGGTCAAGGAAGGTGCACGAGCCCGTGAGTACGAGAATGCCTTACAATGGCTGGTGGATGCCCGTTTAGTGCATAAAATTTATCGCAGCTCAGCTCCTGGCCTGCCGATTGCAGCTTACGATGACTTGTCGGCTTTCAAAATTTATCTGGTGGATGTGGGATTGCTTCGCCGTCTGGCACAGTTGGCCCCCACTGCTTTTGGCGAAGGCAACCGTCTTTTTACTGAATTCAAAGGCGCATTAACCGAAAACTTTGTGTTGCAGACTTTAATTACTCAGTTTGAAGTCATGCCTCGTTATTGGAGCCAGAACAACCCACCTTACGAAGTGGATTTCCTCATTCAGCGGGAGAACGACATCTTTCCCGTGGAGGTCAAATCCGAAGCAAACACAACCAGCAAGAGTATGAAGAAGTTCAAGGAACTGTTTCCTGATAAGGTCAAGCTACGCATCCGTTTCTCACTGGATAATCTGAAACTGGACAATGATGTGTTGAATATTCCGTTATTCATGGCAGATCAGGCGGATAGACTGATCGGATTGGCATTGGGGAGTGAACCATAACCCTTGAGACGCTGGCAATATTGCTGCCCACAAAATTATTGAGACTCTAAAGCTTTCATGGTATCATTGTAAAAACAGAAAATAGTAATACTGTGAAATCTATTTTTATATAGGAGCATGTGCGAAGGGGGAAAAGTTGTGAATCTGGTTAATCGTACTTTTCAGTTACAATGTGTTTTTAGGGAAAATAAATACATGAAAAAACTTTTATACACAATTGTTTTATTAATAGCCGTTCTCATAATTCCCGCCTAGCCGGCACACGCCCAGAGCCATTGGTATACCAAGGATCCCATTATCCGGCAACGTAGTAACAATTCCAAAAGGACGGGTAACTTCCAAAGTAGTGAAATATTTTAAGAAATACAAGATCAAAGTATATACCCATACTGTGAATTACCGGGGACAATGGGAGAAATACAGGGCTATGGGAACGAGCGGTATTTATTCGGATGCATTGTGAAAGCGAGTTTGGATTCGATTTTAAGGATGATTTTGAAAAAGAGAAAGGGGCATTCAAACATGAAAAACTATCGTGCAGAATTAACCGGCGTTTTTGGTGATCCAGTGGATGATAATCCTACTGGTGTAGTTGAGGAGGCTGCATTTGCAGCGAAGAATTTGAATTATCGTTATCTGACCATTAAAGTGCTTCCAGAGGATCTTGGAAAGGCAATGGACAGTGTGAAAATCTTTGGCATGAAGGGAATCAATCTTACCATGCCTCACAAGATCAAGGTTCTCCCTTATCTGGATGAACTGAGTCCGGCAGCAGAGATTATCGGAGCAGTGAATACGGTTATCCAGAAAGAGGGAAAACTATTCGGTGAGAATACGGATGGAAAAGGGTTTGTAACCGCGTTGAAGAATTCTGGTGAGACTCTGGATAAGAAAAATGTGACTATTCTTGGCGCTGGCGGAGCAGCCAGGGCGATAGCTGTTGAATGTGCATTAAATGGGGCTGCCCATATCAATATTATCAACCGAAGCATTGAAAAAGGTGAGGAACTGGCATCTCTTATTCAGATGAAAACAGGCAGTAGTTCAAAGTATCTTAATTGGAAAAAGAGTATGGCAATTCCATCTGATACAGATATTTTAATCAATGCCACTTCAATCGGTTTTTCTCCAAATGTGACAGACAAGCCAGACATTGATTATACTACCATCACACCGGAAATGTGTGTATGCGATGTCATATTTAATCCTGCGGAAACAATTTTCCTAAAGTCCGCAGCAGAAAATGGTGCAAAAACTATCACCGGTCTTGGAATGCTGGTACAGCAGGCCGCACTGAATTTCACCCTCTGGACAGGCGTGGAAGCGCCGGTAGATGTGATGGAGGATGCGCTGAAGAAGGAGTTTGAGTAAGGAAGACTGGCTTTTTCTGAAAAGAAAGTTGTCAGATTGAATCTTTTTAAATAAAAAGGATGTGAGACCTTTGAAAATAAATTATGAAACTGTCCACTTCAATTATGCAGACAGAATAGGCAATCTGACCGCGGAAGCAGTCGGCGTAGTAAAGGGAGAGAAACATTTTCCGGTTTACAGTGGAAATCGGATTTTTAAGCCGTTGAGTAAATCCAAGCCATTTTCTACGCCTCTGTTTGCTTATGCGGAAGTGTTCTGGTCGAATGTGATAAATGAATATTTTGTATCGGCACCTTTATATCAGCTGGCTTTTTGCCATGGTTATGAAGAAGAGACACAGAAATACTATGATTATGGGACTGTGGTTCCAAGGATTTATAATGAAGATGAGCAGCTTTTGAATCTTCTGGAATTCTTTCGGAAGTATCCGGATGAAAAGGTGGATATAGACCAGTATGAGAATTACTGTATGATGTTTTATGATTATACGGATATTCTGGAGGCTTCCTATTTCCAGAATCACGAAGACATGGCAGAGCAGCTTGCCATGCAGATCCTGGTTTCCATGCTGAAAGGCGATCAGAATTATCACTATGAGAATATTGCGTTCGTTTGTAATAAAAAAGGAGAAATTCTGAGGCTGGCTCCGATGATCGACCATGAATTTTCCACTTACTTTATGTTTCCGGACAATTCTGCGCAGCATATGTACTGGTATAGTGAGTTGATCCGTTCCATGGAGGGACCTGAAGTTCAGGATTATGAATATGACTGTCTGAAGAACCCAAAAGAACGGCAGATGATGGAAAAAAGTGCCGTTTGTCTGCATAAGAATCTTGTGTATATAAAAGAGCATTACCCGGAAGTTACCGGAAAGTTTATAGAGAATCTGAATTGCCTGGAGCATGATCTGGAAGAGAATCCATCTCCATTTTATCTGCAGGAAAATATTGAATATCCGGGAACTGCCAATTCTTATGCTTACATGTCCGGGAAAGCCAGATACAAGGATCATGATGAGGAAAAGGCAAAGCTTCTGGAAGAGAAATATAGTTCCAGGGAAAAGAAAATAGATTTCCCTGTATTGAGTGTTCAGAGTGTGCAGGAAATTAAGGGAATTATAAGGCTGTTGAAAGTAATGCTGGAGAAAGAGAACGGCAATTGGGATAAAGTGAAGGAACAAAATGATGAGTACAAAGCCGAAACTGGATTTACAGATAGAAAAATAAAAGCATATGACAAGCTGGAATTGACAGATGAGCAGCAGATAGTTCTTGATGCTCTTAGACAGAACTGTGTGGAAGAGACTCTTTGGTCAGCAATTGCAGCCTTCCAAAACTACCCATTTCGCACAGCCTCTGGTCTCCCATATCAGTACAAGCTGAAAATCGGCAAAGACGGAACCTACAACAAAGAGCTTCTCATCGACCGCAGGGAAAACAGCAAAACCCTGTCCTGGAGCAGCATAAAAATGGCATTCCAAAATTGCCGGCAGATATCCGGCATTGTGAAACGCCCCAAGGCATTAGGGGATATTAGAGGGATTTCTTATATTTACCCATTGTTCTGGAAATTTGGACTGATCGAAGTTCCTGAAGAGAGTGCGAAGAAGATGGGTGGGGAATGTGACACCGAAGCGGAGCTATAAATGCATGAATGAAAGAATGCTGTTTTTCAAGGTAGCGACGGTGTGAAATTTTTTCCGTAAATTCAAAACCTCATGCGGCTTAATGGCAGATTTTGCGGTTAAGCCGTTATCTGGGCACATATACAAAAGAAAAAGCTCTGACAAATGATAATTATCTAACAATCATTTTCCAGAGCTTTTAATTACGTAGCAACAAAACAAAATCTATGCCTGCTTATCCCTGCAGTTTCTTACCCTGCTCAAATTTCGGCTCACAGGTCAGCTCCACGCCCAGTTTACGGAAGGAGAGAACATCCACAGAAGACAGCATAACAGAAGTATGTGCCTGGCAGCCTTTCAGCTTTGGAAACTGCTCCAGGGCAAGACGTGCTTCTGGATTCGTAGCAGCGCTGATGGAAAGAGCGATCATGGTCTCATCCATATGAAGACGAGGATTCTTACTTCCAAGATAATCTGTTTTCAGCTCCTGAATGGGGTGAATGGCATCAGGGGAGATCACATGCTTCTGGTGATCGATTCCGGCAAGCTCCTTCAACACATTCAGAAGAAGGGCAGAGGATGCACCAAGCAGATCAGAGGTCTTACCTGTGATAATCCTTCCGTCCTCCAGCTCCATGGCAGCAGCCGGAGCACCAGTTTCTTTCTCTCTTTCCAGGGCAGCAGGAACAACCTTGCGGTCCTCCAGTGTGGCATGTGCCTGCTTCAGAAGAAGCTCGATCTTGTAAACCTCCTCCTCTGTGCCGGTACCGGACATAAGCGCATCCATACTCTTGTAATATCTGCGGATGATTTCCTGACGGGAAGCCTCCTGGCAAACCTCATCATCTACAATACAGTTTCCAGCCATATTAACTCCCATATCTGTAGGAGATTTGTATGGGCACTCGCCCATGATTTTCTCAAACATAGCTTGCACAACAGGGAAAATCTCTACGTCACGGTTATAGTTGACAGTAGTCTGGCCATAAGCTTCCAGATGGAATGGATCAATCATGTTGACATCATTCAGATCAGCGGTAGCAGCCTCATAAGCCAGGTTTACCGGGTGCTTCAGCGGGATATTCCAGATCGGGAAAGTCTCGAACTTGGCATAGCCTGCGCTGATTCCTCTCTTGTATTCATGATAAAGCTGGGAAAGACAGGTAGCCATTTTTCCGCTTCCAGGTCCAGGCGCTGTGATAACAACCAGCGGGCGGGTCGTTTCGATATAGTCAT
>OGYI01002951.1_pt1 | contig 11523 bp, 9 predicted proteins | sample 1576521 | NCBI WGS metagenome assembly OGYI01 (sample SAMEA3541484, study PRJEB24748) | human gut metagenome | biome: human gut; feature: human-associated habitat; material: faeces | place: China | collected 2012
GATATCCGTAAGGCCCCGGCTGCCGCACGCGGGCCGCTCTTTGTCCCCCGCTTTGGGGCGGGACACGCACGTTCGCCGCATGCCGTGCGGGACGGCGCGCACGGCCTCCCTGGTTGATATTTCTGTACTCCGTCTGCACGCACACCCGCCCTTTTTCGCCATTTTTTGATAGTTTAACACACAAGTGTGTCGAAATTGTATCATGTTTTCCTTAAGTCTATCTTAAATTTTGACTCCGCATGTCATTTTACAAACGTTTTACAGGATATGGCGGCGCAAGGGCGCTCATTCTCCTTTTAAATAGGTGTCGTTTGTAATCCGATAGGCACGCAGCGGATATCCACCGAAATCATAATTGACGTATGGCTGAAGGTAATATCCCCGGTAAAGCTGATAGGTTTTTCCGCTGTCGCAATCGACCCACAGGCTGATGTGGTTCTCTCCGCTTTCCTCTATCTTTCCTTCCAGCTCCGCACGGACCTCCGTCACTGCCGCGCCGCCGACGAGCGCACTGCCGGAAAGTTGTTCCTTTGCCTGCTGTTTCAGCTTCTCCACTGTCCCGGCATAGCTCGCTTCGGCTTCATCCCAATAGCCATAGCTGCCCGCAGCGTCGGGGTCTGCCCTTTGGATAAAGCAGGCCGGAACCGCCGTCGCCTGCATGGCCGCGATTTCTTCACTGCCGAGCGTATAATCCACGGCGATAAACTCGCCGGTCGTCGCATCCAGCGTGCAGCTGATGGCGTTGGTGCTGAACAAAACGCCGTCCGCAGCTTCCTCCCGGCTTACATGCCAAATGGCGCGCATCACACCTCCGCCTGCTGGATGATAGCTCATGTCGGAATCGCTTTCAAAACATTGCAGCAGTAAGGTGTCCTGCGAAAGGTCGAACCCATACAGCTTTTCAAACAGGGAACCCGCAATGTTTGCCGCCTCCTGCGCGGATACAACCGGGTCCAGCGCAAGCTCTGCTTCCAATCTTTTTTGGTTGTCTGCCAGATCCTGTTCAATGCGTGCCTGCCTTGCCTCTACCGCCTGCTGCGCTTCCGCCAGGGAAGGATATCCCGCCGCTTTGACGGCTTCCTCCCCTTTTGCAATCAGCTCTTTCGCATCGTTCACTTCCTGCTCATAGGCCTCCCGCAGCATTTGCAGAGTTTCCTCCGCATTTTCCGCCTGCCAGTAATACGCATAGTTTTTGCCGCCGCCCGCTTCCTGCGCAATGGCCTCCTGCGCGGCGCTGGGCGGCGTCAGGTCGTCGCTGGTCACAACGGGCCGGCTCTCCTGCGGCGCACAGGACACCAAAGCGCTCATCGTAAGCGCCGCCGCCAGGCACGCCGTAGTAAATCCCGTCCAAGCGCTCCGCATCTTCCGCACCGTTCTGTTGCTTTTCTTCATCGCAAGCAACCTCCTTTCGATGCTCCCAGTATCCCATGAAACTGTTGCGGCATTTTCTTCAAGATGTCATCAAGCTGTAAATATTACGGTGGCCGTGGTGCCCGCGCCCGGCGCGGAGGTAAAGGACAGCGCCGCGCCATGGCTCTGCGCGATCTGGAAGCACAGCGCAAGGCCCAGCCCCGCGCCGCCCTGTTCCCGGCTGCGGGCCTTGTCCGGCCTGTAAAACGGTTCGCCGATGTGCGCCAGCGTCTCCGCGTCCATGCCGCGGCCCGTATCCTGCACCGTGAGCGTCAGGCGGCCCGTCTCCCGCCGTGCGCAAAGGCGCACACTGCCGCCCGGCCCGCATGCCTTTACAGCATTGTCCGCCAGGTTCACCATCAGGCTTTCCAGCAGCGCCGCTTCTCCCTGCACCGGCTCCAGCGCCACGCCCCGGGCAGCGGCTTTGGGTGCGACGGTGCGTGCCGCCTTTTCCAGCAGAGCGGGCACGTCCACAGGCTCCCGCGCCGCCTGTTCGCCCCGCAGGGCCGCCATTTGCAAAAGGCGCTCGCTCATCACGGCAAGGCGGTTTGCCTCCTCCACGATGTACTGCGCAGCCTCGTATTTTTCCTCCTCGGACAGCTCGGCCCGCTGGATGTATTCAGCATAGCCGCCCACAGCCGTGAGCGGTGTGCGCAGCTCATGCGCTACGTTGTCCACAAGCTGCTGCTTGCGCCGGGCCGTTTCACGCAGCTCGGCCACGTTCCGTTCCACACGGGCCGCCATCTCATTCAGCGCATGGGCAAGCTGGCCCACCTCGTCCCGCGTGCGCTCCGGGCTGCGGGCCGTGTAATCGCCGTCCGCCAGCCGCCCGGCCACCCGGGCCAGCCGCTCCATAGGGCGGGAAAGCCCCCGCAGCACAACGTACAGCGCAGCCGCCAAAACAGCGGACACCGCCGCGCCTGCCAGCAAAAATGCCCGGCGCGTCTGCGCCCACTGTACAAAAAAGGCCTCCATGTCAAACGCGCATGTGACGGCTACATCCTCCGGCGGGGCGGGCAGCACGGCGGAGATATACAGCACATGCCGCCCGCCGGACAGCAGTACCGTATGCACGCGCTGTCCCTCGGGCGGCACCTCAGGCAACGCGGAATCCGGCTGCGGCAGCTCATCCGCCCATACGTCGCCCGCCTGCGCCACACGCAGAAAAACGCCGGAGCGTTTCAGCTGCCCGGCGTAGTTCTGCGCCAGACGCGGCAGCGCCTCCGGCCTGCGCGCCTGCACTGCGGCGGCGTCCGCGGCAAGGCTCTGCGCCACGGAATGCTGCTGCGCCAACAGCTTGCCGCATTCGGCTTCAAACGCACGCTGCTGACTGACGGACGCAATGGCCGTTGTGCCGCCGCCCAGTGCAAGCAGAAACAGCGCCAGTGTGAGCAGATAGGTCTTTTGCCAGAATTTCAGCCGGACGCTCCCGCGTCCCTTTTCCATTTTGTTCCGCAAGCGCCGCGCCTCCATTTTCGGGAGCGCCCGGCGCGCTCCCTATTCCTTTGTGCTCAGCCGGTAACCGAGCTTGTACACCGTCTGGATACGATCTTCAAAGCCCAGCTTTTTGCGCAGCTTCTGAATATGTACGTCCACGGTTCGGGTGTCTCCCTCATAATCGTAGCCCCAGGCCAATTGCAGCAGCTTTTCCCGGGAAAGCGCCAGATTCCGGTTGCGCACCAAAACGCCCAGCAGCATAAATTCCTGCGGCGTAAGCGCCACCTCGTGCCCGGCAACGAACACACGGTGCGTGCCGAACTCCACATGGCAGTCGCCCAGGTCGAACACCTCGGCCCCGGCGTGCACGCGGCGCAGCACGGCCTCCACGCGGGCCAGCAGCTCCAATATCTCAAAGGGCTTCACGATATAATCGTCGGCGCCAAGGCCCAGCCCCTGCAAACGGCTGGAAAGGTTGTTCTTCGCCGTAACGAAAATGACGGGCAGCGCCGGGTCCAGCTGTTCCTTTACTTCAAAGCCGGAGCAGCCCGGCAGCATCACATCCAGCAGCACAAGGTCGAACCGCTCGGCCCCTGCCATCTCCAGCGCACAAGGGCCGTCGAAAGCCTGCGCCGCTGTGTGGCCCACCAGCATAAGGTTGCGTTTGACAAGCTCACTGATGGGGCGCTCGTCCTCCGCGATCAATATTTTCGCCATAAAGCGACACTCCTTTTTTTCCGATCCCCATTATCTCTCAGACTTGTTAGAAAGTTGTAATGGGCGGCGGCGCGCCGGTGTGCCGCGCGGGGAGGCTTTTTCCCCTGCGCACAACAAAAGCGCCGCACGTCATATAGACGCGCGGCGCTGCCGTTTTGTTGCAAAAAGTTTACAGTTTCGTCATTCCATGCCCAGGATCGCGATGCCCACGGCAGCCACCGCAATAACGGCGTACTGCGCCTTCGACAGCTTTTCCTTGAGGAAAATGCGGCTCCACACCAGAGACATGATACAGTAGGAAGAGATCATGGGCGCGGCCACGATGGCGTTTGCGCCGATGGCGAACACATAAGCGAACTGGCCCGCGGTCTCGCACAGGGCGGCGGCCAGCTTGGGCTTTTCCGCCGGAAGGCTGATCTTCTGCTTTTTGACGATCACCACATACACAAACGCAAAAACGGCCATCATCAGAAACGTCAGCTCATAGGCGATGTTCGCCTGCTCCTCGGCAATGACGGTATCCAGCAGGAGCGCATCCGCAAAGGTGCCCAGGCCGTCGATGATGCAGTACAGGATAGGGAACAGAATAGCCAGAAAGCTGCGGGTATGCTTTTTGTCGGGCGTATCGCCCTCCCGGCGGCGCAGCGCATCGTCCTGCTTCTTTTCGATATAGGAAAGCGCGAATACGCCCACGCATACCAGCGCCACCGCGAAGAACTGCAGGCCGGACATCGTTTCCTTCAGAATGAAAAAGCACAAAAGGGCCGCTACCGCGCCCGAGGAATTGCAGATGGGCGAGGAAATGGAAAGCTCAATGTACCGCAGGCCCGCATAACCCAGGATCATGGACAGGATATACATAGCCGAGGCGGGCAGATAGGTGACGATATCCGAAATGCTGAACGGCGTGCCCGTGGCGATGAGAAAGAAGGCGTGCGCGCCCATTACAACGCCCACAGCCATGACCATCTTCCAATGGCTGTATTTATCGTCGGGCCTGGAGCCCAGCTTGGAGAACAGGTCCGAACCGCTCCAGAACAGAATCGCAATCAGGGAAAGAATAAACCATGTCATATGTAAAACATCCTTCTAAATTTTATAAAGGCACACAGCAAAACAAAGCCTGCGCACGAGGCGCGGGCGGCTGCATGCGGGTGGCCGTGCGTTCAGAAGGATGCGGCCGGGGGCGGCCTGCGGGGAAACCGGGTATTGTGCCAGCACTGGGTACGCCGGATGCTGTTTCGTGTCATGAAAAGATGCCGCCTCCTTTTGCCGAAAATTTGCAAGCGATTCATTCTATCATGAACACACAAAAAAGCGCAAGTGTTTTGGTGCAAAAAACGCTTGCCGGCCCACAAAGGGCCGCCAAGCGTTTTGCGTGCACCGGCGCCAAAGCCGTCATCCCACAAAGGCGCTTTCTTCCGCAGAGGCGCCTTCGCGCTCCGCGTTTCCCCGCTTTGGTCAATGCACCACGACGGCGCGGCTGCCCATTTGCCTGAAGCATTGCAGAAACGCAGCCGCGTCCACTCTGCGCCTGCCCTGCAGCGGGTCTGCGATGGTGCAGGTATCCCCGTCCCACCCCGCAAGCACGACGCAGTGCAGATTGGCATAAGGCGCGTAGGTCTCGCCCGTATCCGCCAGCAGCCAGGTGCAGCCTCCCGTGCGCGGTGCGGAAAGGTCTTTTGTGATCCACACGATCACAGGGTCTCCGCCGCGCAGATACTGCAAAAGCCCCTGTCCGGTAACGCCTGTTATATCCGCCGCACGCAGAGCCGAGCCCTGCGCCGCCAGATAGGCGTTCGCCCCCTGTGCCACCGGCTGTGCGAAGCAGTAAAAGCCCAGGCCCGCGGCTGGGTCGCCCGCATAGGCCAGCTCTGGGTCAGGCCCGGTGCGGCCGTCCGTGGTTTCTTCGATATCGCCGCGCGGGATATAACCATAGGCAAGGTCCAGCTTGTCGGCGGGCACGCCCTTATATTTCAAAAGAGCCGCCAGGCTGGCGGCCTCGCAGCCGTTGGGCAGCTCCGGGTTTTGCAGGACCGTCCTGACCGGGAGCTGCACTCCGAACCGGCTGCGTGCCCTTCCATACAGACGGAACGCACACAGCAGCGCCCCGCAGCACAGCGCCACAGCGGCAAGCCGCCGCCATGCGCCGGGCTGTGTTTTGCGCGCATGAGCCGGTTTGTAAAAGACGGCGGCACGCCCGGCGCGCTCCGTCAGAGCATTCCAGCCCTGCACGTTCCGCGAATGGAGCGTCACCTCCCGATCATAAACGGTCTGCATTCCCATTCCTCCCCTTTGGGCAGGCTGGCTCCTGCCCTTTTTTCCAGATTAGCGCGCGTTTGTTTCAAACTTGTCGCCTTTTTGTATCCGGCATGTTACCGTGCTGCAAAAAAGGAGGACCACTCAGCCCAGCGGAACGGCAGCGGCTTCCGCTCCGTTCGTTTGCTTCGTGTTCTGAATCCGGACCGCTAAACCATCCAGGGGCGCCGTGCGCAAAAAAGCTCCCGGCGGCGGGGGCACAGGCTTCTTCGCCTGCGCCTTTTCCCGCCGCCGGGAGCCATCGTCTGCCGTTCTGTGCTTTTACAGCGCCATACGCATAGGAACGTGGGGATACCCTTCGTCCAGATACGGTTCACCGTACGGCGCAAAGCCAACGGCCTCGTAAAAGCCCTGCTTGTCGTACTGTGCGCCCACCTCCAGCGTGCGCGCCCCCTGCGCCCGCGCCTTATCCGCCACGGCCGCCAGCAGCAGCCGGCCCACGCCCTGCCCGCGCAGGCCCCGCTGTACGGCAATGCGCCCCGCATGCCACACGCCCGGCGCGTCCGCAAACACACGCGCCGTACAGCGCGCGGCCCCTGTTTCGTCCAAGCCCAATACATGCAGGGCGTTCTTGTCCTGCTCGTCCCTGTCCGCCTCCAGCGAAAAGCCCTGCTCGTCCACGAATACCTCTTTGCGCAGCCCATGGGCCAGCGCCATGCGCGCTGCGTCGTCAAACCCAAACCATTCAAAGTGCAGCGTCAATTTTATTCCTCCCTCCGCGGCGCGGCATGCGCCGCCTTTGGGGAATATTGTAGCCGACGGACGTTAAAAAAGCAACAGCACACGCAGCAGCAGCATGGTGACCACGCCCGGCGCGCCCAGCACCACGGCTACAAACGCCGTGGCGTAATTAAGCGCGATGGAAACGCCCGTGTACCCTGCCAGCAAATTCACCGCGCCCAGAGATGCGGCCCCGCACACCGCGCTGCCCAGCGCCCGCAGCAGCGGCCGCTTTGCCTTGGATGCTGCCAGCACTACGCCGATCACGCTCATCAGCGCCGCGAACACTCCGATGGTCTGTACCAGGATCATTTTCCTCACCTCGCCACAGCATATGCGGACAAGGCCCCCGGTATGACACCCGGATGCGCCCGGGGAGCAGCCGCCGCGGCAGCGCTTTTCCCGGGCGCGCAAAAGCCCCGGCGGGTACGGCTGTCTGCCGCACGCCCGCCGGGGCCCGCCGGGCCGGAAGCACCGGCTCCTTCCGCTACTGTTCCTGTGCCGGAACGAAATCCACATTGCCCTGAGAGACATCCACGCCCGCCACACGCACGCGCATGACGCCGCCCAGCCGCCATTCCCGGCCGGACAGAATATCCCGCAGCGCCACGCCCTCGGTGAGCGTAAGCGCGTTTTCCGAAAGCGCCTGCGCGCGCACAAGGCCTTCTACGGTATTGGGCAGCTCCACATACAGGCCGAACTGCGTGACCGACGAGATCACGCCGTCGAATTCCTCTCCCTCGAAGCGGCGCATGTATTCGGCCTTGTAGCAGTCCTCCACATCGCGCTCCACCGTCATGGCCAGCACCTCGCGCTCGGAGGACTGCACCGATGCTTCGGCCGCGAACTGCGCATATTTTTTCTGCACCGCGCCGTCGTCCATACCCGCGCAAACGTCGGAAAGGATACGGTGGATGGCAAGGTCCGGATAGCGCCGGATGGGCGAGGTGAAGTGGGCGTAATCTGCCAGCGCAAGGCCGAAGTGGCCCTTGGGCTGCGGCTCGTACTTTGCCTTGGCCATGCTGCGCAGCACACTTGTGTGCACCGGGCGCTCCAGATTGGTGCCCCGGGTATCGGCCAACAGCTTCGCAAGCTCCAGCGTGGTGGGCGTATCGCCCGCAAAATGGAAGTCCACACCCGCCGCCGTCAGCGTCTGCTTCAGCTTTTCGATCCTCTCTGGGTCCGGCGCTTCGTGCACACGGTACACGAACGGCAGCTTCAGCCGCCGCGCCAGCGCCGCCGCCGAGGAATTGGCCAGCAGCATAAATTCCTCGATCATCTGCTCCGCCTCGCCGCGTTCGCGCTTCACCACGTCCACACAGCGGCCCGCCTCGTCCAGCACCAGCTTTGCCTCGCCGCTCTCAATATCCATCGCGCCCCGGGCTGCGCGCAGCTTGGCCAGCTTGTGGTACAGCTCGCGCATCAGCGGCAGCTCCTGCGCCACGGCGGCGTAACGCTGGCGCAGCGCGTTGTCCGCCGTGCCGTCAAAAATGGCGTTCACCTCTTTGTACACACCTTTCACGCGGGAACGGATGACGGATTTCACGAACGCGTAATCCACTACACGGCCCGCGGCGTCCAGCTCCATCATACAGGAGAATGCCAGCCGGTCCGCGCCCTCGTTCAGGCTGCAGATGCCGTTGGAGAGCTGGCGCGGCAGCATGGGAATGACGCTGTCCGCATAATATACCGATGTGCCCCGCGCAAACGCCTCGGCGTCCAGCGCGCTGCCGGGGCGCACATAATGGCTCACGTCCGCGATGTGTACGCCCAGCCGGTATCCCGTATCGGTCTTTTCCAGGGAAATGGCGTCGTCGATGTCTTTCGTCTCGGCGGAATCTATGGTGAAGACAGGCATGCCGCGGTAATCCCTGCGGCCCGCCGCCTCTTTTTCCCCCACGGCCGCGCCCTCGTATTTTTTCGCTTCAGCCTTTGCCTTGAGCGGGAAATGGCGCGAGAGCCCCGCGCCATACAGCAGTGCCTTTGCGCACTGCTTGGCCTCCTCGGCGCTGCCGAAGCGCATGGCTACGCCCGCCCGGTGGTCCTCGTGGGAATCGCCGCGCTCCAGAATCTCCACCGCAGCCTTTTCACCGTCGCGCGCGCCGCCGTCGGCGCTCTTTTTGATATAGATGGGGCAGTGCGGACACGCGTCCGGCACCAGCGCCAGCCTGCCCTCAATGGTCTCCACCGTTCCGGTAAAGCGGTTGTTTTCCTTCACCACGGCCAGCACCTCGCCCTCGGACGAGCCCTCTACGCGCGGATGCTCGAACAGCGACACCAGCAGCGTGTCGCCGGGCATGGCTCCCATCAGGTATTTGCCCGGAATGAAGATATCCTGCCCGTCGGGCTGCACAGGCCGCGCGAAGCCAAACTTGCCCGCCAGCTTCACCAGCGTACACTCCACGGCGTTCCCTGTTTTCGGGTCCGGCACGGCGTACACGCCCTTGCGGCACACCACCTTGTTCCGCTCCACCAGCTCGTCCACGGCGCGGGCCACTTTTTTGTCGTTGCCCAGCTTCGCCTTCAGCTCTTTCAGGCGGCGCGGCTTCTTTTGCAGCTCTTTCAGTATTTTTGCTTTGATTCCCATAATATGCTCCTTACTCCACACACATAACAATACTTTTCCCCGGTCTTCGGAGATATATAGCAAAAAAGCCCGCCAAAAGCTGGCGGGCTTTTTTCTGGCTTATTTCAGATAGATGCTGATGACGCCCACCAGGATAGCGAGCACAAAGAACACGATGGCCGCATACTTGGTGTATTTGGCAAGCATGGCATTGGAGGAACGCGAGCGCCCTTCGTTGCCCATCATCTCACCGCCGGCGATCGCACCGGACAGGCCGTTGCCCTTGGATTCCTGGAACAGAACCATCACGATGATGGCAATGCTGCACAAAATCAGCAAAACACCGCTGATAATCTCTAAAACACCCATTTTGAAACCTCCAGTTCATTCGCGTAAATAACTATACCATAGCCCGCGGCAAAAAGCAAGCATATTTCTCGCGCGGCGCGCGGGTTTGCGAGGCCTTTCGTGTTTTATCCCATCCTTTGGCGCGCCCGGCGCCCGGCCGCGGGGCAAATTTGCAAAAAAGAGCGGCTTTTCCCCGCGTTTTGTGGTATGCTATTAACAGCCGCCGGTGCGCCTGTATGGGCGCACCGGCCATGCGCGCGGCGCACCTCCGGGGCGTCCCGCCGCTTTCTAAAAAACGAGCAAGGAGAGATCATATGATTCACCGCCGTAAAGCCGGCCGCGCGGCCGCCGCCGTGCTGGCCGCCTGCCTGCTGTTTTCCGCCTGCGGGCCGAACCTGTTCCAGACGCAGGCCGAGGAACGCCCGCCCGTTGTGCATGCCGATGTGGATTTCAGTACGCTGGAGTACGCACGTCCCGACCTGGACGCGTTGAACGCGAAGATCGACACAGCGCTGGAGCAGGTCTCCGCCGGAGACAAGGAAGAAGAAACATTGGCCCTCTACGACGACATTCTGGCGGATATCAGCGAGCTGGACACCATGAGCGCCATCGCCGGCATCCGCTACAATATCGACCTTACGGACGAATATTACGAAGCCGAGGAGCTGGCTCTGGACGAAGCATACACCCGTCTGGACAACCGCATGAACGAACTGACGGGCGCGATCCTGGAATCCGGCTACGGCAAGGCCGCCCGTGCGCGCTGGGGCGACGGCTTCGTGGAGCGTTACGAGGTGAACAGCAAGCTCAATTCTCCTGAGATAGAAGAGTTGAGCATACGGGAACAGGCCCTTGTGAGCGAGTATCAGAAGCTGTCCGCCACCGAATATACGGCCGAGCGCGACGGAGAAGCCGTGACGCTGAACGATCTGGATCTGACGCAGGAATCCGATATCGCGCTGTACTATGCGATCTATGAAAAGCGCAACGCAGAGCTGGGACAGATCTACCGTGAACTGGTGCAGCTGCGCGTGGAGATCGCCAAAAAGCTGGGTTATGACAGCTACACCGATTACGCCTATGACCTCCTGGGCCGCGATTTCACCAAAGAGGATGCGGCCGCGTTCAGCGAAAAGGTCAAGGAGTACCTGGCCCCCATCAGCGACGCGATCTACAACCGCTATTACAGCGATATTGCCGCGGCACAGGCCCGCACGGACGTTACCTTTGACGACGGCATCCCTGTGCTGGAACAGGCGCTGAAGAACGGTGGATATCCCGCCGCCATGAGCGACGCGCTGACCTACATGCTGGAACACAACCTGTACAGCTTCGGCGGCGGCGCAAACAAAATGGCTGCGGGCTACACCACGCTGCTGAACCGTTACGCCGCGCCGTATATGTTTGTGAATACCGATTATTATACCGACCCGGGTACACTGTTCCACGAGTTCGGCCACTATTACAACTTCTACCTCATGGGAGAGACGCTCTGGAACGACGGCAACAATCTGGATCTGGCGGAGATCCACTCCCAGGGTCTGGAAGTGCTGATGTTCGACACCTACGAGGATATGTACGGCGAGGACGCCTCCTATATCGAGTACGCACAACTGATGAACCTGGTGGATTCCGTACTTCAGGGCTGTGCCGAGGACGAATTCCAGCAGGCCGTGTTTGAGGACCCGGACATGCCGCTGGACGAGATGAACCTTCTGCATGCCCAGATCTATCAGGACTACATGGGTTATCCTCTGGTTTACGAGTGGGTGGATATCCACCATCATTTCGAAACGCCGTTCTACTATGTCAGCTATGCCACCTCCGCCGTGTCCGCGCTGGAACTCTGGGCGGACGCGCTGGAAAACCGGGACAAAGCCATGCAGATCTATGATAAGCTGACGCAATATACCATCAACGTGGAATATCTGGAAACACTTAAGGAAGTGGGGCTGAGCGACCCGTTCTCCTCCGATTGTGTGCAGCGCGTGGCGCAGGCGCTGAAT
>OGYI01002958.1_pt1 | contig 11477 bp, 10 predicted proteins | sample 1576521 | NCBI WGS metagenome assembly OGYI01 (sample SAMEA3541484, study PRJEB24748) | human gut metagenome | biome: human gut; feature: human-associated habitat; material: faeces | place: China | collected 2012
TTTATCTGCGAGGGGCCGCGGGAGCGGTCTGTGTCATCCGGGTTATCCCAGTCATCCCAGGCATCCCAGTCATCCCAGGCATCCCAGTCATCCCAGTCATCCCAGGCATCCGCCCGGTCATCGCCCCAGCGGACCAGCCACGGCATGTGGTTGTGCCATACCCTGGAGGCCAGGCGGGACGGCAGGCTGTTTGTATACCGTCCTCCCATGGCGGCTGAAACGGCAGTGATGCCCAGGCCAAGAAGAAGGAGTATCAGTCCGGTGATGGCGCATATTTTTACGAATCTCTTCATTTTATTACCTCCCTCGGTGAAGCAGGCGGCTAAGCCCATTGACGATACTTCGTATGACGAAAGGAACAAACCTTCCGTAAAACAGTACGGAAAGAGCCAGGCACAGGGCTCCGGCGCCCAGCAGGATCAATCCTGTGCCGGAGGCCATGAGTCCATCCAGTGGATGGGAAAACATGTGGAACACACCGTAGGGAAGCATAACAATACCGCCCAGGAGCACTGCAAAGGTGGTGGCTCCAAGTGTCACCAGGACAGCTGTCAGAATGCCCAGGACTCCCGCGGCCAGACCCAGCAGACCGCCGCCAACACCAAGGAACACGGGAAAGGCCACAATGATGAGCACAGCCCATAATATGAGCTTTATCACCTTGCTGGTCCTGGGCGGAGGGGGATTGGAAGTTCCATTGTTCTCCTCTGTATAAGTCTGCTCCGGGCCATGGTTAAAACCGCGTTTCTGGTCAAAGCTCTGTTCCTGGTCAAAGTTCTGTTCCCGGTTATAGCCCTGTCCCCGGCTGCCGTTTCCCTGGCCGCCGCTCTCCTGCTCTTCCGGCAGGTCCAGACGCTTTGCCATGGCATAGCCGGGATCACGGAACCGCTCATCCTGATATCCCTGTTCTGTGAATTCTCCGCCGCTCTCCAGATGTCCGGCTATGTCAGCACGGATGATGGCGGCAATCCGTTCAGGGCTTCCTAATTCCTGGATGACCTCTGCTTCCTTATCAGGACCGGCCTCTTCAAAGTAATCTGTATAGTATTGGACCGCATCGTCCTTGTCTTCATCCTGGATGTCCTGCAGAAGATATGCAAGCTCCTTCATAAACTCATCCCTGGTCATAGCTTCGCCTCCTTAAATATCTGGGATATCTTCTGTGAATAAGTTACCCATTCCCCCCGGTACAAATTCAGCTGTACCCTGCCTTTTTCCGTCAGCCTGTAATATCTGCGGTTCCTGCCGTCAATGGCCATATCATACACTTCCAGGCAGTCCTCCTTCTGGAGGCGTCTCAGCACCGGATATAAGGTGGACTCCGAAATATCAATGGCCTGCCGGACATCCTGGGTGATTTTATATCCATAAGTCCCTTCCGCATCCTTTGAGACAACTGCCAGCACAATAGCGTCTAAAAGCGCGGAGCCAGTGTTAAATATCATAAGCACCCCTCTGTTCTAAAAACAATATTATTAGTTGCATCATATTATACAATATATAATATAGTTATACTATACAGCATATAGTATTATATGTCAACACAAGAAATTCAAAAGATTCTGTTATATTTTCTTAAGCCTCTTTAGAAACAATTTACCAATCAGTCAAACTTAAGACACAAATAGCCGGTATACTATAAGACATAAACAAGCAGTCAGAGCTTTTAATATAGATACCATACATAATAAGCCGGTGGGATTGGCAGAGGGCCTTTCTTACCGGCTCAACCTAATTTATGGAGTAATGATTGAAAATAAGAATGGAATCAGCTACAATGGAACAATCAAGATAAAAAGCAGGTAATAGAAATGAACGCAGGAATCATTGCCGGGCAGATGCTGGTTTTGTTTTTTATGATGTTGGCAGGTTTTATTGCCTTTAAGGCGCACATAGTCTCACAGGCCGGCTCTAAAAGCCTGTCCTCCGTTATCATTAATATCTTTAACCCATGTCTCATCATATCCGGAGTACTGAATAAGAAAATCACATACAGTCCCCGCATGGTAGCAGAGAACCTGGTTCTGGTGGCCGTGTTTTTTCTGGTGCTCATTGTCCTGAGCCGTCTGTTCACAAAGATGATGAGGCTTCTGCCGGGGGAGGTAAACAGCTACCGTCTCATGATGATATTTCCCAACCTGGGGTTTATGGGAATCCCGCTGGTGCGCAGCCTGTACGGTGAGGAGGCTGTAATATTCGTGGCATTTTATATTGTTGGTTATAATCTTCTGGTTTATTCTTACGGCATCCTTTTGGCTATGGGGACAAGGGATGATTGCGAAGACGCTGGAAAGGAAGCGGCAAAACGGGCCGGGCTTCCCTGGAAGAAGATGCTCAATATCGGAATGGGCGCCTGTATCACGGCAATTTTTATATTTGCTTTTCACATCCGGGTGCCGGAGCCGGCAGCTGATTTTGTGGACAGCATGGGAAACGCGGCAGTGCCCTTATCCATGATGACTGTGGGCATCATGGTGGCCCAGTCGGACTTAAAGTCCCTGGTAACAGACAAAAAGCAGCTTCTCTTTGCCTTTATCAGCCTTTTGGTCATACCGGCAGTCTGCATACCGTTTATGAGAATGCTGCCTGTTGACAAGGTTTCTTATGGAATTTTTATTCTTTTGATTGCAATGCCGGTGGGCAGCGTGGTTATGCTGGTTGAGAAGGAATATGGCGCCACAGACGGAAGGATATCGGCCAAAAGCATTGCTTTGACCTCCATCCTGTCCGTGCTCACCATTCCTGTGATTACATATCTGGCATGACAGGGGACGGTTAAGAAGGGGTGGCTGAACCATCCCGGGATGTACGGTAGATATTCATTCTGTTTCTGCGGGCAAATCCGATGACAGTCAGATTGTATTCAGCAGCCAGCTCCAGGGTAAGGTCTGTGGGTGCGGAGCGGGATACAATGACAGGTATGCCTGCCCATATGGCCTTTTCTGCAATGGGGCGCGGAATCCGGCCTGTGGTATATACACTGGTGCCTGCAAAATCCACACGGTCCTTTAAGGCGCGGCCCACTGTTTTTTCAAAGGCCCGGCTTCGGTCCAGGTCCTCTGTCATGTAAAGGACCGCACAGTCACGGCACAGCATTACGCTGTGGACATTGCCGGTTTTGCGAAACAGCTCCGAGGCATCCAGAAGGTGCTGTGACAGAGAGAGTATGTGATCAGGACAGATGTGTAAATCCGGGAGGCGGACCATGGTGCGGTCCGTTTCCCGGATTTTCAGATCCGCCCGGTTAAGAGACGGACGGATGCTTAAATCCATTATATCCTCAGGGGAGGAGATGACGCCTGAGGTATAAAGCCTGCCTAAGAGCATCTCCTCCAGATATTCCGGAATACAGTGAAGGACTTCGGTGCAGCGGCCGTTGATATGGACGTTTAGGGAACATTCCGCCAGCACTTCGTCCATGGAGGGCGTTTCCCTGCCGTCTTCATACCGTATGACCGGATACTGTTTCGTGAATTCCATCATGTTTTATATTCCTTTCCATCACGCTTTTTGGATTCGGATTGCGCAGGCTTTATATTCTGGGATTCTCGCCAGGTCGTCCAGCGCAGCGTTGGTAATCCGGTTCACATTGCCGTCCGCGAAGTGGAAGGTCATGAAGGCCTCATGCGGGCTGACTTTCTGTCCCACCCGCGCGGTGCTGGTAATCCGGCCGCGTCTGGAGGACACAAGTACTTTGTCTCCATGGCTGATGCCAAGGGCCTTAGCATCCTCCTCGTTGACCTCGATATAGGATTCGCTGCAGATTTCATTCAGGCCCTCGGTCCGTTTTGTCATGGCACGGGTGTTATAGTGGTAGAGCATGCGCCCTGTGGTCAGCAGGATTGGGTACTCCTCATCCGGAAGCTCCCTGGATTCCTTGTAAACAGCGGGATAGAAATATCCAAGCCCTCTGGAGAATCTGCCCGCATGGAGTATGGGCGTACCCGGATGGTCTTTGGATGGACAGGGCCACTGCAGGCTCTCACCCGCATCCAGCCTGGCGTGGCTGATTCCGCCGTAGGACGGGGTTACGCAGGCTATCTCATCCATGACCTGGGCTGCGCTGTCATAATGGCAGGGATATCCCATCCTGCCCATAACGTCGCAGAATATCTGTATGTCATCCCTTGCCAGCCCCGCTGGTTCAACAGCCTTGCGGACCCGCTGGAGACGGCGCTCCGTGTTGGTGAAGGTGCCTTCCTTTTCAGCATAGCTGACGCCCGGAAGAACCACGTCAGCGTAGGCAGCTGTCTCTGTCATGAAAAGTTCCTGCACCACCAGGAAATCCAGGCTCTTTAATGCTTTTTCAATATGTCCCGTGTCCGGGTCAGTCACGATTGGGTCCTCGCCAAAGATATACAGTCCCTTTATGCTGCCCTTTATGGCTGCCGGGAAAACCTCGGTGGAGGTAAGGCCGGGCCTGGTATTTAATTCCACGCTCCACGCTGTCTGGAATTTGTGGATGACGTCCGGGTTGGCAACCTTCTGGTAGCCGGGGAAATCTGTTGGCAGGCATCCCATATCGCAGGCGCCCTGTACATTGTTCTGGCCCCGCAGCGGATTGATGCCGCAGCCCGGCCTGCCCAGTTTACCGGTCATCATGGCCAGGTTGGAAAGGCTCATGACGCCTTCTGTGCCGGTGGAATGCTCTGTCACGCCCAGACAGTATATGATGGGCGCCTTGCGGGCGCCTGCGTACATCCGAGCAGCCTGTATCAGGTCCTCCTGACGGATGTGGCAGATTTGGGCCACCTTCTCAGGGGGATAATCCTCTAAAATCTGTTCCAGGATTTCAAAGCCTTCTGTCCGGGAGGATATGAAATCCATATCAGCCAGGCCTTCCTTCAATATAATGTGCATCATACCGTTGGCAAAGGCCACATTAGTGCCCGGCTTTATCTGCAGGTGCAGGGCCGCGTCATTTGTCAGGTCAATTTTCCTGGGATCCACCACAATCAGTTTGGTGCCCCGCCTGACTGCGCGGCGTATCTGAGTGCCTGCTACGGGATGGGCTTCGGTTGGATTGGAGCCTACAAGGAGAATCACATCCACATCTCCTGTAATATCCGCAATGGGATTGGTCATGGCGCCGGAACCAAGGGTCATGGCAAGACCGGTCACAGAGGCAGAGTGGCAGATACGGGCGCAGTTATCCACGTTGTTGGTGCGAAAGGCAGCGCGCATCATTTTCTGGAACACGAAATTGTCCTCGTTGGGTGCTCTTGAACAGGAGAAACCGGCGATAGCGTCATTGCCGTACTTTTTCTGGATTTCCCTGAACTGTTCTGCCATGTAATCCAGGGCTTCATCCCAGGAAGCCTGTTCAAGCTGCCCGTTCCTTCGTATGAGGGGATGGGTCAGACGGTCGCCGGAGCCCACGAATTTGTAGGAACCGAATTTGCCCTTTACACACAGCAGATTGTGGTTGGACGGCCCGTCAGCCGGTTCTGCGCCCACGATGCGGTTGTCCCTGACCAGCAGATCCATCTGGCAGCCGGTGGCGCAGTGGGGGCATGTGGTCCTGACCTTCCTGACCTCCCAGCTGCGGTACTTTTTGTGGTCCTTGGCTGACAGGGCTCCTGTGGGACAGTGGGAAACGCAGTTTCCGCAGGATTCACAGGTGGTCTCAGACCAGGGCCTGCCGTAGGCAGTGGTGATGATGGTATCAAAGCTGCGGTCCTTCAGGCTGATTACGTTTCTGCACTGCAGCTCTTCGCATATCCGTACGCAGCGCCGGCACATGATGCAAAGCTGCGGATTGTATTCAAAGAATGGATTGGACGTATCCTTTGGGGCGTTTACCCGCTTTCCACTGTCATAGCTGGTATACTCCACGCCGTATTCCATACAGTAATCCTGAAGCTTGCAGGAGCCGTTCTGAGGGCAGGAGAAGCAGTGCTCCCGGTGGTTGCTCATAAGGAGGTCCAGGACAAAGCGCCTGGCTTCCATCACCTTTTCTGAGCGGGTGGAAATGACCATGCCTTCGGTGCAGTGCTCGGAACAGGCAGTGACAAGCCCTTTTTTCCGCCCGCCGTCTACTTCCACCACGCACATGCGGCAGGAGCCGTCAGGAGCCAGTTCTTTCATATAGCACAGGGTGGGTATCTGGATTCCCAGCCCGGCGGCAGCTGAAAGTATGGTGGTCTCCGGCGCCACCTCGCATGGTATATGGTCAATTTCAATATGTATCCTGGTATCCGGATCTATATGGTGAGACATGCTTTATTCCTCCCGTTTTCATGACATGCGCAGGCTCCCGCAGGGCAGGCGCCTCCGTTTATATGTGCTTCAAAGTCGCCTCTGCGGTGGCGGAGGGCAGACATCAGGGCAACATTCACAGACTGGCCCAGGCCGCAGGCCGAAAGCTGGGACACCTGCCGGGCCATGTATTCCAGGCGCTCCACATCCCCGTCCTTAGCCCTGCCTTCCACGAAATCCGTGAGGAGTTCCAGAATACGGGTCGTGCCCAGACGGCAGGGAGTGCATTTTCCGCAGGACTCATGGACAAAGAATTCAAAGACTTTCTGTATATATTCCACGATACAGACACTGTCGTCCAGGACCACAATGGCGCCGGAACCCACTGCCAGCCCCTTAGGAGCCAGGGTCTCATATGTATAGGGTGTATCCAGCTGTTCGGGAAAGCCGATGGGGCCGGACTGGCCGCCCATGTGGAAAAATCCGGGTTTTCTGCCTGTAGACGTGCCCCCGCCGTATTTCTCATCCATTATCAGCTGGCGCAGGGAAATGCCAAGGCCCACCTCAAACACGCCTCTGTTTTTTACATGACCGCTTATGGATACCAGTTTGGTGCCGCCGCTTTCAGCCGTGCCGTAAGAAAGGAACTTCTGGCTGCCCTCATCAAGGATGATGGGCACGCAGCACAGCGTCTCCACATTGTTGACCAAGGTGGGTTTGCCGTACAGACCCACTTCGGCCAGATGAGGCGGTTTGATTCTGGGACGCCCTGTTTTCCCTTCAATGGAGTTGAGCATGGCGGAATTCTCGCCGCATACATAGGCTCCCCCTCCGGAAACCACGGTGATGCTGTAATCAAAGCCCGGAACGCCCAGGATATCTTTTCCCAGGTATCCCGCATCCTCTGCATTTTGCAGGGCTGTCTCAAAAATTTTCTGTATCCTGCGGTACTCTCCGCGTATGTAGATATAGCCCTGTTTAGAGCCGAATACATATCCCGCAATGAGCATGCCTTCTATGACGCTCAGGGGCGTTTCTTCCAGCAGCACCCGGTCCTTAAAGGTGCCGGGCTCTCCTTCGTCCGCATTGCATACAATATACTTTGTATCCCCTTCGATCCTGTATAAGCTTTTCCATTTCCGCCCGGCAGGATAACCGGCGCCGCCCCTGCCCTTTAGGTTGGAGCGGCTGATTTCTTCCAGGATTTCTTCTTTTTCCATGGACAGAGCCTTGCGTATGCCTGAAAATCCTCCCAGAGCTTCAAACTCAGGGACAGATACAGGGTCCATTCTGCCCACGCGTCTTAATAAAACAGATTCTTGTATTTCCATGTAAGTGTTCTCCCCCAATTATTGATTGCGTTTACCGGACCTTAAGTCAGCCAGAAGCTGACGGATTTTCCGGCGGTCCAGATTCCCGTATACCGTGTCCTTTACCTTGATGACAGGCCCTATGTCGCAGGCTCCCACACAGGGGATATAGTGGTAGGCAAAGACACCGTCCTCTGTGGTTTCGCCTATGCCCACACCCAGCTCCTCCTTCAGAATCTGTGCGATTTCCTCAGAACGGGAGAAATGGCATGGAGTGCTGTTGCATACCTTCAGCACGTACCTGGCCTTTGGTTCTGTCTTTAACATGGCATAAAATGTTATGATGTCATATACCCGTGTGGGATTCATTCCCACTTCCTCTGCCACCAATGCAGCAGTTTCCTCATCAATGTAGTTGTAGCCTGAGGCGTTTTGCAGCTCATAGAGGATAGCCAGAAGGTGTTCCTTGTCCCCTCCGTTGTCCCGGATGATAGCCCTCTTTTCCTCGGCGGTCAGTTGGCTGGTGATTTCCATGCTTTATTCTCCTTATGTCCGTTTTCTGAAATAATGTGTATCCATAAAGACTAACCTAACAAATATGGGCAAAATAGTCAATAAAAGTTAAATTAATAACGCGGAATTTGTTGAAAATGCGAGAGCGTGTTTTAGAAAAAAGTGACGAAACAGATCAATTCAGAGCAGATCAATAAAATCAGTCATCTTGGGGTTCTGGGACATTTCCTCCTGATAGATAACTACCTGATACCGATAGACTTTAGGTGTCAGGGATACATAACGGATCTGTTCATTCTCAACTTTAAGACCACTGGGCAAAAAGGCAAGACCGGTACCCTCAGCTACCATATGTATGGTGGCTGAGGTATTGTCCAGTTCACATACAATATCAGGGTTAACCCCCAGCTGTTTGAATATATGGTCCGTAATACTGCGCATGGTTGAGTTTTGCTTGGATAGAATAAAATGTTCGTTTTTAAGCAGCTCCCACTTAAGACGGCGGTTTTCGCCCCATATTTTGTATGGAAGAGTCCTGGGAACCAATAGAAGGATTTCTTCACGGTTGAGTACTTTATAGGGAAGGGTGATTTTTTGCAGGGAATCCAGGGAGGTAATGATTAACGCAAGCTGCCCCATGTTTAATTTTTTCAGAAGATTTTTGGTACTTTCATCTGTGGCATATAGTTCCACACCAGGGTATTTTTTCTGAAAAAGACCGGAGGCAGTCAAAAAACGTTCCATTCCTTCCTGGGAAGATATCCCCACGCGGTAACGTTCTTTACTCGTAACAGAGATACTGCGTATTCTATCATATGCCTGTTCTTTAATATGCATAATATCTCTGGCCGCCTCAATGTAATACTGGCCTGCCTCGGTTATGGCAAGCTCTCTCTGATTACGAATAAAGAGCGGCGTGCCCAGCTCTTTTTCTAAATTAATTAGTGTCTGGCTTAGTGTAGATTGGGATATAAAAAGTTTCTCCGAAGCCCGGAGAATATTTTTTTCTTCCGCGATGGCAAGAATATATTCTAATTGCCGTGTATTCATTTACAACACCTCTCTGAAAATTATCGTTTTTCTCGATAATAGAATCCGGAAAAAAGAATTAGTAATTATGCTTATGTTAAAGTATACTATAAATATCAAAAATATACAATATGTCAAAATAAAAGAAAACCCCCTCTCCGTATAGGAGGGGAGAATAAAAAAAGTGCATAATAAATTATGCCATAATTGTACATTTTTGACAATAAAAATATAACAGGAGGAATTTGACATGGGTGGAAATGAAGTACTTGCAGGAATTGAAAAGGAAAAGTTAATCGTAATTTTCCGGGGGGTTCCCACGGAAGATGCCGCAGATGTGGCCAGAGCCCTGGCTGATGGGGGAGTTAAGTTTATCGAAATTACCTACAATCACTGCAAGGATGATCCTGAGGCATATTTTGAGGAACAGATGATGGCCGTAAAGGCTGCTGTGGGTGACCGGGTGTGTATGGGCGCGGGAACTGTCCTGACTGTGGACCAGGTGGAACTGGCCTGCCGTCTGGGAGCTGGTTACATCGTATCGCCAAACTCAAACGATGCGGTTATCAAGCGCACAAAGGAATTAGATATGGTATCCATACCTGGTGCCATGACTCCCACAGAGATTGTTCACGCCAGGGACTGCGGAGCAGATATAGTGAAGCTGTATATAGTAGACGATATAAACCATGTGAAGTACCTTATGGGACCATTGGGGCATATCCCCATGCAGGCTACCTGCAATGTAAGTCTTGATACGATTCCGCAATTCCTTAAGGCAGGGATAAAGGCATTTGGGACAAGAGCCTTTCTGACCAATGACCTGATTGAGAAGAAAGATTATAAAGAGATTGAGAAACGGGCAAGAGAACATATTGAGATAATAAAGGCTAATTCTTAAAAAATTAAGAGGGGAAGGGTTACTATATGATAAATAAAAATAGGTTATCTGTTCTGGCAATAGCAGCACTCATAACAGTCTCTCTGGCGGCATGCAGTTCCGGGAAAAAGGAGTCGGCAGCGGGGAGCCAGACATCTGCAGCCCAGGTGGACGAAAACCAGACATCCGGGACACAGACAACAGACACTTCTGCCGGGGATACGGCTGGCAAAGATGCGGTCAAGCTGATTACATCCACTTCCCAGCTGCCCGGAGCATCGACCCAGCTTCTGCAGTCCAGGATATCCGAGGTATCAGGACAAAAGGGCGGGGGAAACTTTCAGTTTGAACATTATGACAGCGCCACCCTTTTTAAGTCCAGTGCAGAGTTGGGGGCTCTCCTGGATGGAAATATTGATATAGGATTCATCCAGCTGGGATATTTCTATGACAATGGAGCGCTGTGGGCAAATATGTTTGATATTGCGTTCCTATATGATGACGTGGACGATATGATGCAGGTATTGGACACGCAGGGGGAGGTTGGAAAATGGGTGCAGGATCAGATTTGGGATGAATTTCACGTTAAAGTAATCGCCCCGTTTTACCTGGGAAGACGTGATGTATGGCTTTCAGACGGCTCACTTACAGTTCAGACCCCTGAGGATTTAAAAGGAGTAAAAATCCGTATGCCAAACTCAGCGTCATTCCTTGACATGGGGACGGCAATCGGCGCGGAGCCCACGCCCCTTGACAGCAGCGAGACATATCTTGCCATGCAGACAGGTACTGTGGATGCCCAGGAGAATATCATTCTGTCTTCGTATGCAAATGCTATGCAGGAGGTGTCAAAGAGCATTGTCATGACAGACCATATGATAACAGCCAATCTGGTGTGTGTTAATGGTGATAAATGGGAGAATATGACTCCAGAGCAGCAGGAACTGTTGACGCAGGTTATAAGGGAGGCTGTTGAACAGAATAACCAGGATGTGATGGCTGAGGAAGCGAAAATATTGGATGAATGTGTAGAAAAGTATGGGATTAATCTGCAGGAACCAGATAAGGATGCATTTAAGGAGTACGCATTCAAATACTATCTTTCCAATCCGGACAACGAGAAAAACTGGAACATGGATATTTTTAACGAGATAACCAAATAGGCCGCCAGGATGAGAGGAGGCATGCAATGAGAGCGAAGATTAAATGGTTATTTCTAAGAATAAGGGATTTTGTAGAAGTTTTTATTCCGGTTATTACATTTTCAGCTCTTTTCCTGGCATTTGTGTATTCTGTTTTCTCCAGGTATATACTGAACCGTCCCCCGGCGTGGGGGACGGAGGTACAGGTAGCGACTTACATATGGACTGTTCTGTTAGGAGCATGTTATGTGCGCAGGCTGAATAAACATGTAAATTTCACTATGATATATGATTTACTGCCGCAAGACGGTCAGAGGTGGTTAAGGATTTTCCGCAATTTGCTCATGGGTGTCACATATGGAATTCCCCTTCCCCACCTTCTGGGGCCCCATGGCCGGCATCCAG
>OGYI01002959.1_pt1 | contig 11477 bp, 10 predicted proteins | sample 1576521 | NCBI WGS metagenome assembly OGYI01 (sample SAMEA3541484, study PRJEB24748) | human gut metagenome | biome: human gut; feature: human-associated habitat; material: faeces | place: China | collected 2012
CCACCACTCTCCTGAAGTTTTACTCCTTTTCCATCAGAATCCATGGTAGCTATTTTCTTGTTATTACCACCGTTTACTTTATTACTCGAAGACACGTCAACGGGTTTACGATTTGTATTTTCTTTTTTACTATCATCTTTCTTTGCTCGGTTCTTTTCATACTCTAACATCTGATAATATCCATATTCTTCCAAATATCCCGGATCAGAATCACAAGCATCACCAATTCCATCCTTGTCATAATCCGCTTGATCTGGATTCGCTACATCTGGACAATTATCAAATTCCCGCTCATGCTCATCGCCGTCATCGCTAACCGTCAAAGTCGTCGTTGCCACGTTCGTCAGTCCAGAACTATCAGTCACCCTAAGTGTTAACAACCCAGAAAATTCCTTAGTAAACGTATAATTGACAAAAGGCTTATCTGTCGTCACGTCATACACACCATCTTGATCGACATCCCATTCATATTTCACAATTTTACCATTTGACGAATAAGAACCAGCGCCATCCAATTCTAATGTATCGCCAATTTTCGCCACATATTGACGATTTATCCAGGCATTTGGTTTGTTTGTCACATTTTCAACCGACGCATTAACTTGATCAACGAGCTTATCATTATCGTCAGCTTGTAAATATGCGCCGCCCGTTCTTTCAGCCAAAGACATCACAGGCGCCATCGCAACAGTACGAGAAGTGTCAATAATATATATTTGAGCTGGGTCAACAGCATAAGCAGCATCAACGATAGATTGTTCGGTTAGCTCAGTAACTGGCTCTGGATCCTTAGCTGGAGCGTCACCAATCACAATCATAATCTTCTTTACTCCCGCTCGCCACTGCAGATTCAACCCCGTCTTAATACCAGAATAAACAGATTCTTTCCAGTCGCCACCATTACCGAGTTGAATAAAATTGACAGCCTTGTTAAACGCCTCGGCACTACTCGTAAAATCTGTCTCAATTTTGGACGGATGATCTCTCGAACTTCCGCCACAACACGGATGATCTTGATAAGTAACCAATGCAAATCTAGCACTCTTGGTTTTCGAACTGATCGACTCAACTATATTTCGAATGTTATTTTTAACAGCACTAATTGAACTATCCATCGAACCAGTCGTGTCAATAACAAATACTACATCAATATCGCCATTCGTTTTCGTTATTGGTTTCACTAAATTGGGCAGTGGTACTTTTTCGCGAAGTGCTGACATATAATTGCTATGCCCAAAGAAGTTCGGATGATACCACGAGCTCATATTGAATGCATTTGGCTCAAGGAATTCATGAATCCAACGATCGTGATTCTTCTTAAATATTGAGGCGTCTGGCTCGTGTCCAGAAAACCGCTTTGGCAAACTATCAATAAAAATCACTTTCTCTTTACCAAGGCTTTTATTATATTCCTCAACCACCTTTTTCTGACGTGAATTACCTTCCAGCCCTAACTTGCGCACTTCGCTAGCAACCGAAAAATCGGATAGCTTCTCACCATTATCAAGTGCTAGTAGCGGGTATCCTAAGAGAACTATTTTCGCATCTGGACGTAAACGAGAATTAAGCGATGATAAAATGCCTCTAAGATTTAGCTCTAAATCTTCCATATTATTTCTTGCGTCATTTATCTTTGTTTTGCAATCTGAAGCAGATCTTATCACAGCAGTAAAACAAGACTTAACAATGCCGTCAAAATCCAAATCATTTCCACCAATCGTCATCATTACCATATCCGTGCTGCGATCCACGCTATCAAGTTGTCGTCGAATCGTATAATTACATCTTATATTAACTCTTTTCTGATTTTTTCCGCGCTTAGAGCCAATCGCACTACTTATGATCCTATAAGCAACTTTTAAGTCATTATTCGGTTTAATATTGCAGATATCCCTGTCTTCTGCATATTTAATAATCTGTTCATTCGTCGCTAGCTTGCCCGGATCATCACTAATCGTTTTTACAACACTACCCGCATTCTTATCCTTCAAGAAGGCATTAATTTTAGCTCCAGAACAAGCGCGATTTATAAGCGTTACTGACAGTCCGTTATTACTTAGCCATCTTTTATACATTTCCGCCCAGTTATTACTGTTGCGGTGACAGACAGCAGGACCATATTCATACCCATCAGCGCCATTTCCGGCCGAATAAGAATCGCCTAATAATGTAATCGTAAGTTTCTTTCCTGCGTAATTATAAGGAACAACCTCGCCTTGTGCCGACTGTTGTATAAAAAGGCCAGAAATAATAGCTACAAAGAAAGATAATATAATAACTCTAATTTTCATATTAATCACCCAAGCCCTCAACACTTATATGAACACCATTGTTATACTTATCGTTTAGTATAACGCTAACCCAGAGAGAGTATTCCCTACCCTCTATATCTTTATATCCTACAAAATATTCCTCCCCAGATCTCTCTTTGTCCAGTTTCCAGCCAGAATCTTCAGCGTATCGTTGCAGTCTATTTAACAAATCACTCGCCGACTCATTCTGAGGCATCTCATAATATCTATCAACTGATAGAGATGTGCTCTTTTTTAAAAATCCGCGCTCTGTAGGTATGCGATGTCTTTCACGTGACGATTTCAGCTTTAAGCCCAAAACGCCCTTTTCAGCCATTGGATCTCGTGCCATATTCCACACTTCCACATACGCCGGCAGCCAAGTTAAAAAATTGACCAGCCACAAACCAGCCAAAATTCCTACCAAAATTATAAATCGTCGTAGCCAGCGCCTAGCTTTAGAGTTCTTAACTGGTGATGTCGTTGCTTGTTTTTTGCCCATGGCGGCTCCTAGTTAAGTTTGTCTGGTTTTATTAAAGCACAAAAAGCCGAAGAATACGATAACTATCTTCCCAAATGCCGCTTCGCTTTAATTGTCACTCGACGGCCACGCGGCGTGCGCTCAATAAAACCAATTTGTAGCAAATATGGTTCATAAAAATCCTCAATTGTTGTCGCTTCGTCACCAGTTAACGCGGCGATAGTCGTTAGCCCCACGGGATTATCGCCATAATTTTCCAGAATCGACTGCAATAAATTACGATCAGCCGGATCCAAGCCCAGCTCATCCACTTCCAACATCTCCAAAGCGTTGGTTGTAGTTTTTACATCAATTATTCCGTCGCCATTAACATCGGCGTAGTCACGGACGCGCTTAAGAAGCCTGTTGGCAATACGTGGCGTCAAGCGCGCTCGTGTCGACAACAGATCCGCCGCTTCACTTCGAATTGACGATTCCAAAATCTTCGCACTACGCGTCACGATTTTCGCAATATCCTCTGGCGTGTAAAATTCCAAACGATAAATATGCCCGAACCTATCACGCAAAGGTGCTGCCAAACTTCCGGTTCGCGTCGTCGCACCAATCACCGTAAATCGCGGCAAATCTAATCGAATTGATCGCGCTGCCGGACCTTTTCCAATCACAATATCCAGCTTAAAATCTTCCATTGCGGAGTACAAAATTTCCTCCACTGATCTCCCCAACCGATGAATCTCATCGATAAACAGAATATCACCGTCCGATAAATTAGTTAGAATCGACGCCAAATCGCCCGCTTTTTCAATAGCCGGACCGCTGGTAATTCGCAGATTCGTACCCATTTCATTAGCGATCACCGTCGCCATAGTTGTTTTACCAAGCCCCGGCGGACCATATAATAATACGTGATCCAACGGCTCGCCGCGCTTTTTGGCTGCATCAATCGCCAAGCGCAAATTACGTTTTAATCTTTCCTGACCAACATACTCAGCAAAACTCTGCGGACGCAGACTCACCTCAATTCGCTGCTCTTCAGAATCACCATCATGCGAACTTGTGTCAACTATTCTTTCAATTGCCATACACTAATTATATCATTTGTAGTACAATAGGGGTGTCTACATCTAGAACCAGGCGTTTTGAGCGCATTGTTTACGTGCATAATGGGCAGCCGTTATCGAGCGTAAACTTGCGTTCTAGGTGTAGACAGCCAAATTTAACGGCTGTCCTTTTTGTTGGGCGGCACATCTCATAGGAGGGGATTATGGATAAAAAAGACAAAAAACCAGTTTTTAAGAAGGTATGGTTTTGGGTAATTATTGTTATTATTGTGATTGGAGTATCCAGCGCATCGCAACAAAACAAAGCCACTGTCGTCAATACAAACAATAATAACGCTACTTCGGAAAATAAACCAACCGAAAAAACTACTTTCAAAGTTGGTGAAACTATCGCTTTCGACGGCAAGGAGGTGACTGTTAAATCAATTGATCGCGACTGGAAATCAGATAACCAGTTTATTAAGGCTAATGACGGAAAAGAATTCGTTAAAGTGAATGTGTCAATTGTCAACAAATCAGATAGCGAGCTATCATTTAATACGTTCGACTGGAAAATTGAGGATGCGAATGGTGCCATTGAAGGGCCAAGCGGCACAGCCTTCACTGCAAGCGACAACCTAGGGTCTGGCGACCTAGCAGTCAACGGCAAAAAAGAAGGTTCTGTTATTTTTGAGGTTGCAAAAGATTCAAAAATTAAAATTCACTACCAGCCTTCATTTTGGTCAAATAAAAAAATTACCATTGAGCCGTAAGAAAACTAATTATCATTACGAGGACGCTATTGCTTTTAGCGTCCTTTTCTATATTTACTATCGTTTCAAAGCTTCAGTCACTCGCTGAGATGTCGGCAAATTGACATCGACATTTTCAAGTGCCTTAGTTGCATCTGCCAGCGTATAACCCAAAGCCATCAACGCCTCCAAAGCTTCATCGGAAGTGTTTAATTCAGTCTGCAGCGGAGCTTCCGTTCGGCCATAATGAGTCGGTAAACCAACTTTATCGCTCAGATCAACCACTACTCGCTCGGCGGTTTTTTTGCCAACGCCAGTGGCCTTTTGTACAAAGCTGCTGTCAGCATTAGCAATAGCGTTACGCACCTGTTCAGTATCACCCAAGCTCAAGATAGCCAGCGCAGCCTTTGGACCAACCCCCTGAACCGTGATTAGCATTTCAAACAGTTTTTTCGCCGCCAGGCTAGAAAAGCCAAACAATTCCTCCGACTGTTCGCGCACGTGATGATAAGTATAAAATTTTACTTCTTGATCTAATATCACCGCGTCAAAATCATTAGTCGCCACGCTAACTTCATATCCAACACCATGAACATCAATGACTAACGAGCCGTTAAACTTCTCAGCAACTTTTCCAAAAACATGTGCAATCATATTTCAATTATACCCGATTCATCGCTGCGTGTGTAATTGCTGCAGCCAAAGCATCCGCGCAGTCATCCGGCTTCGGAACATCTTTCAGACCCAAATTAAGGCGCACCATTTCCTGAACTTGCTTTTTGTCAGCCTTTCCATAGCCGGTCAAAGTTTGCTTTATTTGCAACGGCGTATATTCAGCAATTGGCATTCCAGCTTTTCGCCCAGTCAACATCGCCACGCCGCGCGCTTCCGCTACAGAAATCGCCGTCGTAACATTGCGCGCAAAAAATAGCTTTTCAATCGACATAACATCAGGATTTGTTTCAGCAATAATTTCTGTCAGGCTATCGAAAATATCTTCAAGCCTTTCGTCAATTGTCTTATGTGCCGGCGTCGTCCCAACTCCCGCCGTGACCATCTTAAACTTGCCACGAGAAAAATCAATCACACCAAACCCCAAAATTCCCGTTCCCGGGTCAATCCCGATAATTCTCATATCTTTATTATAGCAATTATTTGCCGTTAGCGGATTTAATGATTTCGCGGATTTTTCGTACAAATTGCGAAATTTCCCATCGCCATTGCCATATGCCATAACCGACGGCCAGTAAGCTCACGCCGCCAAACACCCACCAACCCCAAGTAGCACCAGCGACTTGTTTAACTTCAGCAGCCGCCGAACCAACAGTTGACATATTTGCAGATTTTATCTTTCGACATCGCTTAGTTTGCGGATTGCGCTCAAATCCCTCCGGACATTCTTTCGCTATATCGTCAGTAGAAGCAATCTTCTTACATCTGCCTGTCGTCGAATTGCGAAACTGACCTTCTGGGCAAGGCTTCAAAGTTTTTGCTGCCGCCGATGCTATAGATCTACATCTACCAGTTTCTTCACTACGATAATAGCCATCTTTACAGGGCGTAATAGTTTTTTCCGCTTCATTTTTTCGACAACGGCGAGTTTCCGGATGGCGATATTGACCAACAGGACAAGGACTTTCAACGGGCGGAACGGAAATTTTCACACATTTACCCAACACATTTCGCTCGTAACCATTCTGACAGTCTGGATATTCCTTAAAGATATTCTCAGAATTTTCAGTTATCATAAACGTTTGCATCCACTCATCATCAATCAAACTCCATGAAAAGCTTTTCGCTAACTTCTCATATTCAGCAGAATCAATTTGCGAGCCAGCCTCGTCTAGTAAATAAACTTTTCCTTTTGTTTTTGGCAATTTCAGTTTCGCACTTTTTATTTTGATCGTTAAAAATTCGCCGGGATTTAATTCGATGTCACCAATATTTTCATGAACGCCAGCATCGCCAACCGTCAATTTACAACCTGTCGTAATGACGGTTTTTTCGCCAGAATTGATAATTTCAATGAACTGTTCATCAATGTTCGACGCAATTTCATTCAACTTCAAACCTTCGCATTTATTGAGTTCTCCTGGGAGCTTGGAGCCAGGGTTAGACTCTGGCTTTTTGCAGCTGGGACGTGAATGCGGCGCAACTTCCTGATTGTTAAGATTTTTACCTGACAAAAAATCAGTGGAATTATTTTTCGAATCAGTAATATTTCCACCAACAAAACAGCGCCAAACAATTTTCACACCACCTTTAATTGGCGAACCCGCAGACTTTGAATTATTTCCCCAGCCAACAGTATCTGCGACCGACCCGTCCGAACGCAACAACACAACAGATCCATCTCCCTGAGATAAACGTAGATTAGCATCAAACTTTATAGTGTCAGCAAGCGCTTTATTATTCGACAAAACCAAAAATTCGTTCGGCGATATTACTTCATCCTTGAAAATTTTTCCAACAGTTTCAACTCCAGATCCAGTGTGATACTCTATTTTCCAACCAGCCAAATTAACATTCTGATTCGTCCGATTATAAATCTCAACGTATTTTTTGTCCTGACTAATCTTTGAAATTAATATCGGCGCATTTTCTTCTATTCTTCCACTTGGATTATCTATTTTTGGCTGCTCAGATTCGGGGTTTGGTTCGGACTTTGAAGACTCATTGGTGGCAGGATTTTCGCTCGGACTATCTATAGACGAACTCTCTGTTGGAGTCTCGGGATTTTCACTTGGTTGGGAAGATGAACTAGCATCGGTCTGTTTATTATCAACAACTGAATCTTTTGCCTCCTCAGTCGATTTGAGACTATTATCAACAGTCTGAACGTCATCAACTTTCGACTCTTGAGTAGCACCTGAAACGCCTTCCGCCAAAACCAACGGCGACGGCATTATTAGTGCCGCGGCTAGTATCATAAGTAGTGTGTTGCGCAAATACTTCATGCTCGCTCCTTGCTTATGGTTAATCATCTTTAGTTTAGCGTACTTTTTGTCAAATTAAAAATCGCCCCAAAAAAGGAGCGATTCCTTAAAGCGATAATTTTATTCCGCCGTGATATCCGCATTTGTATGAACATTCACAACGTCATCCAAATCGTCCAACGCATCAATCATCTTCATCAATTTCTGCGCAGTTTCCATGTCGGCAATTTCTATCGGCGTATTGGCAATATATCGTAACTCTGCATCTTTAACCTTCAAGCCTTGCTCAACCAATTTATTCCGCACACTCGCCAAATCTTTCAACTCCGTATACACGATAATTTCGCCATCTTCCTCGACAGCATCTTCGGCGCCAGCGTCCAAAACCGCTAACAACAAATCTTCCCCGCTGCCTTCGATAGTAATGACGCCTTTGCGCGTAAATTGGAACATCACACTACCAGCATCGGCAATTCGCCCGCCATTTTTAACCAACGCAGTTTTTACCTCTGGCAATGTTCGATTGCGATTATCTGTCGCCGTTTCAATAATAACACCCACGCCGCCAGGACCATAACCTTCGTAAGCAATTTCCTCCAAAGCCGCCGCACTCTTATCCGCCACTCGGTCAATTGCTCGCTGAATGTTTGAGCTAGGCATATTTGCAGCCTTAGCTTTTTCAATTGCCATCGCCAAACTTGAGTTCAGCGCTGGGTCTGTGCCACCACGTGCTGCAATAGCAATTTGATTACCCAATTTCGTAAAAATCGCGCCGCGCTTAGCGTCAACAATCGCTTTTTGTCGGTGAGTTGTAGCCCATTTACTGTGTCCTGACATAATTTCTCCTAAAGTTATTTGCTATTTCAATCTGTTACTATTATACACTACTCCACAATATTTATCTTAGCGAGGTCCAATTTAGTTTGCTTTTTCATCCAAATCATTGCCAAAATTAGCGCCACATATAAAACCGCACACTGCCACAAATTGATACTAACTTCCATTTGAGCCCATTCAAATCCAGCCGTCCAATTGGTGATTTGAATCATATAGCCAAGTAGCCACGTCGTCGGAATTGCGATCAAAGCGCCAATCATCGGCACAAAAACCAGTACGCCCGACATAAACGTCAGTAGCATCGCTAGCGGTACAAACGGCAAGATCAGCATATTCGCAATTAGCGCCACATTGCTAATAACCCCAAAACTCATCATAAGTAGCGGCAATGTCATAATTTGCGCCGACAAAGTTTCAATTAAAATTTGTCGAAACGCGCCCGGCTCTTTATTACCAAAAAAGTAAGAATGAAGAAGCGGCGCTAACATAATTACGCCCGCAAACGAAGCAAAGCTTAATTGCCAACCCAAATCACCCCAACCAAATTGCGGATTTATCAATAGCGTAATTGCCGCTGACACAGGAAGTAGGACTAGCGGATGAATTGTCCGACCATAATACCACGCCGCCAAACTCAGTCCCGCCACCAAACCAGCTCTCGACATACTAGGACTTAATCCAGTCACCGCCATAAAACCAATTATCATAACAGCCGCGCTGAGCATCGCTAAATATTTTGATCGCTTGGCGAATAATTGTCGCGCTAAACGAACTAAAATTGTCAAATTATAGCCGCTCGCTACCACGATATGCGTTAGTCCAGCAATTTTCAAATTGTCACTTAATTCAGTTGGCATGGCGCGTCGCAATCCCAATAAAAATCCCAGCCCTAGCGCAGATTCAGACTCTGGAACGTGAGCGCGAACTCGCCCGGCAAACCAATCACGAACTCCTACTGCCACATCACCCGGAACGGGTCTTTCGGCGCTAATAATTTTCGCCCGATACACGCTCGCCGAAAAAGCCCCAAATCCCGCCGTCATTTTACCCTTAACTCTCACAATATCACTGCGCTTAATTGAGTTTTTATCTGGCGTCGTCACCCAAATTTGTCCCGGCAATTTTTCATTATTCATCCGCAAATTGCCCAATCTAAGAACCGTTTGACTATTTTTATCGAGATCAGGATCCTCCAAAACTTGACCCTGGATAATTGCAACTTTTCCGATCAACGAATCATAAACCTCCACGCCTTTTCTGCCAATTTCACCGCGCCAAAGACCAATCAAAACTCCAGAAATAATTGCTAAAATCACAAAAAATCGCCAGCGCCAAATTGCCACAATTACAAAAATAGCCAGCCCGACCAATAAAAATAATGGATTCGCCGCAAACGACCGCGGTATGTAATGGATGGAAATTACGCCAATTGTCAAACCGAGACACCACACCGCCACCAGCCAAGAAATATGCAACTTCTCAAATAGCCAACTATTCATACTTAAAGTATATCTGTATCTGAAGCCATAAAAAAGACTCCGCCAAGGGAGTCGATTTCAAATTTGGAGGGTCCACCGGGGCTTGAACCCGGGACACCCTGCTTAAAAGGCAGGTGCTCTAACCAGCTGAGCTATGGACCCATTCGGAATATCCGCTTTCTTCATCCTAGCACAAACCAACACAAAGGTCAATGCTTAGCTAGCTTATGTCCGCCAGTATGTAGTGAAAAAATGTCAATTAGACCACACGCCAGACCAAACGTGGCCACATATCGCCAATTATTAGCGAAAATCTTATACAGCTCCAGCGCCTGTCCGTCTAGTGATATATATTTTCCCAGAGGAGCCACCAATAGCGCTGCTGTCAAAAACGCGATTCCCGCCGCCGAGACAATTCTCTCATGTTTTTTCTGATATCTAGGTCCGCTTAAAAGAAGCATAATTAACGGAACCAACGTTAAGACTAATCCCGAAATTACACCATTTGGCAATAAACCAGTTTCCAATTTCAAGCCGTCCAGCACCCCCGTCAGCCAGTTGCCCCACCATTCTGATAGTAAAAATCCCGTCGCCAACGACAACGCCAATGGACCGAATCTTCGAGATGAAATAAATGCAACCACAAAAACCGTTACTAAAATTGCTCCAAATAGAATTATTACACTCATTTATCTTCCTCCAAATCAAATTTTACCTGTGACCCAACCGTAGCGCTCGCCTGCTTAGCAACTCCTGCCTTCACCTCCAACACGTACTTTGCAGGAACCGGTGGCGCATATTTTTCATGCGGCTCAGCGTCCGGCTTGATGTTATGTTTTACATAGACAACGCGCTTTTTATCATTGATCCAAATCATATCGACCGAAAATTTCATATCTTTCATCCACATTTTATGACGATCGTTATGATCAAAGACGAACAGCATGGCATAATTCTCATCAATTCCCAGCCTTCCAGACAGACCTTTCTGCTGCGATTCTTCGTCATTAGCAATTTCCGCCTGAAGCATCGTCTTATTCAGGTAAATCATTTCCGTTTTCGGCGAAACCGTTCGAAAAGCATAAAAAATTGCCCCACCAATAACCATCAGCATTCCGCAGATAAATATCCATTTGATGACAGTCTGAGTTACTGTCGAGTGACGAGGCTCGTCCATAAACCTATTATAACAAGTTTATGCTTAAGCGCCGATTTTATCTTTTTTATTGCCACGTTTGGCGTTTCGATCGATGTATTCAATTATCTTTCCAGCCACATTTCGGCGAGTAATTTTCTCAATTCCAAACCCTGGACTAGCATTAACCTCCAGCACCAAAGCTCCACGACTTGACCGCATAAAATCAACTCCAGCAACCGTTAATCCCATTGCCTTAGCGGCTTTCACGCACATTTTACGTTCAGAATCTGTCAATTTTATACTGGTTCCTTCGCCGCCCTTGTGCAAATTGCTGCGGAAATCATCGTCCAAACTCTGCCGCTTCATACTAGCCACCACTTGACTACCAACTACAAACGCACGAATATCAACACCAGCTGACTCTCTAATAAACTCCTGAAGCAGCACGTTTGTGCCGTCCGAGTTGGTCAAATAGAACGCCTGCAGAACCGACTTGGCAGCCTTTTTAGTTTCCGCCAGAACCA
>OGYI01002962.1_pt1 | contig 11460 bp, 9 predicted proteins | sample 1576521 | NCBI WGS metagenome assembly OGYI01 (sample SAMEA3541484, study PRJEB24748) | human gut metagenome | biome: human gut; feature: human-associated habitat; material: faeces | place: China | collected 2012
CAAGAGGAGCTTACTCCTGATCGCAGTTGGGGCAGTGGCCATTCTCATCCAGATGAGCGCCGCAGCGGGTGCAGAAGCTGGGTGCCGCAGGAGCCACGGGCGTTACCGGAGCAGCGGGCTGGGAGGGAGTCGACCGCTGGGCAGGAGCCGCAGGAGCCACGGGCGTTACCGGAGCAACGGGCTTAGCGGGCTGGGTACGGTGCAGCTCCGGCACGGCGAACAGGTCGGCGTCGGCGCTGCGCTCGTTCTGGTTTTTCAGCTTGCGGTTGATGGAGATGACGTTCTTCAGCAGCAGGACCGCCATCATCAGCAGCTCATAGCACAGACGTACCGCAATGGGGCCCAGCACCATCAGCAGGATGCCGTAGCCGCCCAGCCAGTGACGGCCGGTCCAAGTCTCCGGAGCCATGAACAGCATGAAGAAGCCGCACAGAATGACGTAGGCCGTCACGAAGATGTACAGAGCCTGCAGGATCTTCTCCACGATCAGGAACTTAAAGTTCACAGCGTCGTGGAGGAACTTGCCGAAGCGGCCCAGCTTCTCCCGCTTGCTCTCCGGTACGATCATCACAAAAGCTACCACCGTAGCGGCGATAGCGAGGATCGTGGCGATGATGCCGAAAGCACCCAGGTTGATGTTCAGATAGTTCATAGCTACCATCCTTTCGTTTCATATGATTTTCTCTGTTGCCCTTCGTCGAAAGCTGTCGAAGTGCGGGAGTATCGTATCACGAAAGGGGAAGCTTGTCAACATCCGACCAAAGTGGACAGAGGCAGGACGGATATCCACTTGACAAATGGTCCCAAAATGGGTATATTATGTACCAGTCAAGTGAACATCTTCCACCTTGGGGGAGTAATTCCACTTCGCAGCCTGCGGAGTGAGGCAGTTTCGTCAAACCGGCGTTCAGGCGCCCGGACTGCTTTGAAAGAATGAACAGCCGCGTACTTATGGGCTCCGGGTAAACGAGTTTTTTTGTTACGCCGGGTGGGTAAAATGGAGATGGGGGAAGGACCCCCGAAGAAGGAGTGGTTGGATGCAAAAGGAATACACCCAAACAAAGGAACAGGTGCTGGAGGGTCTGCAGACGGATCGGCAGGGCCTTTCGGCGCAGGAGGCGGAGAAGCGCCTTCGGGAGCACGGAGAGAATCGCCTGAAGGAGGCGGAGAAGCTGACCTTGTTTCAGCGGTTCGTGCAGCAGCTGAAGGACCCCATGCTGCTGATCCTGCTGGCGGCGGCAGCGGTGTCCGCCGTGACCAATATTCTGTCCCACGAGAGCTTTACGGAGGTCATCATCATCCTGTTGGTGGTGCTGCTGAACGCCATTCTGGGTGTGGTGCAGGAGAGCAAGGCGGAGGCCGCCATTGAGGCTCTCCAGACTATGACCGCCGCCACCTGCAAGGTGCTGCGGGACGGGCAGCAGGTGACTATGGAGAGCCGCCTGCTGGTGCCCGGCGACGTGGTGCTGCTGGAGGCAGGCGACGCCGTCCCGGCGGACGGGCGCATTTTGGAGAGCGCCTCCATGAAGATCGAGGAGGCAGCCCTCACCGGCGAGAGCGTCCCCGTCAGCAAGTTTACGGAGCCCCTCGCCGGGGAACAAGTGTCGCTGGGCGACCGGAAGAACATGGCCTACATGGGCTCGGCGGTGGTATACGGCCGGGGCCGCATGGTGGTCACCGCCACGGGCATGGACACGGAGATGGGCAAGATCGCCGGGCTTCTTCTCCGCCAGACCCAGGGGGAGACCCCTCTCCAGCGAAAGATGGGGGAGGTGTCCAAGGTGCTCTCCCTGGTCTGTGTGGGGGTGTGCGCCGTCATGTTCGGGGTGGGTATGCTCCAGCACCGGGACATCCTGGACATGTTCCTCACTGCCGTGGCGCTGGCGGTGGCGGCCATTCCCGAGGGGCTGCCCGCCATTGTCACCATTGTCCTGGCCATGGGGGTGGGGCGGATGGCCAAGCGCAACGCCATCATCAAGCGCCTGCCCGCGGTGGAGACCCTGGGCTGCGCCTCCGTCATCTGCTCGGACAAGACGGGGACCCTGACCAAAAATCAAATGACCGTGTTAGAGGTCTGGACCCCCAGCCCCGGTCTGCGGGGACAGGCTCTGGCCCTGGGCACCCTCTGCGGGGATGCCAAGGAGGGACCCGGGGGCTATGTGGGGGACCCCACAGAGACCGCCATTGCCCAGATGGCCGCCCGGGAGGGACTGGAAAAGGCCCAGCTGGAGCGGGACATGCCCCGCCAGGGAGAGGCCCCCTTTGATTCGGTCCGCAAGCGGATGGCCACCTGCCACAGCCTGCCCGCCGGAGGGACCCTCATCGCGGTGAAGGGAGCGCCGGAGGCGGTGCTCTCCCGTTGTACCCAGGTACAGGGCCCCCAGGGGCCCCGGCCCATGACCGAGGCCGACCGCCGCCGCATCCTTGGGGTGGGCAGCGACCTGGCCGCCAAGGCCCTGCGGGTGCTGGCGGTGGCCCAGCGCAACCAGAGCGGGCCGCCCAAGTCCCTGGAGGCCCAGGAGCTGGAGCGGGAGCTGATCTTCGTGGGGCTCATCGGCATGATGGACCCGCCCCGGCCGGAGGTACGGGCAGCGGTGGAGCGGTGCGCCGCGGCCGGGGTCCGGCCGGTGATGATCACCGGGGACCACAAGGACACCGCGGTGGCCATTGCCCGGGACCTGAACCTGTTTCGTCCGGGGGACAAGGCCATCGACGGCCCGGGCCTGGATTTTCTCCCCCAGGAGACCCTGGAGGAGGAGATCGAGACCTTTTCCGTCTATGCCCGGGTGACCCCGGAACACAAAATGCGGATCGTCCGGGCCTGGCAGAAAAAGGGCCACGTGGTGGCCATGACCGGCGACGGGGTGAACGACGCCCCCGCCCTCAAGGCCGCCGACATCGGCTGCGCCATGGGGAAGACGGGCACCGACGTGGCCAAGGGGGCCGCGGATATGATCCTCACCGACGACAATTTCGCCACCGTGGTGGCGGCGGTGGAGCAGGGGCGGGGGATCTATTCCAACATCCGAAAGGCCATCCACTACTTACTCTCCTGCAACATCGGGGAGATTTTAACCATCTTTCTGGCCACGGTGTTCTCGTTTCCCCATGCCCCCCTCAGCCCGGTGCAGCTGCTGTGGCTGAATCTGGTGACCGACTCCCTCCCCGCCCTGGCCCTGGGGATGGAGCCGGTGGAAAAGACCGTGATGCGCCAGCCGCCCCGGGGGAAGCAGGACCCGTTGTTTTCCCGCGCATTCTCCCTCCGGCTGGCCTGGCAGGGGGCCATGGTGGGCGGGCTGACCCTCCTGGCCTACGGACTGGGGCTGCGGCTGACCCATGACTATGCCATTGCCAACACCATGGCCTTTGCCACCCTCACCCTCAGCCAGCTGTTTCACGCCTTTGACGTGCGCAGTGAGGAGACCTCCCTGTTCCGCCTGGGCTTCTTTTCCAACCCGGCCATGAACAAGGCCTTTCTGGCCGGGGTGGTGCTCCAGGGCCTGGTGCTCCTGCTGCCGCCCCTCCAGGGGGCTTTCTCCGTGGTCCCCATGCCCCTGCCCCAGTGGGGGATCGTCCTGGGGCTGGCGGTGACGCCGTTGGTGGTCTGTGAGATAGAAAAGGCGGTCCGCCGGGCCAGAACCGGCCGGCCGGCCCCTGTGGGGAAGGAGGCGGCGGTCTATCGCTGAAAGGGAAAAAGCATGAGAGACACCCCCTTGGAACCAGGCTGATGGTTCCAAGGGGGTGTTCTTTTGGCTGAACGCGTTGTATGCAACGCTGAGGAGAAGGTTAGTCGGGAAGGGGAATGGTCAAATCCCCCAGATGGAAACTGGCGATGGAATCCAAAGGAAGGACGGTCTGGAGGGCGCCGGAGAGGGTGTAGACGCTGCCCTGGGAGAAACCGCCCAGGTCAACGGTGTCCTGCTGGATGTCTTGGGTGGTCCCATCGGGGAAGGTAACGTAGAGAGGGAGGTTGCTGAACCATTCCCGCTTCTGCTCCTCCAGCCACGCCTCTTTGGACAGTTCGGTGGCGCCGGGGTCATAGCCGGCGGCCAGGGTCTCCTCCTCAAAGGTATAGCGGAAGGAGAGATAGATGGAGATGGGGGAGAGGCGGATCTCCTCCACGGTGCCCGTAAGGGGGCCGTGGTGGAAGGTCTGTCCCGTGGGAAGGGACAGGGTGGAGGTGTCGTATTCCAGGTGGAAGGACAGGTCCCAGGTCCCCTCCACCAGCGGGATGGACCCCTTTTCATCCTTGCCAGACACAGGACCGTAGGAGCACAGATTCCGCAAGGTCAGGGACATCCCTCCAGAGGGCAGGGGATAGTTTGGGCTGGAGACGGAAAATAGGAAGTACAAAACGGAATCGGTGGCCTCAAAGGGGACGAAGTGAAGGGCGCTGCTCAGAAGATACCTGTCGGGCTGGTCGTCCTCTGCCGGAGTAAACATGTTGAGTGTGCTGTCCTCCTCAAACAAAAGGGCGTGGTCCTGGTTGATCAGCCAGCTCAGGTCCGGCCGCTGGGGGAGCAGGGGCTGTCCGTCCGTCCGCCGGATGGAGAAGAGGATCTGCGCGTTGTGGGCGTCCCCCATGACCGATTCCATGGAGACGGTCACGCCGTTGTCGGTGTCGCTGGTTTGGATGACCTGTGCCCGGTCCTGGATGACCTGGGTCTGCGCGGGGGAGGAGATGCCAAACAGGGCGGAAAAGGCCGCCACCGTGGCCTGAAGGGCCCCGGAGGCACAGGCGACGCACAGGATCACCGCCGCGGCCACCGCCGCGAACAGAAGGGCTTTGCGGGGCTGCGGGCGCCGCTGGTGAGGGGCCTGACTGGCGGCCAGAAGGGCATCCACCATGGCCGCTTTTTGCTCTGGGGTGAACTGGAGCCCGTGCATCTGGTCACGATATGTTTTCATGAAGAACCCTCACTTTCCAATAGGTCTTTCAGCTGGGTCCGGCCCCGCCGGAGCTGGGTGGCCACCGTGGCCGGGTTGCGGCCCAAAAGGCGGGCGATCTCCTTGGAGGAGTACCCCTCGTAGTAATACAGATAGATCACGGCCCGGTACTTGGGGGGCAGCAGGTTCACTGCGGCCGACAGGCTTCCCTCCTCCAGCTCCGGGGCGGGAATGTGGCTGGCGGCCTCCATGGCCACGGTGGTCCGGCGCCAATGGCTTTTCAGCAGGTCCTTGCAGGTGTTGGCGGTGGTGCGGATGATCCAGGCCTTTTCGTGGTCCGAGGAGACGAAATCCGGGGCCCGCTCCAGGAGCTTTAAGAAGACCGTCTGACAGATGTCTTGGGCGTCCTGGGTTTGATTGAGGTAGGAGTAGCTTAGCCGGAGGACGAGGTCAGAGTAGGTTTCCACCAACCGCTCCGCCTCCTGGCGTTCCAAGGGCGGCCTCATGTCGATCACTTCCTTTGTCTTGGTTTGAAAAAACACATTCTAAAGAGAATACGATTGGACCTGTCGAAATTGGTCGCCGGGCGAAAAAATTTTCAAAGAATTGACTGAGAAATGGAAAAAGCCGCCGGAACAGCAAAAAATTCCTGCATAAAGTGCATATTTATATAACATATAATTTTTAATAAATATGAAAAAGAAGGGAGACCGTGGGCATACGCAGAGCGGCCACTCAGTTGAGTGGCCGCTCTATCTTTTCAAATAGGGAGCAGGATTATGCGAAAAGGGAAACCAACAGGAGCCCCCAAATCAGAAGCAAGGGGAGGAACCGGAACGTCATCAGACCGTTTTTCAGGAGAACAAGGGGCCGCAGGGACGGAGACGTGGCGTACGGGCGGCCGGAGGGAATGGCCTGCCTGAGTCCGGTCCGGTGGACGGTGTTGATGCCGTAGGCGAACAGGTCGATGGCAAAGACCCAGGCAACCAGAAAGAGGAGAAGGGGGTAGAGGACAGCCTGTGGGATGGGAAGGGAGGCGGTGTCTTGCAGGATGGGTTTCACGAAGGAGAGAAAGACGGACAAAACGACCACCGGCAGGACAAGAAAGCGAATGATTTTGGAGAGCAGGGAGATGAGGTTGTAGGGGACAAACGCGGCGTAGTCCGCAACCACCGTCTGATTCCAAGTCTCTCGTGCCTCGGGCGAGCCCGCCTGTGGAACGATGAGGATTCCGTTGTGGAGCCCTGGAATGGGCTGCAACCCGTCTGCAAGGCGGTCTGTCCGGGGGCAAAACGCCATGCTGTACTGTGCCGGCGGGGTGTCCGTCCTGCGAAAGAGGGTGAATGACCGGTGTATTTGGACGGCCTGGTATCCCTGCCCGGCATAGTGGGAGAGAAAGGAGAGGAAACCGTCGTGGTCTTGGAGATCAACGGGATGGATTACAAATTTATACGTCATGGAAGTAAGGAAACAGATTGCCGTGGGAACGCGGCAATCTGTTGGGCAGGAGGGGTTATTCGTCTAAGTAATAGTTGTCGGTGAAGCTCCCCTTCACCTGGCTTCCATCGGCCTGGGTGGCGGTGTAGGTGAAGGAGAAGGCCAGCAGGGGATAGGTTTTTCCGTTTTCGTCGGTGTAATGCTCTGTGGCCGCGGCCTGGGCCTTGTCCTCGTCATAGGTGATCTCCACATAGCCAAAGCCGCCGGCGTCGTAGCCGATGGAGGCCAGGTAGGCGGATACCTCCTCCGGGGTGGTCACCTGAAGGGTCTGACAGGACAGGCCGTTGACGGTTACCTTATCCAACTTAAAGGAGGTGAAGCTGGCGGGGCTTCCGTCCACAGGGTAGAACAGGAAGGAGGCGAAGTCCTCGTCAAAGAGAAGGGGGGCGTAGTCCCAGATGACCACCGTGCTGCCCGAGATGGCCCCGGAGTCCAGCAGATCCTGGAGCAGGGTCTTGTCCTCCCCCTTTTTGGGGGCATACAGGGCGTTGGCGGACACCACGGCGGCGTCAGCCCGAAGGAAGGTGGCGGTCTGGGCGGTATAGTCCCCGTCGGTGATGCCCAGCTGGTCGGTCAGGGTCCAGGGGGTGCTCCAGGTGAAATCCTTGCCATCCTCATAGCCCAGGGCCCGGAGAAGGAGGGTCAGGAACTGGGCGGTGGACACGGGGGTGGAGGAACCAAACCGGGTGGGCTCCACCCCGGTGGTATAGCCCTTGGCGTAGGCGTAGCCCACGTAGGACTGGGCCCAGTCCGGCACATCGGTGAAGGGGGTGGTCCAGGTTTGGGCCTGGGCGGCCTCCTCCGCGCCCAGCAGGCGCACCAGGATGGTCACGGCCTCGGCCCGGGTGGGGGCCCGCTCCAGGGCGAACCGGGGGGAACCGTCCTCGTTGGTGCCGGAACCCTGGAACAGGCCTAAGTTGTACAGCAGCTGGGCGGAGTCCTGGGCCTCCTCCGGGGTGGCGGCCCAGGCGGGCGCTGCCAGAGACAGGGCCAGGGTCAAGGCCAAAAAGAGGGATAGTAGCTTTTTTTTCATGGTCAATCCTTTCTTATGTCAGCCCCGGGAACGGGGCGGGAAATGGCGACAGGAGTTTATGGCTATTTTACCATAGGTGGGCAGGAAGTCAAGCCGGGCGGCTGTATAACCCGGGCGGCAGTGGTCCATACTACCAGCATCCACCAAAAAGAAAGGAGGCGGTTCCATGGGCTGGATCGGCCCCAAAGGGGAGGACATTCCCCCCCACCCCCGCCAGGAACCCCGGTTCGAGGGGGACCTGACGGCGGATCACATCCGCTTCATTTTTCGGGACTGCGCGGACTTTGGAGAGCGGGAGGTCCTCATCGGCGGGGACCCGGAGAAGCGGACCACCGTCTTTTTCATCAACGGACAGGTCCGCAATGAACGGATGAATGACTACATTCTCCGCCCCTTGGCCACCAGCCAGCTGCTGCGGGAGGCCACCCCGGAGGCGGCCTTCCGCATGATGACGGAGGGCATTGTCTACACCCAGCTGGTCCAGGTGTGCACCACCCTGGACCAGGCGGTCTTTGCCCTGATCAACGGCAGTGTGGTCTTTGATTTCCCGGGGAAGGGAAAAATGGTGTCCTATTTTGCCGCCACAGAGGAGAAGCGGTCGGTGAGCGCCCCGGACAACGAGCCCTCGTTGAAGGGGGCCAAGGACTCCTTTGTGGAGTCCCTGCGGACCAACACCTCCCTGGTCCGCCGCCGGCTCCGGGCCCCAGAGCTGAAGATTGCCGAGATTTTTGCGGGCCGGCAGAGTGTGACGCCTGTGGACATTTTATATTTGGAGGGGACCACCAATCCGGAGCTGGTGGAGGAGACCAAGCGGCGGATTGCCGGCATTGACACCGATGATCTGCTCCAGACGGCTTCCCTGGAGGAGCTCATTGTGGACGAGGTGGACACGGCCTTTCCCATGATTGCCTACACCGAGCGGCCCGACCGCTTCTGCGCCGGTCTGGTAGAGGGCCGGGTGGGGGTGATTGTGGACGGGATTCCCCTGGGATACCTGCTGCCGGGAACCGTGGGACAGTTTTTCAAAACCGGGCAGGATCGCTCCCAAAACTGGGTCGCGGCCTCCTTTCTGTCGATTCTCCGGTATCTGTGCATGCTGGGGTCCCTGTTCCTGCCGGCTTTCTATGTGGCTTCGGTGAACTTTCACCCGGAGATGATTCCGGCCCGGCTGGCCTGGTCCATCTCCGAGGCCAAGACGGACGTGCCTTTTTCCACGGTGTTTGAGGTTCTCATCATGTTGCTGGCCTTTGAGGCGGTGCAGGAGGCGGGGCTCCGGCTGCCGGGCCCCATCGGACAGACGGCCTCCATTCTGGGCGGCCTGGTGGTGGGGTCGGCGGCGGTGGAGGCCTCCATCGTCTCCCCGGTGGTGCTCATTGTGGTGGCCATCGCCGGCATTGCCGGGTACACGGTGCCCAGCCAGGAGTTTTCCGCGGCGCTGCGGATTTGGCGGTTTGGCCTGGCCATCGCCGCCAGCATCGGCGGGCTGTTTGCGGTGACCGCCTTGGCGGCGGTGCTGGTGTACCGGCTGGCCCAGCTGGAAAGCTTTGGGGTGCCCTATCTCACCCCCTTCGCCGCCTCCGGCAGCGAGCGGGAGAAGGGCCACGGCGTCATCCGCTGGCCCACCCACCGGGTGAAGTTCCGGGAGAGTGCCTTAAAGACCCGAAACCAAAGGAGGCAGGGATGAAGCGTGTGTTGGCATTGGTGTTTCTTTTGCTCCTGCTTCTGACCGGCTGTGCCGGCACCCCCCAAAGTCGGGAGAGCGGCGCCACGGCGGTGGTCAGTGTTCTGGGGGTGGAGCCGGCCGGCCAGGGCATTCACCTTTTGGCGGCTGCGGAGGGCCGGGGGGAGGAGGAGCCCTTCCGCTGTGACAGCCAGGGGGAGACCCCGGCCGCTGCCGTGGAGGGCCTGACCAACCGGGGAGAACAGGTGGTGAGCTGTGCCCATGTGGAGCATCTGCTTCTCACCCAAAACGCGGCGGGCACCCTGCCGGAACTGCTCAGTTATGCCTTTCAGGAGCCCCAGCAGAGCACGGAAACCCAGCTGTGGGTGGTCCGGGCGGATACCCTGGAGGAGGCCTTTTCCGGGGAGGCGGACACCGCCAAGCGGATGAGTGTCATCAAGTCCCAGGGAAAAAACCGCCAGGGGTTCTGCCCAGTGACCCTCCGAGAGGCGGCGGCGGCCTTGGCCCGGAAGGAGCCCCTCCTTTTGCCTGCCTTAGAGGTGGGAGAGCAGGGGTTGGCGTTTGCCGGCTTTGCCCTGTATCAAGAGGGCGGCATCACACAATGGCTCACCGGACCAGAGGCCCTGGGTGCTGCGCTTCTCCTGGGAGACCGAGTCCATTGGACCGGTTCCGTGGAGGCGCAGGCCATGGTGCTGCAAAGCACAGGCTGCCGGGTGGTCCCCCAGATGGAGGAGGGACGGCTGACAGGGCTGTCCATCCGCTGCCGCCTGGAGGGGGTTCTCACCGGTGGTTGGGAGAGCCGCCCGGGGGATGTGGCCAAACTGGAGGAAGAGACCGCCCGGGCCATGTACCAGGCGGTGGCGGTGCTCCAGCGGGCCGAGGCAGACGCGACGGATCTGCTGGGCCGGGCGGGGCTGTCGAATCCGTTCCGGTGGCAGGCGCTGTCCAGCCAGTGGCCTACGGCGTTTTCTACCCTGCCGGTGGAGGTCTCTGTCACCATCACTGTGACCGAGCGACAGTAGTAACCATAGAAGAAGGGGCGGCGTGCCGTCCTGCCCCGTTGGGGGAGGCCCCATCTTGAACGGGAAAAGAAGGAGGATAATGTATGACGGACAGAACAATCTCTCTGCGCCAACTGATGACGGTGCTCTTCCTGGCCCTGTTCCCGCTGGGCACGGAGCAGCTGCCAGGACGCCTGTCCGCAGTGGGCGCGGCGGCGTGGCTGTGTCCCATTCTGGCGGGGGGCATCGCTGTGGCTCTGGTGGCGCTGCTGGGGAGAAGCCCCGTCCTGGGGCAGGGAGATCTGGGGCAGCGGATTGCCCAGAGATGGGGACAGAGGACGGGACGGGTTCTGGCGGGCCTCTTTCTCCTTTGGGGTCTTTACCTGACCGCTGCCCACGCGGCCCGGATTGGCAGCCGCCTGTCCGATTCTCTCCGGGCCTCCCCCATCCTGATTACCGCCGTGGCGCTGCTTCTGGCCGGATGGATGGCCTCTGGGGGGCTGCCCGCCTTTGCCCGGGCCTGTGAGGTCTTTGCCCTGGCGGTGGGGTTTGGCTTTTTCCTGATCTTTCTGTTCGGCGTGTTCCGGCTGCAATGGGATGAGGTCCTCCTCTGGAACTGGCAGGAGCTGTCCCAGGTGCCCCAGGGGGTGTTCACCGCGGGAGGGACAGTGGCGGCCGGCGGCTATGTGCTCTTCCTGCTGGGCGATGTCCGGCCGGAAGAGAAGAGCCGAGGGACGGTCATGCGCCGTTTGGGAGGATTGTTCCTGCTTTTGGGGGCGGGAATGCTCCTGGTGCTGGGACGGCTGGGCGCGGACCTGGCGGCCCAGATCAACCGTCCTTTTTTCCAAATGGTCTCCGGACTGGGATTTGAGGGGGCGTTTCAGCGGCTGGAAGAATTGGCCTCCGCGCTGTGGGTTCTGGGGGATGCGGCGCTGCTTGGGCTCCTTCTTCTGTGCCTGCGGCGGCTTGCAGCGCAGCTGCTGGGCCGAAAAGAATCCAAGAAGCAGGGCTGGGGAATCACGGGGGTCGTCCTTCTGGGCAGTATACCCATTGCCTATTGGAATCAGATCATTGCCGGGAACCTGCTTCCCATGGGAAACCTGGCGGCGCTGGCTATTTCCGTTCTCTGTATGTGCCTGGTGAGAAAGCAATCGAAAAATCTGAAAAAAATTGAAAAAAGGGGTTGACATTCCAGGGAGGGAGTGGTATTCTATCAAAGCTGTCGCGAGACACGGGGCAAAAAGCCGGACAGAAAAGAGGAAAAAACTTCTTGACAGATGGTTGGAGTTGTGTTACAATATAACTCACCCCGCAGAAGCGGTGTGCACCTTGTAAATTAAACAACGTAAGTAAGAAACACG